>Ga0209798_10000163_pt1 | contig 38085 bp, 62 predicted proteins | sample DOMMetBare3Fresh_FD_187475 | JGI IMG/M metagenome (GOLD analysis project Ga0209798, IMG submission 187475) | Wetland sediment microbial communities from St. Louis River estuary, USA, under dissolved organic matter induced mercury methylation -... | ecosystem: Environmental > Aquatic >...
GTAGTAGCAACTTCGGTATTGTCGGGTGGTATTTATTCAGAGGTTAAACCTTCGGAAGTAAAGATTTTGACCGATAGCAAAAATGAGATTACAACAGACGGAACGTATCAAGTAAAATATATCGACATCTTAGAAAAATACGATATTGTTGATTTTCCAAGCATGATACTAAACCTTACAGCGAATAGACCAGTTGGAGGATATTTAACCCAACCCGATTTCAATAATGTGGCAAATACATTGTTGCTATTTTCGATGTCGATAAATTATAGATTTACAGAAAACGGGAATACGGTTGTATCGACCAATTTTAGAACGTATAAGAAGCTGAAATTCAGTTCGCACGGATTCGTTCAAGCGGGTGCTTTAACTTCGGGGAATTTATATTGCCCTAAAAGTTTACCAATTTCGGACGGTGTTACAACCTATGATTTTAGAAAGATATGTAATTGGACAACACCGCCCGCATCCTCTATTTATCTTTCTCCCGCATATTGGGAAAACCCTCTTTCGCCTCCAGACCGTGTAGTCAATATGAACGCAACGGCTAATATGCAATACGGATATATTACGGATAGGGGGATAGAATCAAGCCGAAAAGACGTAATCTATAACGCAATGTTTTTCTACACATCTAGGAAATTATATCCTGTTGGTGTTGGTCTTGCAGCCGATACGATTTTAGAAGCTAACCAATTCTATTCAGCCGTTGCCTTTCGATCAACTACAAACCCCACATTAAACCCAGTAGGAAGGACGAACTATTCATATATTGAAGTTGGAAGTGACGTTTTTCTGTACCTAGATTATCACGGTGCTTTAAATGATTCGATTATTCCACAGGATGAATGGATAGGCAAAAAGATTACCGTAGTAGAATCAAATGCAAGAGCCGCAATTATTGGCGATGTCGTTGCATCAAGGATTGAAGTTACAAGCACGGCAGATGCTAACAATAATGGATTTATAGTTTTAAAACTCACCTAACCCCACCCAAAATGAAAACCCACCTAGACGATGACGGTAGCCAACAATTGCCACCCGATGAACCAACGCCAACCACGCCACTACCTAAAAAGCCGTAGCAATGATTAAGTTTGAAAAGTACTACCCTATAATCGCAAACATCTATTTGCTTTCCGTCCATCTACTTTGGAAATGGTTCGCATTTGATATTCGGGATTATACGGCTGTACTTTTCGGCTTTTCGTTTTTCCCTTGGTTGATGATATATGGATATTCAAAAGCACATTATTTTTGCTTATGGCATAGGATACTACTTCTAAATATTCTACTACACGGCATTTTATATTCAACAAATTACTTTCTAAATAAGTGCGGATATGAAATGTTACAAGTTTTTTATGTTACTTTGTGGGTAACAGTTTTAACCCTAATTGTCGCTACATTACTATACTTCAAAAATGGATGCTACACTACAAAGATTAACAAGAGGGTTAGAAAAACTCATCCTAGAAATTAAGTGCGGGAAATGCGACCGCATGAACGAAACACAGTATAAACGATTTCTCAACGGATTATCAATCATTATTGAAGTTGAGTCAGAAATGGAAAAAGATGGAAGTGCTAGAAATATTGAAAGTCGTAGGAAGTGCAATTGGAGGCGGTGGATTAATGCTTTTCTTCGTAAAGGCTAAGAACCGATGGATTAATGCAGGAAGCGACAAGCAAGATGCTGAAACGGCAAAGATTAAATTAGAAACGGAATTATTGGATGATGAATCTAGCCTTACTATTTTAGGGCAATCGTTCAACGACCTTGTTAAAATTTACGATGCCAAGTTCAAAGCACAATCCGACTTATTCGATATTAAATTTGAAACCGTTACATTCCAATACAATCAAATCAAGCTCGAAATGGATACAATGAAAGCACATTTTGAGGAAAAGGAAAAAGGATTCATAGAAAGGGAAATAGTTTATAAATTGGATATTGAACTATTACAGATTCACAAACTTTGTGCCGAAGAAATGAAAAAATGCCCCGATTTCAAAACGTGCCCAGGTGCTATACTTTACCATAAACTACTAAACAAATGAAAACAATCGAACTACAATTAAACCGCATTGCAAAGAACCATCTTTACACCATTGGTAAACTATACATACAAAACCAATACTTTGCGGATACCTTAGAGGATACCGTTAGATTATTGGTTGATAAAAACAATGATGGGGATTTTGATGATTCGGGCGAAGGCAAGGTTTACGGAAAAACAGCAATACAAGAAGGTAGGTACAAAGTAATATTCACAATGTCCACACGGTTCAAAAAGTTGATGCCTTTATTGGTGGACGTTCATGGATTCGGTGGTGTACGCATTCATTCAGGCAATAAACCCGAAGATACCGAAGGTTGTATTCTAATTGGCAAGAACACGATCAAGGGACAATTAACAGATTCAAGGCTTTGGACGGATGCTTTATATTCTAAGTTGCAAGGCTATATTTCGGACGGTTACGAAATCTACATAACAATCAAATGAGAATCCCCTGGCATCGCTTCACAAACATTGGAATCAACCGAGAAGATTTAAAGGTCGTATTCTACTTTTTGAAGGTTGCCAATAATTATGAGAAGTTAGATCTACTCACTAAAGAAATGGAAAATGAAAACTAAAGAAATATTTCAGTACATTCTTGCAGGTATTATCGTAGTGTTCTTTTTCGCTACGGTTATACTTCTTATTGTTATTCCCGTTCCCGCTGACAATCAACAGAACTTGAACATTGTCTTAGGTGCTTTAATTGGAGTCTTTACAGCCGTAATCGGTTACTTCTTTGGTTCGTCCATTGGTTCGGCAAAAAAGACAGACTTAATGAATGAAAAGAAACTGACTTAATATAAAATATTATGGCACTAATCAACTTTTACAAGGATTACGACATTTGGGTTTTAGGTAATAACCGACTAGCCGCAAAAACTTGTCAAGCTGAATGGATTGGAGTTAAGGAGTTTGTCAGCATCTACCTATTGGAGGGGCACGAACTACTCGAAGCGGGTAAGCCTAGCGACTTTTGCGACATAACGGGAACAGCGTACACCAATGGTGCTGCTTTTGAAAATGCAACGGATGAGTTTTTTGCAGGGGTTTTAGTTCCTACGATTCAGGGAACGGTAAGCCTTGGTAGCTTGCCCGATGTACAGAACACAACAGTTACTCCACTATTAGCCAATGCCACATTTACGGGAGAATGGGTGGATGCAAGCGTATTCGGAACGGTGACGGTGAGTGTTAAATCTGATGTTGGTAGTGCTGTTGATGGATTGAAGATTGAATATTCGTGCGATAAGGCAAATGTAATCCAAGACGATCACTATACTATATTCGCAGGATTAGGCAAGGTCTTCACTCAAACACCTACAAATAGGTACTACCGTGTGAAATATACCAACGGTGCAATTAATCAGACTTCGTTTTGCCTAGAATCGATTTGCAGGACGGCAGCCATCAAGAATAGTTCACACAGAATCAGCGATAGTATTGTAGGGGATGACGATGTGGAGTTGGTCAAATCTGTAATTTCTGGATTAAGGGATGACCAAACCTTTGGTAATGCTATCCTAGACAATGAGAACAGGGTGCAAGTATCATCACAGCCTTATTTGTACGGAATAGCAGAGCAATCAATCTCAGGTCATACGGCATTATTGAAGTTTGGCACACGATCCGCAATACTAGCCAATACGCAATCCACCATTTGGGAGGGAACGGCAGCCCTATACCAATACCTAACCGTTGCAGAAACTTTGAGCGTTGTCAGTTCACAAGCGGCAGATGCGGCACTAGGAACTGGAGTCAGAACGATGACCCTATACGGTGAGGATATTAATTTCAACGAGATTTCCGAAGTCATCACAATGACGGGAGTAACACCCGTAGTTACAACGCGGTCATTCTTTAGGATATTCCGTGCCATTTCATCCACTTGCGGAACAAGCAGGACGAACGTAGGCAATATAACTATTACAAGTTCTGTTTCAGCCTTACAGCTTGTTTACATACCCGCAGGCGATGGTCAAACCTTGATGACACTTTGGACTGTACCACTAGGAAAGGTCGCTTATATCACACAGATAACAGCCTCCAATGATTCGGGCAAGGGTGCAAGGTTCTCACTATACACTAGGCAGATGGATGGAGGTATTCTCTATCCTTGGGTAATCAAATACCGTGCTTACTTGACGGGCGGCAATAATGTTGTTCCGTTCAACATTCCTTTTAAGATTACAGAAAAAACAGATATAGAAATTCGCTTCACTACTGACACCAACGCAGGGACAACCCGTGGCGGTGCAACATTTGAATTATGGTACGAAAATATTTAACCCTTTCATTGGTGGTATTGCTTGGAAGTTGTGCCCCGAAAATCATTCTTACATCAACTGAATACGTTAAGGTAGAAGTACACGATACTACTTTATATCCTAAACTTGTTCCGTATGATTCAAGCGTAAAAATTAAGGACACCGCATCAAGGCTAGAAAACCCGTATGCCGTTTCCTATGCCATGTTTTCCGATGGGTATCTTTCGCACTCTTTAAGGATAAAGGATATAGCCGTTCCCTTAACTGTTTCCGTGCCCACTACGACCATAACGACCGTAAAGCAGGTAAATGTACTAACTAAGGAACAAGCGGCTAAAATCAAAGCCTATGACGGTTTAATTAAGGATAAAAAGGACTTGACTATTAAGGTGGACAAACTCCAAGCATCCGACAAGGCAAAGACCGCAAAGATTTGGCGATTAGTCTGTATTATCGCATTGCTTACCATTTGGACATTACGAAAGCCGATTATTTGGCTAGCATCCAAGGCGATTAAGCCGATATAACCCACCACAACCCAACAATTTGCCCGCTATTTCATAGATTTAGCGGGTTTTTTGTGCCTATATTGACATAAATTTGCAAAGATTAACATTTGAACTGAAATATTTAACATACTTATGTGTTGTTATACTGAAATATTGCATTACATTTGTCCTATCAAAAACGGTGAAAGCCAAAGCGTTTGACAAATGACATTCGGGACATACAAAGCCACCTAGTAAAGCGGGAAACAAGTCGTAGGAGATTGCGGAAAGCGGGGAAGTGGTAAGCCACTAATAAGTGATGGATGCGATTCTGAAGTAAGACGTTGCGAAAGCCGAAAGGTAGAACGTAAATGCAAACAGAATGAAATATCCACATCGGGAGAGCCGTAGCATCAAAGCAAGTGTGGAACAAACTAATAACAATTACAATGACAGAAACAGAAATCAAGCGATTGAATAAAGGGGCAAGGATACGACCTATTGACGGTGTGAAATGCCACTCAATTTATAAAAAAGGCGGGTTGCTAATATTTCAACCTCCAGAAGAATGCAAAGGCAACGAATTTACATACGGTATAGAAGTTGCAAAGGGCTATTGCTTTGAGTTTAAAGCTAATGAACTTGAAAAAATACCTAATAAGGTGAACACAATTAAGAAAAGATTCGTATCTTTGGTACGCTTAACACTTTAATTACTTGTGGTATGTGGCATAAAGAAGCCCTATCAGTACATAAACCGCAAGGAGAGTGTTAAGCAACTGATAGGGTTTTTCTTTTTGCTACATCCGTTTTATATCTAGTTGTACGGAAGTTAAATATTTACAACGAGCCTTGTATTAGGCAAACCGACATTGAGGAATCTCTACTGAAATCTAGCAACGTTTGAAAGGTAACGACTAGGACTGCACAGTTTGCAATAACGAGTAGAGGGCTTGCAGGATAGCTAAGTTCCGAGTGCCGACCAACTTTTAGAATACGTTCTATTTTGGTTCAACCCTAACACTAAGAGTGTGCAGGAGTAAACCTTCCTACCTTAATAAATTCACAAACTAAAACCATACACAATGAAGAAATCAGATTTAGTACTAGGCAAAGAGTACATGACAAAGCCCGACAACATTAAAGCTTTCTATGTAGGGGACAATACTAACGGTTCACCGATATTTGAGCTATCAGAAAGGAAGCAATACGATGGTGTGCCTATTGCCAAATACGAAGGCATTAAAAGTATCGCTTCGGGCGTTGCATGGTGTTTTAACGGACTAGAAAACCAATTTCACGAAATAATTTAATCTATGAATTGGACATACAGCGGAAGCGAACAATTAGACCCACCTTACTACGATGAGGACGAAATACAGTCCGACATTGAATTGCAGGAGGAGGCAGACGAGGAAAAGCGACAGTATATGAATGAAATAGCACAATACGATTAAGCCATGAGCCAACCACTATTCGGGATACTAGTCGCAGTCGCACTACTATTCTTTTTAGGGAGTTTTGCAATACGTAAAAATAACCATAAAAATTAAAGCCATGACTAACTTAACAGACTATAAAATTGGAGATTCATTCAAACTTAGAGGCATAGAGTATATTGTAGAGAAAGATGTTGATTCTCCACCGTGTTCGTTCTGTGCATTACGTACCGAGTGTGCTAATGAGGAGTGGACTGACACAATTCACACGAATTGCGGAAATAGCCATTACCATTACGAACGCAAGCCATGAACGACTTCCAGCACGTAAAATTTCCGAACAATGTGGAATATTACATCTACAAAAACATGATGCTCCAACGTGGGGCGATATTCGTGCCAAGTGGCATCCTACCGAGTAGAGCAACTAATTACGTCAGAATATGGCAGGAAGGCTCTATCTATATGTTCAGTTTGATAACATTAATGGATTACATAAAAGAAACGACCGATGAAACCGATATTTAAAACCTTCATTGTCATTGCGATGATATTCGGACTATTACTTGCCGCATCCGAACAGCCTTCCATGCTGCCTAATTTTGCAGGCATTATCATTGTCGGTGTCGGGGCGTTGATTTACAGAAAACTAAATAACTAATTTACTCAAAAACTAAAAACTATGATTATCAAGAAAAATGAATCATTTCCCGAACGGCCTGTTATTATCACATTGTACGGTACACCAGGTGTCGGTAAAACATCCGTAGCTTGCACGGCTGAAAATCCTATCCTTGTCGATTGTGACCGAGGGGCAGACCGTGCCTGCTTTCGTGCCGATACGATTGTAGCCCAAAAATGGGCAGACGTTACCGAACAAGACAAGGAGTTTGCAAATTACAGCACTTGCATTTTAGACACGGCAAAGGCTATTTTGGACGATTATCTGATGGTTTATGTTGGCGAAAAGGATTACAAGCTAAAGACTAACAAACTGAAAGCATACGGTGCTATTGGTGACGAGTTTAAGACGTTCACAAATCAAAGACGTTCCGAATCATCCGACATCGTTGTAATTGCCCACGCAAAGGAAGAAAAGGACGGAGATATTACCAAGTTTTCACCCGACATCACGGGGCAGTCGAAAGATTTGATTTTACGCATCTCCGACCAAGTTGGTTTCGTTTCAATGGTGAACAACAAACGTATCATTTCCTTTGACCCGACCGACCGAACCATTGGTAAGAACGTGGCACGGATTGAGCCTATTGAAATCCCGAACGAAAAAGACCCCGCCTACAAAACCTTTATGGCTGACATCATCGCCAAGGTTAAAGCATCTATTCGCCAACAATCAGAGCAACAGATTGAAGATCAAAAGACAATCGACAATTTCCAACTTGAAGCCGAAGGCTGCACGGATTCTGATACATTGATGGCAGTCTTTGCAAAGACCAAAACGCATCCTAAACACATTCAGGCAGCCGTGTGGAAACTTTTACAAATGAAAGGAACAACTTTATCCCTTGTGTACGATAAGGCTTTAAACGGCTTTAAAACGATTGAATAATGAAAAAGGTATCCGTTACATTATTGGAAACATTCAGACGTTTCAGAGATGGAGCGTCCGAATGGGATACCGAACAAAAGGTAATTGATTCACTTACGGGTGAATTTCAAGGAAACGACTATACAAATATCGGTTCGGCTTGTCATTTCATTATCGAAAATGCAGGAAACGGAACGACTGTTTTAAAAGAGCCTTTCTTTGAAATGTTCGGTACGACATTAAGCGATACGCAAATAGATTTACTTTGTGCCCACGCCAACGAATTGAAACCGTTTGTTCCCGAAGTGAAACTTACAAAGCGGTACGAAACCAAGATAGGCACAATTAGCCTAACTGGGATGTGTGACGTATTGAAAGGCAACACCATCCGAGATACGAAATGCAAGTTTTCACCGCCCAAATTGATTGAGTACTACAATTCTTGTCAATGGAAGTTTTACCTTTCCATTTTCGGACTTGAGAGATTCTACTATGATATATTCGAGTTTGTAGGGTACAAGGTAGAAATGGGCAGGGATGTAAGCGGGTTGCAGTTAGTAAAACATGACCCTTTCGAGTGCTTTTCCTATTCAAATATGGAATCAGATTTACAAACTATTGTTGATGATTTCATTGAGTGGATTGAATTTAGGGGATTAACGCATCATTTAAAAGAATTGTAGCCATGTTCACCAAGAAATCCGAATTGACCGTAAAGGAAGCCGCCAAGCTTGCTTACGATGAGCAGCCCGAAATATGGCACAGCGTTATATTTGTTATGGCAGTACGCAGGCTTTTAAACCGTCCCGCTTGCAAGGATGGCACAATCGACAGACGCTTGCGGGAGTTGAGAGGCGAGGACAAAGTTATCAACTACAAGTGCATTAATAACGAATTGGCGATTTACAAGAAATTGCCTATAACACCTATCCAATGAAATCCTTCACATTTGAAAAGAAACAATCCGAAACGGTGAACATTAAAAACCTCACCGCTTTCTTGGAACGTCAAATGCCACTATTGAAGAATGGACATTGGCAACTGACCATTGAAAAGCCTACACGGAATAACGATCAAAATTCGTTATTTTGGGTTTATCTTGGTTGCCTATCCGAAGGTACGGGGCAGGCAGTTTGGGACGTTTATACCTACATTTGCGACAAATACAACCACGAACATTGCCTTTACAATGCTGACGGTGTATTTAAAAGTGGTGGAACGTCAAAGCTAAACACTAAGCAGTTTGCGGAATTAATCACAAATACACAGGTTGAAGGTGCTGAACTTGGCATCGTTTTGTTATCCAAGGGCGATGAACATTTTGAAGAGTTTTATAACGAATTTAAACATTATATCCGATGAATCCATCCACCGAAAAAGAACTTGATCGGGTATTCTCTTTATACATTCGGACACTTCATTCAAAGGATGGTGTTTGCATTTGCTATACTTGTGGTACTCCTATTCGTATTTCAAACGCTCAAAATGGGCATTGCTTTGGACGGTCAAACAGAGGTGTAAGATTTGATGAAAGAGATTGCAGACCTCAATGTATTACTTGCAATTACTTCGATAAATCAAAGGACGAGTATTTTAAATATAAACTTCTGCAAGAAATTGGAGAAAAGGAATATGATAATCTTTACTTTAAATCGAAGCAGATGGTAAAAATAACCGACACCGAAGCAAAGGCAATGATTAAACTTTATAAGGAAAAACTTAAAGCGTTATGAATATCCAAGAATATCGCAAACTAAAGCCGAAAACCAAGAAATCCAAGTACAACAGTACAAAGACGGACGGATACGATAGCCGTAAAGAAGCACAGAGAGCCGCCACGCTGAAATTAATGGAAAAGGGTGGACTTATATCGGATTTGATGGAACAGTCGAAATTCGAGCTTATACCAAGCCAATACGGTTTAATAGATGGAAAGTATAAATGTGTTGAAAGAGCTTGTACCTATATTGCAGATTTCACCTACTATAAAAAAGACCCCAACGGTGATATTTTTATTGTCGAAGATTGCAAAGGCATGAAAACGGAAGTTTATCGCATTAAGAAAAAGCTGATGCTTCACGTTCATGGGATACGAATTACAGAATCATAATTGAACATTATAAAAAACTAGCAAAATGAACGATGAAAATGGTAAAGTACTAAGGGTTGGTGATGTCATTTATATTCACCAAACGGTGAACGGGCAAAATTTATTTGTTGTATTGAATTTAAACCCGCTTGATATTAGATATGAATATGACAGATTGCGAGAATACGAATACGACAAAGAAGAACTTTTAGCCATAACATTAGGAGAAGGGTTTGAAATAATTGGTAATATCTTCCGTAACCACGAATTAATAAAATGACCACTAACCAAGTCCTCCACACCCTCACCGAACTAACCTGCATCCACTACTCCACCACCCCGCTACAACTCAAGTACGCAAGCAGAAAGCAGCCATACGCAGAAGCACGGCAGGCTATTTGGCTAATGGCGAAGAATATCCTTTGGCGGGACGTTCAGCACATCGAACTAGCCGAGATGTTCAACCGTCAGCGGACTACCGTAGTTAATGGAATCAAGGCGATTAAGTGCCACTATGATACTTGCGGGGATTTTCGTAGGTTTGTGGATGAAACGGAGAAAGAAGTTATGCGGTTGATTAAAACGGAATAAGATGCTGAATAACATATGATTTGATATAAAATAATCATTATATATTTTGTTATACTGAAATATAAATGTATATTTGTCCTATTGAATATTACAAATAAATACTTATGGCTATGAAACTTATAATTAATTTATCAAATTCAGAAGTAAAAGGAATTAAAGAATATTTGAAAAATGAATTTGGAGAGAATAATGATAAAAAAGCTATACAACTATTTATACAGGGAATAGTTTCTGGAAATATCAACGCACCACAAGAATGTGTATCTAATTATATTAATAAACATGAAAACTAATATGACAAAAGAGCAACGCTCTAATTTGTTGAAGGCATTCAATCAAAGGAAAAGGACAACCATTGCCAACACTCTTGCAGGGTCAACGCTTGATAACTTATTGAATGAGATATATGGAACATCTTATTCTGAAATAGGTGAATATTCAGATCAACTTATAGACCCTTTAGACTATGGAGAAGGAACTAAAGAATTATCATTTAAAATTTTTTTAAAACTTATGGATTCTATAAATGGGGATGATTTAAATTATGAATGATAATATAATTTATAATATAGGGGTAGCCTATCAAAAAACCGTAAGAGATCAGCGTGCCGTTACTGATTTACAAAACCTATTTGGAAATTACTGGAATGACTTAGATTTAGATTTAAAAAATGCTACCGTTAAAGAAATAAGCCTATCGACTGCATCTAAAATGATTATCGAATATGAGTGGCTTGGGTGTATGCCTGCTGTTAATTTTTATTCATATGGGATATTCTTTAATGATATTTGCGGAGGTGTAGTCGTTTTCGGGCAAGAGTATATAGAAAACTTGGGAAGGTGGGATAAATACGATTATACTGGTAAAATTATTCTATTGAGCCGTGGCGTATGCTTACATTGGACTCCAAAGAATACAAATAGTAAGTTAATTATGGCTGCTATTAAAATGCTTCCAGCAAAATACAAAATCGTTACATGCACAACCGACCATCTGGCTGGAGAAATTGGAACTATATATCAATCTTGCAATTTTTACTATGTAGGGAGCATGAGAGATTCAAACCCAAATATACCTAGTAGTAAGAATGGGGATAGAGATGGATGGATAATAAATGGAAAATTATATGGATCAAGGGCTTTAAGGCAAAAATATGGCGATACGAAAATGGAAACACTTTTAAAATATAATAGGTCTGTTGAAAAGATAAAACAAAATAGTAAGCACCGATATTTTTATTTTAGAGGCAATAAGCGTGAGGTGTCTTATTATAAATCAAAAATTAATGATTTAATACTACCATACCCAAAAAGGGAAATAAACCAGATGAACCGAAGCAGTCCACCAATTACATAGTGGGACTGACCGATGGCGAATGGACAAGACCAAAGCGTTGGTCGAAATCACCCCACAGACGAACCAATCACTTCTAATGCTTTTGATGATCGGTGAATGTGGTGGTGGTTTTTAAATTATTCCTGCAAATGTTTGCGGAATGAGAAAAGAATGGTTATATTTGTTGGGTCGATTAGTTCGGCTATTTTTTGAACCACTAATTTACAAAAATGTTTAGACTAAAATTAGAACGATTAATGAATGAGTTTGGAGTGAAGCAAGAGGCTTTAATCGAAACGATAAATTCAACCCGTGTAACTTTTGGAAAGAAGATGAAAGATAATACTTTCACAGATTCAGAAGTTAGGTTGATACTTGATAAGTATGGCAAATTGCTATAATTATTTTTGGCTAATTTAATTTACAAAAAAGTATAATGGAAAAGAAAATTGAAAAAAATGGATGTGTTTATTTCCTTAAGCACAACAATCTATCCCCTATAAAAATAGGGTTTAGTGCATCTGCGACCCCTTCAAAGAGGTTGGTTCAGTTAAAGGTTTATGCACCATATGGAGCCGAGGTAGTTGGATTCATAAGGTCTGATAATGCGATTGAATTAGAAAAGATTCTACATTTGATGTTTTCAGATAAAAGGATGGAGGGCGAATGGTTTAATATTACAAAGGAAGATGTTGATAATATAATATCTATTCATACAAAAAAAGAAGAAAGCTCAATAAGTCGTTCCGTTGTAGCTAAAAATGATATTCCAACATCCGAAAAGGTACTGATTGAGTTAAGGAGAAAAAGCCTTACACGTGACGAACTAGCCGAAAAGCTTTCTGTAAATCTTATGACTATCAACAGGCGTATTGATTCAAACGCATGGAAGCCGATGGAGGTTTATTTTATGAAGCATAAACTTGGCTTTGATTTGTAGAAAAATGGCAGACGGATGGATTAAAATACACCGTTCTATTCAGCAAAACTGGATATGGAAAGACCCTATTAAATTCAGTTGGTGGATGGATATTTTATTGAATGTAAATTATTCAGATGCAAAAGTTAATATAGGGTATGAGTTGTTCGACTGTAAAAGAGGGCAAAGTATAATGAGTTTACAAAGTTGGGCATTACGATGGAAAACATCAAAAGACACCGCTAGAAACTTCTTGAAGCTACTTGAAAAGGATGGTATGATTTCACACGAAAGTATCGGAAAATCTACACGGATAACTGTCTGTAAATATGAAGAATACCAAGCAGATTTACACGATAGCCAAACGCCACCCAAACGCAAACCAAACGCAAACTCACCCAAACAAGAAAGAGAAGAAGAAAAAGAAAGAAAGAAGATAGAGAACGCCAATAAATTGGCTACACGCTCAAAGGAGTTTGGACAGTCTTTATTACCTTTTGTAGATGTGTATACTAATGATATGCTTAGAGCCTTCTTAAATTATTGGTCAGAGCCTAATATAACAAACACTAAAATGAAGTTTGAAATGTGCCCAACGTGGAATACAGCGATGAGGTTGGCAACATGGGCTAGTAAAGAAAAAACGTTTACAAAAAATAAACCAAATGAACCAACAACAAACTACAAGTTTATCAAAACTGATTAGGGTAAACGAAGAAGCGGAACGACTAGTAGTCGGAACGCTTTTATCAATCCCTAATTCAATGCTTAATCTTTGCGATGGGTTCTGTGCTGACTTCTTCTATGATTCATTCTTTGCGGAAACGTTCAGAGCCATTTCACAGCTTGATTCAGAGAATGCGAAGATTGACGTACTTACCGTATCGGAAAGATTAAGACGTAATAAGGTTCAGTTTGATATTGCGGACTTCTTTAAACTTGCAGATACCCAAACATTCAACATAGAGCCTCACAGCCTTATGGTGAAGGAGAAAGCCATAGAAAGGGGCGTTTTATCGCTTGTACACGAATCATCGCTTAAAATCGCTGAAAATAACGATATCGGGGACGTTCTGTATAATATCGGGGAACAATCTACTAAACTACAAGAATCTTTAGTCGGTGGTGAACAGTCAAAGCATATCAGTGTTGCGGTTGCAGAATCAATCGAAAGACTTAACAAGCGAATTGAAAATAGGGAGAAAGGTTTTATACCTGGTGTACCTACTGGATTATCAGACGTGAACAAACATACAAGCGGATGGCAAAAGCAGGATTTGATTGTAATCGCAGCACGTCCAGGTATGGGGAAAACAGCACTAGCTTTAACGATGGCAGAAGCAGCCGCAAAGCACGAAACACCCGTATGTATATTTTCATTGGAAATGGGTAAATCACAATTAACCGATAGGCTTTTAGTTGGAGAATCGGGGATATTATCGGATGCTTACAAAGCAGGAATTATACAACCCGAACAGTTTGCTAATTTAACCAAGGCTACAAACCTAGTTGCAAGCTTACCAATTTACATAGACGATAAACCTACGATGTCAATTTCATACGTTCGATCAAGGGCAAGGATACTACATAAGCAGGGAAAGTGCGAGCTGATTATCATTGACTACCTTCAATTAATGGAAGGAACGAAAGAGCAAAGGGGCAACCGTGAGCAGGAAATAGCATCAATTTCAAGGGGATGCAAGGGTATTGCTAAAGAATTGGATATACCCGTTATTCTACTTTCACAGCTAAACCGAAAAGTTGAGGATAGAGCCGATAAACGTCCGATGTTGCAAGACCTAAGAGAATCGGGGGCAATTGAGCAGGATGCTGATATTGTGCTATTCATTAACCGACCTAAGCAATACGGGCAGGAGTGCAAAGATTCAGACGGGAATGTGCTAAATAATGGTATGGAGTTGATCTTCGCAAAGTTTAGGAACGGTTCACCAGGTATCCTTTTTGCACAACACAATGATTCATTAACCCGACTTTACGACATAAACACAAGGCAGTACGAAGAATCTACTTTTAACGCTCCAAGGAGTTTCAGCGAGCCGAAAAAATCAGAACAAGACGATTTGCCTTTTTAACAATTAACCAAACAAATAAAACAAAATGAAAGCACTTACAGTAAAACAACCTTGGGCATCCTTGATCGTTCACGGCATCAAGGATATTGAAAATCGCACTTGGAGGACGTATTTTCGTGGAAGGGTAATGATCCATGCAGGGGTAGCAAAACAGCTATCCATACAGCAGCTTCTTACGGTCGAGCAGCTTGTTAAAGCTAATTTTGAAATTGATATGGAACAAGATTTTAATTCCTTGTTTCCGAAAGGTGCTATTATCGGAAGCGTTGAAATCGTTGATTGCGTTATCAATCATCCATCTATTTGGGCTGAAAAGACAAAATTCGAGTTTATAAAAAGGGGATTATCTGAAAAAGAGTTGGAATGTACAAGCCCTGTTATTTACAATTGGGTACTTGCAAACCCCATCATGTTTGATAAGCCAATCCCCTGCAAGGGAAATCTTTCATTTTGGGAATTTGACGGTAATATAAAATGACCGACCCCCCCCCACGACATAATCGGCTACACCCTACGCTACAATCAAACCGAGGGCATTGTCATCAATTGCGACCAAACCCACATTGTGCTGAAATTCAAGGACGGTGCAAAGCATTGTTTCGGACGGAGCAGTTTTACGGAGAATGACATCATATCGAAACCACCACTAACAACACTATTTTAAGATGCACACAGACCAATTACAAGATATTACACTGATACAAGGAGATTGTTTAACTTTTATGGCAATGCTGCCCGACAAGGCGTTTGACTTGGCAATAGTTGACCCGCCGTATGGAATAGACTTAGCGAACATGAATATGGGCATAGGTAAAAGCAAAAAATCATCCAACGCTAAAAATAGAAAGTGGGTCGCAAAAGACTGGGATAAATGTGTACCATCGGATGCGTACTTTGAGGAACTTTTTAGGGTTTCAAAAAATCAAATAATATTCGGTGGAAATTATTTTAATCTTCCTCCGTGTAAAAATTATGTTATTTGGGATAAAGAAATACCAAATGGGTTATCTTTTGCGGATTGCGAGTTTGCGTGGACTTCGTTTAAAAATGCACCAAGAATATTCAGATATTCAGCGTATTTGGATAAAGGAAACAAATCACACCCCACACAGAAACCCGTAAAATTATATCAGTATTTTTTACAGAACTACGCCAAAGAAGGCGACACCATCCTGGATACCCACGGCGGTTCGTTCAGTTCAGCCATTGCGGCACATGACGGACACTTTAAGTTTACAGGCATCGAATTGGATGCTGACTACTACGAAGCCGCAAAGAAGCGGATTGAATATCATCAACGACAACAAAACTTATTCTAACCATGAACGAACCAAAGTACAAAATTTACAGATTCAAACCAATAGGAATGAAAGCCGAACGATGCGAGATTCAGACGAACGACTTGCAAGGTATCAGAAAGTATTTATCGGAAAAGTACGGCGGTGTCCGTATTTTTCTGTACTATGAAACGAACGAGCCGTTTTGATATGTTAAATCTTGTAAATTATTTACCCGATAATAAACAACCAATAAAAATAATTGTAATTTTGATAAACTAAAATAATGAACTATGAAACAAACCACAATCGGACAATCAATCACCCACGCAATGAACGCACAGCACAAGGCAGTGCAGCCAATGGCAGAGCGTTTGGGGATTAGCGTAAGCACTATTACAAACATAAGAAAAGATCGTAACTACACTAAAGATAGCTTATATCCTATTTTGGAGGATTTGGGACTTGAAGTATTAATCGTAGAAAAAGCTAAATAACATGAGAGAGATAACTTTCCGTGGAAAGCGGGTTGATAATGGAGAATGGGTTGAAGGTGAAATAATCTTCAAAATAATGGAAGGCGTAAGGGATGAGAATCCGTCAATGCATTGCAAAATACCGAATGAAAAGTTTGGACAGTTTATTGATGTTATTCCCGAAACAGTTGGTCAATTTACAGGCTTATTGGATAATAACGGATCAATGATTTTTGAAGGGGATATCTGCAATGTCGAAGGATTTTATACATCTATTGTTTATCAGAATAAAACAATGGCAGCCTTTATGCTAGATTCAAAAAGAAAATACAAAGATGGAACATTTTGTTCTATTGGATTTGAAGAAACTCAACCATCAGAAATGGAAATTATCGGTAATATCCATGATAACCCCGAACTAATTAAATAACCCATGAATAAACTATTGCTTTGCTTCTTTCTCGTTTGCGGAACGGCATCGGCTGAAACTAATGTAGTCGGACACATGAAACTAAACCTTACCGTTGGTCTTGAAGTATCCGAAATCTGCTCCATGAATTGGGGCAAGCTTGTATCAACTGGCGAAGGTCTTTGTACGGTGAACGAACTTGGACGTACCGCATCGGGAAAGGTTACAATATCAGAATCGGACTACTCAACCAATCAGTTCAATATTCGTGGTGGTCAGTCAGCCACTTGCGGGTTATCTTTGCCTACGTCTGCAACCGTTTCCAATGGCGTTACAACGCTTCAAATCATAAACCTTACAAGTAATGCTGTGAACGGAGTTATCACCTTAAACGCAAGCGGAGAGGGTTTGTTGAAGGTTGGCGGCACGGTTGTTGTTCCGAGTACGTTTGTAGGTGGAAATTTTAACGGGGTTTACAATTTTATTCTAAATTATAATTGAGATGAAGGCACAAGAACTTGCTCAATGGGTAATCGATAATAGATACCCAAAATCAGAAAAAGAAAAAATATCCGACTTTGAAATGTATAATTTCATAATTGACAAATATCAAAGCACAGAAACCCATTCAGACGTAATGCAAGCCTTAGCCGATGTCCGAGCCGAGGAAATGCAGAAGGGGATGATATTCGGCGAATGGGCGAATAAGTGCAGTTTTAAATACGATGCCTTCCGTGAGCGATGGGAGGATGTAGGCGGGTATATTTATTACACATCCGAATTATATGCATCGTATGAATTTGATTCGTATTACCAACAACGGAGGATGAAGTCATGAACCGCCTCCAACTCCTAAAATCACTATACGCATTTACAGCCTTTCTAAGCGACTGCAAGCATAAGTTGAGCCATTATGCCAACCGTTGTTATATCGCAGGAAAAATAAGCGGTGTAGACCCATTAGAATGCAAGCAGGACTTTGCGTTTATAGCCGAACGAGTCAGACGGATGGGATTTATCTCAGTCGTTCCGTTTGGAATGTTCCCTGCAAGTTGGTCGTACCGAAAGATAATGACGTACTGCATCCTTGAATTGCTTATGTGTCGGTCGGTGTACTTTCAATCCAATTGGCAAATGAGCAGAGGTTGCAAGATCGAAATGATCTTTGCCAGGTTATTTATGAAAAATATCTTATTTGAATCAAACAATTATACAGTAGCAAAATGACACACCAAAATAAAGGATACCATAACGAACTAGCGGGTATATTATACGCTATTGCATCACAATTATTTGAACAAAACGGGCATGATGTTTTACAGTTAATGTTTGCTATAATGTCTTTAGGATGCTTTTGTATGATGTGTATCAATGCTTATGGATCAGTAAAAAACAAAGAAGATGAATAAATCCGACTTCCAACAACGCACCCTAAACGGCAGGACTTGCGTATTACGTCCGCTAAAGCGAGTCGATGCCCCGAACGCCAATTATTACGATGGCATGGCTTTGGTCGCTGTATTGAAACCCGCTGACACGTTTGAAGCCTGGTTAGAGCGATGGCAGGCAAAACAACCGCCAATAATAAAGCGACCACGAGGCAGACCGAAAGGATGGGTAGCACCGCACAACAACGGAATACCCGCGCCGAAGTTTGTCAAAAAGACCAACAAAGAGCATTTCAAGGAAAACCCCGAATTGATCGGGACATTTAACGGAATTATTAACCAATAAAAATTAAGACAATGGCATACGCAGAAACAACACAGATACCAAGTGGAGTTGATATTACATTCAGACCAACCGTAGAATTACGCTATATTATTCGTGAGTTACCGATGGGGATAAAATATGTAGCAGGTGGCGAATCAGAATTGGAAACACCAATTAAAAAAGTCCTACAACAAAAATACATAGGTATTGAATATGGCACAGAAGTATGGCAGGATGTTCCTACAATATTTCCGAATAATTAACCAACAATCAGAAACATTCACTATCTTTACAATGTTTCATGGTTATTAGTTTTTCTCCAATTAGCACGGTTTGCGAAAATAGTGCTGATTACTTTAAACCAACAAATAAATAAACAACATGGAAGCAAAAGAATTGAGAATTGGAAACTATGTACAATTATATCGCTCGCCTAGCGATAAGGCTAAATCGTTTCATAGCATTATAACTATTGGGCAAATTGATGATGAAGAAGACGAGGTTGAATTAGAAGATGGGTTTCGTGTTAATGTTGATAACGGCATTGAGCCTATCCCATTGACCGAAGAAATACTGTTGAAGGCGGGATTTGAGTGGGATGTATTCTATCAAGGATATACGGATGGTAATTGGATAATGCAAAGGGGGGCTAATGGCTTTATGCTGTCATACGGAAAAAGAAAGTACGACATAATTATTTACGGAATAGAGTATTTGCATAGATTCCAAAATGTCTATTACGAACTTGCAGACAAAGAACTCGAAATCAGACTATGAAACTAATCCACGTAAAACCAAACGACACCCTAAGCCTTGAAGGTAACAACTACAAGATTACCGACACGGCAAACATGACCGTTCCAAACAAGGCTTTGCAATTCGATGAGGCTGGTAATGAGATTACGATGTATGTTGAGATTGACGAAGTATGAGTACACCAAGTAGAAAGCGATATGAGTTCAAGGATAGGATTAAAAAGATGGGTTATGCAATCAATAAAGCTGAACACTTGGATGCTGTTAAATCCATCATAAACAAGCCGTGTATTGATATTTCCTATGAGGTTGAGCATTTACAAGTAACACCGAATACAAGCCGAATTTGGCAAGAGCAAATGATTTCCGATTTAAACGACAGTACTAATTTAAAAAATGAAACGATATGAGAAACCTTATAGGCATCACAGATAAAAGTGTGGTAGTATGCGATAACAAAGAATGCGATTACGAAACCCAATACGAGATTAACCAATTAATCCATTTCATAAACAAGCCGTGTCCTAAGTGTGGACAAAACTTATTGACGGTAGATGATTACATCGTTCACGAAAGAATGATTAAAATCGTAAATTGGATTAACAAATGGCTTTCATGGATAACTTTATTCCAATCAAAGAAAGGGAGAGTCGAGAAAACCGTTAGCGTCCATTATCACGACGGAGTAACCACATCAAAAATAGAACAATGAAAATAATCTATTACCTAATCGGAGTCGATTTAATCGGGCAACCATTATACTGCTACCACTATGTGTAAACAGCACTCATTCATCAAATCCGCAATTAATTGGTTCAAGGAGAATCGGATGGTACGAAGGGTCGATAAGGTATTGAAGGAAAATCCGAGGGGGATAGCAATTACCTACAAGGGTACATTATGAACAAGGGGCGTGAAATATTTGAACTTGCAACGGTTCAATGTTGCAGATGTGGACGGTACTTCATAAAGGAAATGCCCCACACTTGCGGAAAGCAATGGCAACGAAGGCATTTGAAGTTTATCAAACTCAATCAACCAGAAGTATAATTAAAGCGGTCTAATCAGCCGCTTTTTTGCGTTTAATAAAGATTTCCCGATAAAAGAGTACAAGAGATACGCAAAATGATAATTTTCCCCCTTCAATTGAACAAATTACCGTAAAGCATTGTATCTTTGGGAACTAAAGATTAAGACGATGGCACCTAAAGGGAATCAATACGGATTAGGCAATGAGGACGCAGGCAGACCGCTAGTGTTCGAAACAGCAGAGGAATGGCAAAAAGCTATTCAATCATATTTCGATTGGTGCGATAATAACCCTATACAAAAGAACGAGGCCGTAAAGTCAGGCATTGAAGCAGGACGGATATACCAAGTACCAACACAAAGACCGTATCTAATTGAGGGCATTTGCGACTTCTTAAGCATTAGTGTTCAGACGTTTCACAACTACGAAAAGAAAGAAGGGTACGAAGCATATTTTGAAGTTTCAGCATGGGCACGAAATAAATGCTTCAAACAGAACCTTGAAGGAGGCTACACGGGAGGCTTTGACGCGGGGTTAGTTGCTAGGAAGTTGGGTATTGCGGACAAGCAGGAGATGAAAGCCGAGGTTCGTCAAACCCAAATCATTGTACGCAACGACCACGAGAAAGCCGTAATGGAATCTGTTTTGTCGAAAGAATAGCCTTTTAACTATCAAAAGTGCGGCAACCTTCGGGGGAAAATAATCAAAATGATATTTTATGTACACAACGACCTTCATTAAAACCGCAGAAGCATACGCAAAAGGCTACGGCTTTATTGAAAATCGTGGTGGTACAAGGTCGGGCAAGACTTACGGAGAGCTTCAATTGCTTGATTTAATCGCACAGAAGCCCAAGAAGCGGGTAATAACTACGGTTGGATTATCAATACCACACCTAAAGGGCGGGGCGATTAGGGACTACGACAACATACTTAACGAACGTGGAATCATTCCCGACTTAATCAGAACCAAAGACCCATACATTTATAATTACGGTCAAACTATCCACGAATTTATATCATTTGACAACCTAGGAAAAGCGTTGGGTTCTGCTAGGGATATACTCTTTCTGAACGAATGTAATAAAATGCCTTGGGATATTGTCCACCAATTAATCCAACGAACTACCGAATGTGTCTTTGCCGACTATAACCCATCGACTAGGTTTTGGATTGATGATTCAGAGGGGTATGATATTAACAGCCGAAAGGATGCAGTATCAATTCATTCCACATTCCAAGACAACTACGAAAATCTTTCATCCACACAAAAGGAAGAGTTTCGAATCGGTGAACGAAAGGCAAAGGAAGAAGAAGCAAGGGGCGTTTATGGCTATTGGTCGAATTGGTGGAAGGTTTACGGACTTGGAGAGTACGGGCAGATTGAAGGGGCGATTTATACCGATTGGTCGGAGGGTGAATTTAATACTTTATTACCGTATCGTTTCGGATTAGACTTTGGTTTTAGTTCTGACCCTGACGCATTGGTGAAAGTGGCAGTCGATGAAAAGAATAAGGCCATCTATCTACATGAGTGTATGTACAAGAATGGGCAGTCGTTTGATACGCTTAAAACAAACATCTTAAACCATTGCAAGCGGAATGATTTGATCGTGGCGGATTCAGCAGAGGACAGATTGATATTCGATTTGTCCAGGTCGTTTAATATTGTTCGCTGTTCCAAATGGAAGGTAATCGAAAGGATTAAAAAGATGCAGTCGTATCACCTGGTTGTTACTCCATCATCCACGAACCTAATCAACGAATTAATGCAGTACGTTTGGTCTGACAAGAAATCAGAAACACCTATAGACAAATCGAATCACTTGCTTGATGCGGTCGGTTATGCTCTTACGGGAATGCCTATGCAACAAACATCTAAAATCAGTTTACCATGACAATGTATTGGGACGGTCAGTATTGGAACAATGAAACAATGAACGCAAGTCAGCGGGAGTACTTGATGGTAGCGAATCCACGAATCTATCATCTGTTATTCTTTCCCGACAATACGAAGGTTCACCCGAATGCGGAGGACTTTGCCATATGGCATATATGTTTCGACGAAGCATCGGAGAAGCGGATGGATGTCAATTTCAAAGAGTACAAAAAAGGCAATTCGCCAAACTTCGAGAATGATGCTATCTTAGACATTTACGAGTACAAAATAAATGATTGGTTCGGTAAGAAGTATGTCGGTGCATTGTCGTGGAGGTTCGGAGAAAAGACGGGGCTAACGGGTTATGATGTTATCGAAGCGGCCTCAAAATCTACCAAGGACTGTGTCACCTTCATGCCATCAGGACACGAGGTGTACGATCATCCGTTCAGTAGGCTAGGTTTTACCTCCGTCCGCAAGATGGTGGAGATGGTTGATGAGGCGGAAATACTTCCGTTCAAAATCAAGGACTACCCGATTAATCAAAACGTGTGGTGTAACTATTGGCTCACAACTCCTGAACTATTCGATAGGTACATGAGCGAAGTGCTACGACCTTGTATGCAACTATTAGGAGGTAATACCACATTAACCGAACAACACAGAGGCAAGACTTATTTGGCTCAATGCTTCTTTTTTGAAGGTTTATTTTCGGTGTTCATGCAGGAAAACAATTTAACCTATGAAGTGATATGAAGATTAAGGCGGTAACATTTGAAGAGTTCCTCCAATTGGACGAGGCTACAAGGGAGTTCCACGAAACAGCGTACGCACTACAAGAGCCTATGGAAGTTGATTGCAAGTCGTGGAAGTTCGGAACGGTAAAGGAGATGCAAATAAGGTTGTCTAAAGCGATAACCTACAACGATATAATCGAGGTAGTGAACAATGTCAAGGAAAATGCACTACATTTACAGGCACATATTGTCTTTGGTTTGTTCATTGGTGTTCAAAAGTCGATAATGGAGATTGCCGACATTGAGAATAAAACCCTTTCAAGCCAATTAACAGCCAAAGAGATAATGGCAATGGAAGCGGTTGGAGGCTTTGAGAGGTTCGGAAAGCTGCCAGAGTTCATTTCCCTAGCGAATAAGTGGGGAATAAGCTATGAAGAGGTGTATAATATGCCTTGGGACTTAGCATTTTCCACCCTATACTTGGACAAGGTTACGAATGATTACCAAAAACAACTATACAAGAATGATTGACGTAGTTAAGATTTTCGAGGATAAAGCAAAGGCGGACGAAAAGAAGTTTTCCTATGGTGCTAGAATGTTTCAGTCATACCAAGTAGGAGAGTTGCAGCTTGCACCAAATGAGGAGGTAATCATCATGTTTCCTTGCAGAGAAACCCCACAGATTGAGAACGGGTATTGGTCGCGGTATCGGATTGAAACGCAAATATGGATGTGTCGCAAATCGGAGGATGATACTTATTCCTACATAGGAGAAACGGAGGAAGCAAAATATAAAGCAAGGTTGCTCAATCTTTCCCACCAATTAGACGAATACCTTAAAGCTATTTTCTACTGCAACACGGAGTATCAGCTAAACATGATTTCCATATCGTATTTCAGAGAGTTGAACCAATTGTCTACATCTATTGATGGTGCTAGTGCAACGATAACATTTGATATATGGCAATAGGAACAGCCAATATAATGGCGAAGGGCATTGATGAATTTCTAGCTACTTGGATGCAGGAAGGTAAAGAAAGCCTTATTTCCAATTACGAAAGGCGTGGGCAGAAAGCTAGCGGCGAATTTGCTCAAAAGGTCGAGATTAGACCAAGACCAGCAGGATCATCAATGTTTGCACCGTCATACGCCTATCAGATGGTAAACGGTCGCAGACCAAACTTAAACCAAGACAAGGATGCTATGCGTAAATGGGTCGGGTGGATGGGTTCAACCATCCTAGCTAAATGGGTCGCTGAAAAAGGCATATCTATAAACCCGTATGCTATTGCTTGGAAGATTGCAAGGCAAGGCGTTCAAGTTCCGAATGCTCATAATGATGGAAAGCTGCTTGAAGAATCGTTTCCGCAAGAGAAGTTCGATGAATTGTACGCAGGGATACTAAATATTTACACGGTCGAAATCGTTTCAACAATTAAGAAGATATGGCAATAATCATCACAAGGGGTCTAACATCGCTTGTAAGCGTGTTTAACCAGCAAAGCATAGAATTTACCGTACCAAATGGGACAACGGGCGTAGCTGTCAGCATAGGGGCGTACACGTTCATTCCTATTAGAACTTCGACCGTAACGGTTGATACGTACTATATGGATTTGAGCGACATTCTAAAGTACATCTTGGGATTGCCAAATGACGAGATATTTGCAAGTTACAATACTTATTCATCCGCTACGTGTACGGTAAGCATTTCAGCAACGGGACAAACGACAGTTACAACGGTAGGAAAACTTTGCTTTGGATATGACTACATAGGCGATGAAACAATACCAAACGGAGTCGCTGTAAATGGGGCAATAGCACCACAATATCACTACGGTCAGATTTGTTTCTACAACTACGCAGCGGCAGGAAATTATTCGTGTACGGTTGCGGGGGTGTCTTATACCTATGCACTACTGCAAGGATATAATGACCTAGTTTTACATTCAACACAAGCGGGGTTAAGCGGAACTTTTACGGTAGCAACTACAACCATTTCGTTTCCTATTGTCAGAGTAGAGGCACAAGGAACGGACTATATTAAATGGATTGATAAAGAAGGTCGGTATCATAAGATGTACGTTAGACAATTGATGTACGACAATGACAGCAAGTCCTCCAATTCAATACCTTCATATTATCAAACACACCCGCTAACGAAACAGAAATCAATCGACATTAGCAGGGAATTGAAGTCAAGATATACAGCTGACGTTGTGGCAAAGGATGATATTCATTATAAGCAATTGACGGAAATAATCAACAGCGTAATTGTTCAGTACAACGGCTACCGAATGAAGGTAACTTCATCCAACGCATCAACAGCCACGTGCAGGCAGAACCTACATTTTACCATCACCTTAGAGCAGGAACAGTATGTACCAACCTATTAGCATCCGAACAGTCGCAGGGCAAAGGATTGATGTCTTTGCAGATGAAACGATAGAGGTCAATATGGGGGGTATATCGTTGCTTTCATTGGCTGAGAGGACACAGACGTACACCAACACGTTTAAACTTCCAAGGACTCCGAACAATGAAGCTATCTTTGCGTTCGCCTCACAGCCTACACGGTCGAATGTGGTGGAAATTGCGGTAGTAGTTTCTAAAGGATTGTTCTATCAATCGGCAAAACTTAAAGTAACATCATTTGAAGAGTCTTATTCGTGTACTCTAGCTTATGATTCGGATGGTGTTATATCCGCTTTGTCCTTGGAAAACTTCTACGAACTACCAACGGACGGATTAAAGACCACCATATCAGATACAGCACCGACAACGGACGAAATATTGGCAGCCGTTTCAAATCCAACATTAGCGGGTGCTTGCTTTTCTCCAATGATGTACAAGACGGATGTGGATACGAATACGGCAGCGATGACGTTAGCCTCCTTTCTGACTATTGTAGAAATAAATTGCGGGGTTACGTTTGCGGGGGATGTTCTTTCTGATTCAGCATCAATGGAAGCGTTCATCTTTAATAAGTATGTTACGTTCACTTACAACTCAATCGTTCCCGATCCGTTCGATTACTATTTTCAACAACATTTAGCGGCGGGGGACAAGGATTTTAAAAGTTGCTCCGAAGTGCTTAAAGCCTTTAGTCAAGTACTTTTATTTGATGTGATTATAAGCGGAACAACGATAACTCTTACCTCAGTTGAAGCAAAGCAAGCAGGAACACCAATACCGATTGAAGGGTTTACTTTCTCGAAAGACATCTATTCTGGGTATGGTGAAACAAACTTAGTCAAGTACAAGGTCAGTGAAACAATTGCTGATACGTTCGGTTCGGATACGTTCACCTCAAACGGACAAGGATTGAAAACAGCCTTACAACTTTCAGCCTACATTCCGATTGCTTATATTGATGCCTATTCTCCAAACATTAGGGGCGGGTATAATTGCAACGATACGAACGCACTAAAGGAATTGATTATAATGATTCCAGTAGATATTGAGGCAAACGTAAACTTCCCGATTAAATGGACAGCTTATTCTTTATCCTCAACAACAGCAACGGCAACGACGGGAAATCCTTTATCTTTGGCAACAGTCTATAGCGTTCCTATGGCTTCGATGGCTACACCCGTAATACTTGAAGCAGATGGATATTTAGACCCGCTTACAGCCTCACAAATAACACTGGGGCGATTGATTATATCCAGACAAATGGGCGGTAAGTATTGGGTAGATGAAATGAAATACAACCTAACAACGGGAAAAGCCGTTTTAAAACTGATTAAATTATGACCTACGAAGAAAGCGTATTGAATGCTAAGAATGTTTGCCTAGAGAAAGGTAAGTATTCCAAGGAGTATTCAGAGGCGGTTAAGGAAATGAACCGTATTTGGCAAAAGAAGCACAACCGAGTAATTAATCTTATATGTAAATTGATATGGAAACTACAACGCAAGAACTCTTAATCGACATCAATATAAACGCTGACGATGCGATTAAGGCGGCAGGGGAACAGACCAATGCCATAGCTAAACTTCGTGAGCAGAACAACGCCCTAAAGAAAGAGCAAGCAGAAGCACGCAAGGACGGTAAGGACGAAACAGAAGCATACAAAGCACGGGGACAAGCAATAGCATCGAATGAGGCTCAACTGAAAACCCTTTCGTCCGCTTTGAATAATAATCAGAAAGTTCAGAAGTTACTCACCACCGAAACAAAGGATGCAACGGGTGCATATCAACTATTGCAAAATCAGTACTCCGTAGCGGCTCAACGTGCCAAAGATTTGACGGTCGCTTATGGTGCGAATAGTGCAGAGGCAAAGAAAGCCACAACGACAGCTAAGGCGATGTCAGACCAATTAAAAGAGGTCGATGCAAGTGTAGGGCAGAATCAAAGGAATGTTGGGAACTATACAAGCGTACTTGGAATGTTACCAGGTGGATTCGGTCGTGCAGCAAGTGGGGCACAAGGATTCGGAACGACCTTAAAGGCATTGTCAGCAAATCCGATACTTTTAGTCTTAACGGCTATTGTCGGGGTTGTCATTCTGCTATCCAAAGCGTTCAGCCAAAACGGTGCAGCGGTCGAAAAGATGAATCAAGTAATGGCACCGTTTAAAGTTGTGATATCAGCCACAATGAAAGTCTTGGGCGATGTTGTCGAAGTGTTGATCGATGGTGCTTTAGCTGTTGTTAAATTCACTTCTGCGATTGTGGGATTTATTACGGGGCAGGACAAAGCGAATACTTCGGTAAGCAAAGCTATCCAACTTGAAAAGGAACGGCAATTGATAGCCGAACAAGAACGTGCTGATTTAGTTGATGATGCCAAGTTGAGGGAAAAGGTTGGAGAATTGAAAAAGACCTTAGGACAAAAGGATAAATACACAGCACAAGAAAGACTAGCAGCCGCTAAGGAGATTGACCGCCTAGAAAAAGCCAATATGCTTGACGATATGAACCGTCAAATCAGAAGGCATAATAATTTAATGGCTCAATATAAACTAGAGGGCAAAGCGTACAAGGATTTAACTACCGAACAAAAGGATGCGGTACGTCAATCCGAAGCCGCTATTTACAACATTAAAGCGGAATACTTTGAAAAGACTAAGCGTTCAGCATCTACCGAAGCAAAAACAGCCGCAGAAATCGAAGCCGATAAAGCCGCAGCCAATGAAAAAGCCGCATCCAATCGGGAAAAGCGACACGAAGCCGAACTAAAGAAGATGGAAACAAACTTGCAAATATCCCAAGCCAAGCAAAAGGAGATTACAATGCAGGGGGCACTTGATACATGGAACGCTGAAAAGGCTATCATTGACACGAAAGTAAAGTACGGAAAACTTACTACAGAGGAAGCCATACTTGCCCGCTTACAGGCTGAAAACAAGTACAACGAAACAATTACAGACCTAGCTAATAAACAGTACGACCAACAACAAGCCGTATTCGCCAAACGCATACAAGCAATCACCGACTTTGAAACCGAGTACTATTCAATCGAGGAACAAGCAAGTGCAGAGGCAGCCGCTAGAATCAATGAGAACAACCTATCCGAGTTTGAAAACCGTATGATAATTGCCGAGGGTAATTTAGAGGCTGAATTTGCGATGAAGCAGGAATATTTGGATAAGCAAAAAGAGGCTGAACTTTCAAACGCTTCTTTAACGGCTGAACAAATTGCCTTGATTAACGAAAAATACAGACAGCAAGAAATAGCACTTGAACAGCAAAAGACACAAGCCAAGTTGAATATTGCATCAAGTCTGTTCGGCTCACTAAAGGATATATTCGGTAAGGGCACGATAGCTTCAAAGGTAGCAGCATCCGCACAAGTCGGGATTGACTCGGTATCGGGGGCGTTCGCGGCGTTTACGGGAATGGTTAAGGCGATACCTGGTCCCGCTGGTTTAGTTGCGGGTGGAGTTGCAGCGGCTGGAGTTGTGGCAAGTGGGGTAAAAGCTATATCAGACATTTGGAAGGTTAAGGAAGGTAGTAAGTCCGTTTCGGTATCAGCTCCATCAACCTCGGTAGGTTCGACCGCATCAAGTCCCGTATCCGTTGCAGGGTCATTGGCTATCCGTTCAGTCGGAACAAACCCAACTACCCAAGTTGAGCAAGGGGTGTCGAATGCACTAGCGAATAACCCACAACAAACCGTACTTGTGATTGATGATGTGACCAAGGCGATTGATAGGAAGGTTTCTATTCGAGAGAACAACACGCTATAAAAAGAAAGCCTCCCATAATTGGGAGGCTTTCTTATTTTACTTAGACTGCTTATTTTTGATATGCTCTTGCTTGAAATACTCATCTGTTATATTGTAAAGATTCTTCATACATTCATAAGCGGAATATCCAAGATAATGAACCATTTCGTTTTTCATTTCTTCAACTCCATTTTTGTATATCTTATCAATAGATTCGATGATTTCCAATTGCTCTTTGCTATATTCTTTTCCCATAATTGAGAGGCTTTTTTGTTTTACTACGAAAGAATGTATTCATGCCCATACTTTAATTCATGCTTTATTTTATCAGCGAATGAATCAGAACAATGGATAACAAACGATTCTTTTCTTATGGCATTTAAGGCACGAAAATAGAACTTATTGCCACGATGTAGATAATACTCAAAGACAGTAGTCCCGTTTAATGGGTTGTAATTGCCGATCAATGCATTAAAATGCTTCATTTCTTCGCTCATAACCCATGCATTTTGAAAAAGATTGTCGCTTTTAATTGATATTTCACCGACAATTCGGCAGCCAATGCCCAAATATCCTCCTTTGTTTCGCAGGATGGTTGCTTTTTTCGCTCTTGAAATTCAACGGACGCATTAAAATAACCGCTTACGGCTTCATCGTCGCCTTGAATTTCAATCATTATGCACCGTTTTGTCCGCTTAATTTTGTGGTTTGATGGTAGCTTTCCGAATTGAACCATCCTTTCAATCGTACGAACAGATTTTGTTCCACTATAAAATACTTGCGAATACTCTTTGGTAGTGTAAATCATCTATCTATTTGCTTTTTTCCATTTGATAAATTGGAATACAGACATTGACAATAGGCATTCTCTTAATGCATCGCATGGGTAATCATATCCTTTTAGCGAATAGGCTAAGCCCCTATTATATTCTCTTAGATCCTTAAACCTTCTACATATATCAAACACCGCCTTTTTGTCTGTATGGATAATACTAGAGCCGAACCCACCATAAGAGATACAAATAGTATGTGCCTTTGGCTCATCCTTTCTTTCGTCCACTAATTTCAATCTTTCATACTCTTGAATAGAAATGCAAACCGTTCCTTGTTCCATAATTTTAGTTTTAATTTAGGTTATGACGTTATAACGTCAAATGTACAAACATAAAATGTTAATTGCAATAATTTTATAGAAAATATTACACCTATGGCACAAATCGAAATTAAAGGTATCATTGGAGAGGATTATAAGATGTCCAATCTATTGACCGACTTTGCATCATGCGGGGTTGAGCCTATCCGTTTGCTCATTGCTTCCCAAGGTGGGAACTTTTTTGAGGGTATGGATATGTCCAACTTCATCAAGTCGAAGCAAGACCGATTTTTGAGCGTGTCGAATAGTGGTGATGTTGCTTCTATTGCGATGCCTATTTTTGTCAGCTTGCCACGTGAGAAGCGTTTCTTCGACCTATCAAAAGGTGTGCCTCTGATTCATAACCCATACCTAGACCCTTTTAGCCTAGCATTTATGGACACGACAGCCGAAGGGTTGTCACTTATTTCGTCAGAGTTGGAAACGGTGGAAACAGACTATGCAAAATGGATGCAAGCAAACACGGGGGCGGACATAGACGTTATTCGGGGATTGATGAAAATCAACCAACCTCTAACCGAGGAACAGATGGTAGCACTAGACATCGCTACTATCTACAAGTATCAAGCAGTCGCAATTTTTAAACCAAAAAACGAAATGAACACAGAAGATGTAAAACAAATCATCGCCGAGGATAGGCATACCTTCCTTGATGAGATTAAAGGTTGGTTCAAGAAAACAACCAAATTTGTCGCTATCATGCTGACCGATGCCGTAGGTAATCAGTTGGAATTTCCCGATGTAATGGAAGGAACTGAACCGATTGTCGGGGATACCGCACGTTTTGCCGATGGTAGTTTACCCAATGGAGAGGTGTTGATGGCAGACGGTACGATCTATGAGTTTGAAAACGGTAAGCTGATGGAAATCAAAGCAGCCGAACCAACCCCCGAACCCGTAACCGAACCCGCCCCCGATGCACTCCAAGCAGTACAAGCCGAATTGGAAGCAACAAAAGCCGAATTAGCTAATTTCAAGGCACAAGCAACACAGAAGGAAACCGAGATTAAAACCTTGCGTTCACAAATCAAGTCGCAAATGCCAACTACCACACCAGAATCGACTCCCGAACCAATTGACAACAGCGGAAAATCCGCATTTGCAATCGCAGCCGAAAAAATCAAACAACAAGTAAAAAATTAACCCATTAACAAATAAAAAAAATGGCAACACAAATCAATGTAAGTTCTCTTACCATCAATCCCGAAGAAGCAAGACTCGTTAGCGAGATTGTAGCCCCTTTGGTTTACTCGAATCCAGATTTCATCAAGTATCACAATGTTATTTCAGGCATTGCAAACGGTCAGCAAATTGTACTAGACAATGGAGGCGGTGACGCAGGTATCTTGGATGCTAATTGTACGGCTGTTGAGTCTGGCAGCATGGCTATTACCCTTTCTCAATTGTTCTGGGCACCTAAGACCATTGGCGATCAGATGATTCATTGTCAAGCCGACTTGGATCAGAATTTCAAAATGGCAGTCAAGAAATTTGCAGCCGATCATAAAAACATCGACTCTTCCAATGAACTTTTGACCTACATCATCGCACGTTTGGAACGCTACATCAAGGAATCAATGGAACGTCTGATTTGGTTGGGCGATACCGCAGCCGCAGACAATACAGGTGGCGGTTATGTGAAAGATACCGTAAACGAATTGCTGTACAAACCTTTGGACGGTATTTGGAAACAAGCCTTTGCAGCCGTAGGTGCAGGAACGACTCCACGTTTCACCGTTACCCCGAACGCACAAGTTACCAAGGCTTTGCAGTTGTCCACAATGACCCCCGCTTTGGCTTTCGCAGCTATTGAAGGTGTTTACATCAATGCGTCCGACTTATTGAAGTCAGACCCAACCGCTTACATCACCGTTACGCCTTCCATCTACCACAACTACAAGCAGTATTTGATGGATACCCCTCTTTCCGCAGGCGGTCTTTCCCAAGCTTTGGTTGATGGTGTTACGGTTGTCAAATATGCAGGCGTTCCCGTGTATAACTCTTTGTTCATTGGCAACAAGATTCTTGAAGCCTTCCAAGTCAGCCAAGGTGGAACACCCGAAACATTCAACTACAATTTACCTCACCGTGTTTTGATGACCACTCCCGAAAATGTTCCCGTAGGTACATTGTCTGAAGATGATTTCAGCAAGGTAGAAAGTTTCTACTATCAGAAAGACCGTGTAAATTACTTCCGTTTCGCTTACGACTTGGATGTAAAAGTACTCCGTCCGCAATTGATGTCAGTAGGTTACTAAACAATATTCGGGGGTAGGTAAAACTATCCCCGATATTAAACACGAACAAAAATGAGTTGTAATTTAATTACGTCCGACATCGTTAATTCATGTATTGCCGTTCGTGGACTATCACCCGAAGCATGGGTATTACCTTTTGTTGGCACTACGGTTTTCTTTACAGAGGTAGATGATTCCGCTTTGCAGGTTCATAAAGTCGTTACGGGTGCAGGAAGTGCAAACCAATTATACCCTTCATCGTTTACAGCCTTCAAATTTGGCTTAAATGCGGGGGCTGATGCCGTTGTATCCGAAGTTCGAGTAAATACCCACAAGCACTATTTCAGTGCTGTGTTGCAACCCGCAAGCGTTACAGATGCCGAACGGTTAGATAAGATGGACGGGATTATTCTATTCGTCAAAGATAACACGGGCAAATACTTGGTTTACGGTGCTGAAAATGGACTTTGGAAATCATCCCAAACAAAACGGGCAAACGACAACACGGGACTATTGACGGTTGAGTACACATCAAGAGAGGGTATCGAGGAATCACAGTCAGAGTATGAATTGGTAAACAGCCTATTTGAACCGATTGATTTCTTGGATAATTACAGTTTCGTTCAAGGAACTAATTCGGGAGTAGCAGTTGATGCCACCTCTGACGAACCAATGATTTACCGTCTTTCAGCAATCGGGTCAAAGGAGATATCAGGCGATTGGTTTACAGCACCAGCTATTATAACGATTGCCTCAAATCAATCCTATCAGATATTTTACAAAACAGTTGCAGGAATAATCATCTCATAAAAACATAAACAAAATGGCTTGTTCAACATTAATCACAGCAGACATCGTTCAAGACTGCACTAAAGTTCCCGTAAAGGGGCTTAAACCAAAGGCTTGGATTTTCAATATGGGAGAGGCTACCATCACCAAGACAGCCAACTTAATCTCCAACCTTGTGAAAGTAGCGGGTAAATCCTCTTTCACTTGTGAAGGGTTCAAGGACTTTATGAACGCAGGGTATGACGCAGTAATCGCTGAAAATATGCCAAGTGCATTCACTCACTATTGGTCGGTAGTTTCCAACGCAGCTACGGCAGCCGAGAAAGCCAACATCGACAAGGCGGACAACATTATGATTGTGGTTCAGAAGAACGGACTGCAAGAACAAGGTTGCTTTGTCGCTTACGGCATTACCAATGGTCTTTGGAAGTCCTCACAGACAAAGAGAGCCAACGACGCTAACGGTACGGCTACGGTAGAATTTACCTCCCGTGAAGGTATGACCGAGGAGTACAGCGAGTATGTAGTGTGGATTACCGACTACGCTACCACGTTAGCCGCTTTAGTAGCATCCGAAACAGTTTAACCCTTTGGCTATGGACACCGTTCCAACACTAGCCGAAGTACTTAAAAAGTCCGATGCGGAAATACTTCGTGTCGGACTTTATGCTAAAATTATCGTTCGAGAATGGCACAGACTAACGGGAGAAGATCCATCTGCTTGCGATTGCCAATTAAAGAACTACCTCCGACTTGTACGACTTAAACACAGCAAAGATGAAAATATTCTATAATGGCAAATGGTACGACAAACTTCCAAAAGAAGTCGTAACCGATATTAAGACCAAACACCCCGAACAATGGGCGAAGATTGACAAGAAGTACAAGATTGAAAAGCCGAAGAAATGAAAGCCAGCATAAACGATATTCCAAAGCGTAACCAGGTCAAGCTAGACAAGCAGAAGGGCATTTACAACAATGGTCTTGATAATGCATACCCTCAACGTGTGGAAAGGCTTATCAATGCCTCTGTAACGGCTAAAACAGCGGCTCAAATGCTATCAAAGTTCATCATTGGCAATGGTTTTGAGGATGAAACGCTGAATTCTGTAGTTATTTCATCCGACATTATGGGCGATTTGACACTCTTAAAGCTACATTCACAGATAGCACAGACCCTTTCACGTCAAAATGGGGCATCAATTCAGCTTCAATACGACATGAATTACAAGATTTCAGCATCTTGCCATACTCCTTTTCGTAATGTTCGCTTTGGTACGACCGATTCCAACGATTATTCGGGCATTATGCACGTTTATAACAATTGGGAAAAGCGGGACGGTATCCAATTTGATGCTAAAAAGGTGCTGAAAGTGAACACTTTTAACCCGAATCCCGACATTGTAAAGGCTCAATTCGACAAATACGGAAGAGATTATCACGGTCAGTTAGCCGTTTTACGCTTGGATGACGAATATATCTACCCACTTGCCCCGATTGACCCCGCTTTGGAGGATGCCGATACCGAGGCTCAAATAAAGATGTTCAAGAATGGTGAACTATCAACGGGATTCTTTGCTAAGTACATCTTATGGCACACCACATTTGCCAACGATCAAGAGCAAGCCGATTTCAAACGTGTTATGAACACTTTCACAAGTGGCAATCACACCTCATCTGTATTGATGTCCGAGGGTTCATTTGATGAGAACGGAAATTTCAATCAAGCAAATAATTTCAAGCTAGAAAAGATTGAACAGAACATTAATGACAAGATTTTCGAAAGTTACGAGAAATCAGTAGCCAATAATATCAGAAAATCAATGTATGGACTTCCATCTATTCTAATTGAGCAACAAGACGGTGCATTTTTCGGCACAAGTGGCGAAGCATTTAAGCAAGCGTTCAATTTCTACAACACCCAAACGAAAGACATACGTTCAGCCGTTTCACAATGGTATCAGGAGATTTTCAAAAACTCCGCAAACGAATATCTATCTAAAGCAAATTTCACAATTAAACAACTCGATTATGGCACTGTGGACACTAGCGGAACAGCAAACGTATAAGCCTATCAACAATTTGCAAGAGGGCAGGTTCAGACAATTGCAGGCAGAAGTTGAAATTAACGATGTTCCGCAATACGTTGGGTTTGAGTTCTACCAAGAACTTGTCAGGAATGCGGCTAGTTACGCTACGCTTCTTGATGGTGGCTCTTATTCTCTCAATGGCTATACTTACACCTTTCGTGGATTAAAGGCTATGTTCGCCTTTATTCTGTACGCTAGGTACGTAAGAGAGTCAGCCGTACAAGACACCTTTAGCGGGATGGTAGTCCACACGGGCGAAGGAATTAGCCCCGTATCACAAGGAGGATTGAAAGATATGGAAAATCGGTATCTGAATATCGCAGGATCAATTTGGGAAGAAACCCTAAAATATATCTGTACGCTCAACCTTCCATTTTTCCACTCAGAAAATAAACGAACCATTAAAATAACAGCATTATGATACGTGGAGAAACATTCACAGTCGATTTGATTTTCAACGCAGAATACGACCTTTTGAGGATTGACGAAGTACGGCTCACCTTGGGTAATTATGACCTTTGCTCACTTGGTAAAGGGGTAACGATTGACGGACAGACCTTACATTGTATTGTACCGTCCGACCTAACAGCTGTTGTTTCAATCGGAGAGCGTCCGTTAGTTATGGCATTGAAAGATTCTACGGATGGAATCAGAAAATGCGTAATTGCAAATATCCCCGTACAAGACACGGGCAATCAGTATGCCAATGAATCAACGACCGACACCGCTAATTTGGTTCTTAATTTAGAGTACCTACCAACCAATATCACATCGCAGTTATTGATTACGGACGTATCGGCACAAGTAGCATTGAACGCAGCCATTGAAGCGAAGGCATCCGAGGATGCAGCGAAGGTTTCAGAGGATAACGCAAAAGTAAGCGAGGATAACGCCAAAGACTCCGAAACCCTATCCATTGCCGCTAAGAACGAAGCAGTCCCCGCAGCCGCAACAGCCACCACCAAGGCAGTAGAAGCCGCAGGTTCAGCGTTCCAAGCCAATGCGGACAAACTCACCACCGAGGGGTATATGAACACCACCCTAGCCGCTAGGGATACCACCGTAACCAAGGCGGGGGAAGTTGAAGCGGATGCTATCCAAGTTGCATCTGATAAAAATTATACAGCGGGTTATGCCGATGATGCGAACACCGCTAAATTGGCAGCACAAGTGAGCGAGGAAAACGCTTTGGATTATTTTGAGGCTCAATCTACCATGATTACAGGTGGCCCATTATACGGCCCTCTACCTTTCAGAGTCAATACATCTGAAAATTCACTTACACCAAACGCATTTCCAACTGTAGGAGAGGCTGCAAATGGGTTCAGTATCACATTGTCAGCCGATACGGAAAGCCCTGTTAAGGATTATGTAGGGTTTAAAAGGGTGCTTACAAACACACTCACGGCAGGGGTAGCTAGCTGCTATCGTAGTTGGGCGATGCCTTTAGCTAACCAATTAAGACCTTCTAAAATATCCGTGTCATATTGGACTAAGAAAACAGAATGGCAAGCAATTTATGCAACCACATTTAAATCGCAACTTGGCGGTACGGTGTTTCAGATATTACCGCCTCCAAATTTAACAGGAACAGTTACAACGGTAGCAGCGGCTGCTTTAGGCTCTGAACTTACAGCCGCAAATATGAGTTTTTCCGTAATCGCAACTGTTGGTGATTATATCCGTGTAAGCCTTGTTTATTCGGGTCTTGTTTGGGCATCTGGGTTTGTGGCATCGGCCATATTGTATTATATTCAGTTCAATGGCAACAACTCGCAAAGCAAATCATTAACCGTAATTGATTTTAATTTGCTGTTTGAAAATGAAGCAAATACATTCATTGTTTACCCCGATAGCGGTACATTGATAGGAACAAAAACACTTGATACCGCCTATAATTTAATAGCAGCGAATACGGTCAATATTACTGACCTACAAAATCGTAGGGGAAATGTAACGCTTAAAAAAGTCGGGAACTTTCTTTACATCGCAAATCCGTTTTCGGCAACGCACAACCTAGTTAAAAAAGTGGAATATATCAGAGCCACAAGTTTTACAAATAATCCAAATCTTAATTTTATTGAGGATTATTTAACCCTTAAAACTAGTGCATTGGATGTCGTTGGGACGAGCGTAAAAGTTACGGCTGATGATATTTGCCCCGCAAGCGTAAATGGCTCTTATATCGGTGGTAATCATTCTTTCAATTGGGGTTATACGGTTGTTATGAATACACACGGTAAAACACTTGCTGATGTTGGAAGTGTTTACAAGGATGGATCAAATGTTGAATTTGTAATCCTTCGTATTGTTGATGCCAATACGTTGTGGATAGCCTCAAAGAATCAAGCGGTAGATGGGTTTACATATACTTTTGCCCGTCCGCTTGGAACGCTTACATACGTTTCTAGCGGCACAAATACAGCAAGCATAGTAGTAGCAACTTCGGTATTGTCGGGTGGTATTTATTCAGAGGTTAAACCTTCGGAAGTAAAGATTTTGACCGATAGCAAAAATGAGATTACAACAGAC
>Ga0209798_10000164_pt1 | contig 37738 bp, 23 predicted proteins | sample DOMMetBare3Fresh_FD_187475 | JGI IMG/M metagenome (GOLD analysis project Ga0209798, IMG submission 187475) | Wetland sediment microbial communities from St. Louis River estuary, USA, under dissolved organic matter induced mercury methylation -... | ecosystem: Environmental > Aquatic >...
GGGGATGCTGGCTTGTTTTCTATTCAGAAGACTCACCCTGCTTGCGACTCCCTGGGTAGGAGTTGTGGCCAGCGCCATAATTATAGGTTCGGTGACTTTGTTGATTCTATGTCTGCTGCCCCGCGGTCGTTCAGCGTTGATGGATCTGAAGCACTCGCTGCAGCTCTTGAAGCCTGTTAGTAACGCGCCGATGCCAGTTCACAAGTGATAGTATGGGTGCGTGCGGAAGGCCATGGACTCCGGCTCTGCGGGTACTGAGATGAATGACGCCGACGAAAGCGTCGGAGAGTTTTGTTTAATCCCCGCAAAGAGACTCCAGCTTGGAGCGACTGAGCATTACGAGTATATACTCAGGATGGCAGTCTGTTTTAGGACTTCGAAGTGTGATCGAGAGGTTTTGTTGGAACGTCGAGGTAACCACTGAATGTGCGGCATTGCCGGATTTATAGATCTCTGGGACCAACGCTCTGCGCGTGGGCTGGATGAGCGCGGCGTCATCCTGGAGAACATGTGTGAAGTGATCCGGTACCGTGGGCCCGACGATTCCGGCTCTCTGCTGAAAGACGGGGTCGCGCTGGGCATGCGACGGCTGTCGATCATTGATTTGGTAGGGGGCCACCAGCCGATCTCAGGCGAGGACGGGACGGCTACGGTCGTCTTCAACGGCGAAATCTATAATTTCCGCGAACTGCAGGTTGATCTCGAAGCCCGCGGCCACAAGTTTCAGACGCGATCGGACACTGAAGCCATCGTCCATGCTTACGAACAATACGGCACGTCCTGTGTGGATCATCTGCGGGGGATGTTCGCTTTCGCGATTTGGGACGACAAACAAAAGCGACTCTTCATCGCACGCGATCGGGCGGGAGAGAAGCCGCTCTACTACACGCTGACGCCGACCGGCACGCTAGTTTTCGGATCGGAGCTGAAGTCGCTGCTTGAACATCCGGGGGTCAAACGCGAAACCAGTGCCGAGTCCCTCGATGCCTATTTTTCACTCGGATATGTTCCCGATCCTCTGAGTATCTTTAAGGACATCAAGAAACTGCCGCCGGGTCATTTTCTAACCTTCAGCAATGGACAGCTGCTGGTTAAGGAGTACTGGGACTTTACCTACGAGAGCAACGGCACACGTAGAAAAGAAGAAGACTACCTCGAGGAGTTGCGCGAGCTGCTGGACGAGTCGGTGCGCATTCGCCTGGTTTCCGATGTGCCATTGGGAGCCTTTCTTTCCGGTGGCGTGGATTCGAGCACGGTGGTTGGCCTGATGGCCCGACACATGACCCAGCCGGTCAAGACTTTTTCGATTGGCTTCCTCGAAGATAGTTACAGTGAACTGAAGTACGCCCGCCAGGCGGCAAAGAAATTTGGCACAGATCATCATGAGTTTTTCGTGACGCCGGAGATCTGTAATGTCGTTGACGAATTGGCCTGGCACTTTGACGAACCCTTTGCGGACTCTTCTGCCATTCCCACCTACATAGTTTCCAAGCTCGCCCGCGAGCATGTCACCGTAGTCCTTTCGGGAGATGGCGGAGACGAGTTGTTTGCGGGCTACACGCGTTACGTCACCGAGCGCAAGCGGCGCAAGTTTGGCTTGTTACCAAGACAAGTCAGACGGGGTCTAATGCAACCGCTCAGCCGCACGCTGCCCCACGGCGCCTGGGGCCGTAATTTCCTGCACAATGTGGCTCTGGATCCCATCGATCGCTATTTTGACAATGTCTCGATTTTTACCGGCCTCAATAAGCGTTCGCTCTATACATCGGATTTTTTCCACCAGCTGGGCAGTAACAGCCATGTCGCCACGTCGTTTCAGGAGTTCGGGGACAACGTTGGCACCAACTCGCTGCTGGACGCTCTGTTGTATATCGACAGCAAGACCTATCTGCCCGGAGACATTCTGACGAAAGTCGACCGCATGAGCATGGCGGTCTCGCTGGAAGCACGGGTGCCTCTGCTGGATCACAAGTTGATCGACTTTGTGACCCGCATTCCGGCTTCGATGAAAATGACTGGCGTAGAGACCAAGCACTTGTTCAAGCGCGCAGTGGCCGACCTGGTGCCGGAAGAAATCCTCTCTCGGCCTAAACAGGGATTTGGAGTGCCGATCCAACAATGGATTAACGTTCAGTTGCGCGAGCGCATCCGGGACACGTTGACCGATTCCCGATTTCGGGATCGGGGCATCGTCTCGCCCCGGTACACCGATGTACTGCTTGATGAGCACGAGCGGGGCCGCCGGGACCATTCAATGGCCCTCTGGTCCCTATTGATGCTTGAGCTGTGGCACCAGGTCTTTGTCGACGGCGGTGACCGGCACGCCAAATTCCAAAGTGGGGAATTCATCCTCAATCGCAGCTCACACACGCTGGCTGAACGAAATCACATTCAGGAGTGGGAGCGCGAAGAGATCAGCCGCAGCGCGATCGAATCTGCCTACACGGCCAAGGGACCGTTGCGGTACAGCGAAAGCGAAATAGATCGTTTCCTGCATGCTTCGGCAGACACTATCTATCCGCTCGAGTACTCGCACTATCTGCTGGGCGACGTCAGTGGCAAGACTGTGCTTGATTTTGGATGTGGCGCCGGCAAGAGCAGTGTTCTGCTGGCGCGACGCAATGCCAAAGTGATCGCGATGGACATCTCTGAACCCATCATGCACGTGGCCCGAGAGCGTTTGGTCAAGAACAACATCGAGAACAGCGTGAGCTTTGTTAACGCCTCGGCGCACAACATTCCCCTGGCGGACGAGTCCGTCGATCTTGTTTTCGGCATCGCCATACTGCATCACCTGCATCTGCAACTGGTTTCGCGCGAGGTCTTCCGGATCCTGAAGAAGGGCGGGCGGGCGATTTTCCAGGAGCCCGTGCGCAATTCAAAAGTGATCAAAATGTTACGTGGATTGATCCCTTACCAGGCGGAGGATGTCTCTCCCTATGAACGGCCCCTGACCGATGAAGAGTTGGTTGATTTTGGTCACGGCTTCTCAGAATATCGCAGCCGGGCTTTTACCCTGCCTTACATAAATCTGGCCGGCATTCTGCCGGTGGCTAACAAATTCATGAACCCGCTGCAGCGGTTGGACGGGGCCGTGCTGCGAAAGTTTCCTTCGCTTGACTATTACGCCACCGTCAGGGTTATCGAAATGGTGAAGTAGCAACGGCACCTATCGCATGCCCTTTTAATGAGTGCAGAGAGCTTTTGCTATTGAAACCAGTTGTTCTTCAATTAATTGACAGTTTTCATCAGGGCGGGTCAGAGCGACAGGCGATTCAACTCACCCGCCTCTTGCACGAGAGTGGGCGTTACAGCGTTCGCCTTGCCTGCCTTAACCCTGACGGTGTACTGAAGTCTGAGGTTGAGAGCCTACCGATAGGTGAAATTCCAGCTTTTCCCTTGACGGCATTTTACAACCGACAAGCGTTTTCCCAGTTGCGGCGCCTGGCCCACTATCTGAAAGTTAACGAAGTGCAGGTGCTGCACACTCACGATTTCTACACCAACGTCTTCGGCATGTTCGCCGGAGCACTCGCGCGCGTGCCGGCGCGAGTGGCGTCCATGCGCGAAACCGGCGGCATGCGCACCGCTGGGCAGAGGCAAATGCAGCGACTGGCGTACTCACTCGCACACCAGGTGGTTGCCAATTCGGAATCTGTGCGAGTGGAACTGATCCGCCAGGGAGTTCAGAAGGTCAAGACCATCGTCGTGTACAACGGGATCGACGTGTCGCGAGTGACTGTTCCTGCACCCGCCAGTCGCGCTCTTTCGTTTGCCCGCATCGGTTTGCCCGCGGCGCAGGAGAGTAATGACTGTTACGTGACCATCGTGGCCAACATGCGTCATGAGGTTAAGGACTATCCGATGTTTTTGAGAGCGGCGCAGCGTGTTCGTCAGGTCGTACCCAATGCCGCTTTCCTGCTGGCAGGCGAAGGGGGACTGATGCCCGCTTTGCGAACCCTCGCGCGGGAATTGGGGATCGAAGCTTGCACACATTTCCTTGGCCGTTGCGAGGCCGTGGCAGATTTGCTCAGCATCTCGGATGTTTGTGTGTTGAGTTCGCGGGCAGAAGGTTTTTCCAACTCGATCCTGGAATACATGGCTGCCGGGCGGCCAGTGGTAGCAACCAACGTCGGCGGAGCCGGCGAGGTTATTGTGGAAGGAAGTACGGGTTATCTTGTCCCGGCCGGAGCTGAACAACAAATGGCCGAGCGGATCATTGATTTGTTAAGCAACAATCAGCGCGCAGAAATGGGAAACGCCGGAAGACAACTGGTCGCTGAGAAGTTTTCGCTCGCGGCCCAACTCGCCCAGACAGAAAAGCTCTACGATAGACTGCTAGCCGCGCGCCAGAGGCCATATCAATAGCCCGGTGGGCCAGTTGCAGTCAGGATGGGCACAACCCAGCTCCGGGTATATGTAAGTAAAATCGTTCATACGCGAAATGTCGCGCAATCGTTGAATTCTCTCTTCTGAACAGTTCAGGCATGGAAGCAGCAAGCGAATCAAAGAATCCGGCGGCCAAGCCGAGCAGAGATGCGGAGAGAAAGCTGCACGTCCTAATCGTCGGCCCATCCCTGGACATTCTCGGGGGCCAGGCAGTGCAAGCTGCGCGCTTGTTGAAGCGTTTACAGGACGAGCCTTCGCTGGAAATGGGCTTTCTGCCCATCAACCCTCGTTTGCCGGGGCCACTACGAAGGCTCCAGGCAATCAAATATCTGCGCACCGTCGTGACTTCCTGCTGGTACGTCGTTTCACTATTGGCCCGCATTCGCAAATATGACGTCATCCATATTTTTTCGGCGTCGTATTTTTCTTTTGTGCTTGCTCCGACGCCGGCGATCCTCGTCGCCAAGCTCTACGGCAGGAAAATTGTGCTCAATTATCACAGCGGCGAGGCTGAGGACCATCTGCAGCATTGGCCTTCGGCGATTCGGACTCTGCGCCTGGCCGATGAAATTGTGGTGCCCTCGGAGTATCTGGTTAGAGTTCTGGCTCGCTTTGGATTGCCGGCGCGACCCATCTACAACACTATCGAGACCGAAGCGTTTCAATTTCGCGCGCGTCCGCAACTGCGTCCGATCTTTCTGTCGAATCGTAATTTTGAGTCGCACTATGGCGTAGATACAGTGTTGCGGGCGTTCGCAATTATTCAGGATCGCATTCCGGAGGCTACCCTGACCATAGCTGGTGACGGCCCGCAGCGCTGGGCTTTGGAAGAAAGCGCACGCGAACTGAAGTTGCGGCACACCGAATTCATCGGTCAGATCGAGCACGACAAGATCCTGGCGCTGTATAACGCGGCAGACATCTACCTGAATGGCTCATTGATTGACAATCAGCCGCTGTCCCTGCTCGAAGCCTTTGCCTGCGGGCTACCTGTGATTACTACCAACGCCGGTGGTATTCCCGACATTGTCACCCATGAGCGGACCGGTTTGTTGATACAGTGCAGGGACCATCAGGCGATGGCCGCAGCGGCCTTGCGTTTACTCAACGACCAGGCGCTGGCCGAACGGGTCATTGCCTCGGCCCGGGAGGAATGCCGGAAATACAGTTGGGACGCCGTACAGGCCCAGTGGCTGGAGTTGTATGCCACTCTGGGCTTTGCCACTCAAAGAGCGACTAGAGTCGCGGTACCCTAAGTGCCTGGGGTGAGGGGTGCCCCTGGTCTGACGATGAGCAAGCTAAACAAACTACGACGGTTGAGTTTGGACGAAATCAGGGTGCGCGGCGCGCAATCCCTGAACTCGCTGCTGGAACGGAGCGGCTGGTCCAGTCTGGCAAAGCAGCCGGCCGATAAGGAACTCCTTGAACTGCTCGAGCCCAGACTAAAATCCGGAGATGAACTTCTCGAATACTTTCGCGCCCGCACGACGCCCAGCTTCTTCGCAGGCCTGTCTGATCGGGAGGCAACTGTTCAGACCCTTCATGCCCGCTGGCCTAACGCTCACCATGAAATTGTGGGGAAAGCTGAGCGGGTGCGGGCCGGCAGGTTCGACCTGCTTGGCTTGCGTGAGCTCAGTTTTGGCGAGCCGATCGATTGGCAGCTTGAACCAATCACCAGAAAGCAGGCACCACTTGAACATTGGAGCCGGGTGAACTATCTGGACGCCGAGGTAACCGGCGACAAGAAGATTATCTGGGAACTAAATCGTCATCAGTACTTCGTTACCCTGGGGCAGGCATACTGGCTGACCGGCGATGAACGCTATGCAGACACTTTCGTCTCGCACCTCACCTCGTGGATGGATCGGAACCCACCCAAGCTGGGTATCAACTGGGCCAGCAGTCTGGAAATAGCGTTTCGTTCGATCTCCTGGCTTTGGGCGCTGCACTTCTTCAAGGATTCAGCAGCGCTTGATTCGTCGCTGCTCCTGCGGTCGTTAAAATTTCTTTATCTTCAGGCGCGCCACCTCGAGACTTACCTCTCGACCTACTTTAGCCCGAATACACATTTAACCGGCGAAGCACTGGGACTTTTCTATCTGGGCACGATCTTGCCTGAGTTTCGTGCCGCGCCGCGTTGGCGGGAAACCGGCCGGCGTATTCTGCTGGAGCAATTGGCCACCCATGTCCGGCCGGACGGAGTATATTTTGAACAGTCAAGTTATTACCACCGCTACACAACGGATTTCTACATACATTTTCTGATCCTCGCGGGTCTGAATAATCAAGCTGCCGCTGGCGCGGTTGAAGACAAATTACAGTTGTTGCTGGACCACCTGATGTACATCACCAGGCCGGATGGGACTACTCCCCTTTTCGGAGATGATGATGGCGGGCGGCTGGTGATGTTGGACCAACGCGCCGGCAATGACTTTCGAGCAACCCTGGCCACCGGGGCCGTACTGTTCGCGCGCGGCGATTACAAGAACGTCGCGGCAACGGCGGCCGAGGAAACCTTGTGGCTCCTTGGTCCCGAGGGCCTGGCGGAATTTGACCGGGTGAGCGCCCATGAGCCCGCGGCACAGTCCAAAGCTTTCGAAACTAGTGGCTACTATGTCATGCGCGACGATTGGACACCGGCCGCAAATTATTTGCTGGTTGATTGCGGCCCGCACGGCACGGACAACTGCGGTCACGCACATGCGGACGCACTTTCATTCGAGCTGGCGGCTCGCGGAAAAACCTTGCTGGTTGATCCCGGCACTTATACCTACACCGGTTCGAAGGAGATGCGGGATTGGTTTCGTGGTTCCACCGCTCACAATACGTTGACCGTTGATGGCCAATCGTCGTCTCAACCTGACGGCCCGTTTTCCTGGAGCAGCATCGCGCTTTGCCAGACGCTGTCGTGGATTACACGCGAACGATTTGACTATTTTGCCGGGCAAAACAACGGTTATGAGCGCCTCGTACGACCGCTCAAGCATTCGCGGGCCATACTGTTTCTGAAGCACAATTACTGGGTTATGCGAGATCGAGTATGTTCAGAAAGCTTGCATCGCTGTGACCTTTGGTTTCACCCCGATGCCGGCATTCTGGCAGGCTCAAGTGCTGTCGAGAATGAGGTGGAATTAATCGAGGCTGGCGGCCCGACGAGATTGAGAATTGCATGTTTTGGTGCCAATTCGAGCTGGCAAGAGGAAAAACGGTCGGTTTCCCACTGTTATGCAGAGAAGGTTTCGGCGCCGGTCTTTGCCTTTTCCACCCCGGCAGGCGGTAATGAGGATTTCGTCACGTTCCTGATACCTGCAACCAGGTCTGAACCGGACGTTGAGATTCGCGAAGTAGAAGCAATCGGAGGTCGCGCCTTTGAGATCCATAGCGCAGCCATGCATGACATACTTATGATAAAGACCGCAGGGCGCGCGGAGATGGCGCTGCTGGCTTCGGATTTTGATTGGACCTGGGCGAGATTTGCCGCAAACGATGCGACAATCCCTGAGGAGATGATCCTGATTGGGGGTCACAGATTAGAACTTGAAGGTCGGGAAGTGCTGCGTTCCGAACTCCGGCTGGACTTCTTGGCAGCCACTCGGGTCGGTGAGCAATTTCTTATTGAGACGGATGACGGGGTCTTGCAGCTGCCGTTGCCTATTATTCTTGGAGGCGAAAAGGTAAGGGCAAAGGGCTAAGGGCGAAGAGCAAAGGGCGAAGGGCAAAGAGCAAAGGGCGAAGGGCGAAGAGCGAAGAGCCAAGACGAAAAACCAGAGACCAAAGACCAAAGACCAAAACCCAAAATCCAAATTCCCAATTCCCAATGTGCGGCATTAACGGCATAGCATTATCACCTCAATCCGGACGTCACCTCGACGCCGAGCTCCTGGTCCGCATGCGCGACGTAATCACGCATCGAGGGCCTGATGATGAAGGTATCTTTATAGACGGTCAGATTGGTTTGGGCCATCGGCGCTTGAGCATTGTTGACGTGGCCAGCGGCCACCAGCCCATGACTAACGAAGATGGGACGCTGCACATCACCTACAACGGCGAGATTTATAATCACGCCGACTTCCGCGCAGAATTAGAAGCTCGCGGCCATGTCTATCGCTCGCATTGCGACACGGAAACCATTCTGCATCTTTACGAAGAACATGGCGCCGGATGTGTGCAACATCTCCGAGGCATGTTCGCCTTTGCCATTTGGGACCAGCCGCGTCGCGAGCTTTTCATTGCGCGAGATCGTTTGGGAGTTAAGCCACTCTATTACTTTCACGCCACCGACGGCTCGTTGTATTTCGGCTCAGAAATCAAGACGCTGTTTGCGGCCAACGCCCTGAAGCCGGAGATAAATTTCTCGGCGCTCCCGGATTATCTGGCGAATCATGCTACCTCCGGAGAAGAAACCCTGTTTCGCGGGGTTAAGCGTTTGTTGCCGGGCCATACTCTCCGTTGGCACGATGGTCGCATCGACATCAATCGTTACTGGGACGTGAGTTTCACGAAGAGCGAACCGGGCGGCCGCAGCGATCAGGATTACATCGACGAATGGCGTGACCTGTTTGGGAAAGCTGTTCGCTTGCGCTTGATGGCTGATGTGCCGCTGGGCATGTTCCTGTCGGGCGGGATTGATTCGTCGGCGATTGCCGCCGTCATGAGCGGCATGGTCAGCGAGCCAATTAAGACCTTTAGCGTCGCCTTCAAAGAGCGCGAAGCAAACGAGCTGGAATACGCGCGCTTGATAGCGACGGCCTTTAAAACCAATCATCATGAAGTGGTGGTCAGTCCGGAAGACTTTTTCTCTGCTCTGCCAAAACTGGTCTGGCATGAGGACGAACCCCTGGCCCATCCCTCCAGCGTGGCGCTCTATTTCGTCTCAAAACTGGCGGCCGGGCACGTCAAGGTTGTGCTGACCGGAGAAGGCAGCGACGAACTACTCGCAGGCTACGCGCGTTATCGCAAGACGATTCTTAACCTGGCGCTCGGTGCGCGCTATCACGGCACCATGCCCGAGGGTTTACGCACCGCGGTCCGCAACCGTATCGAGGGCCTGCCTCGTGGTTCAAAGGTACGACAAAAATTACTGCGGACTTTTCTCTCCCTGCAACCGGACATTGAGAGTATCTATTTTGATAACTTTTCAGTTTTCTCCCGTTCTCTGCAAAATGAATTATTGAGCCCTGACGTTCGCAAGCGCGCCGGAGCGATCGACCCGTACGCGGGGGTGCGGAATTTGCTGGCCCAGACCGACGCCCAGTCGCCATTGGATCGCCTGCTCTACGCCGACATCAAAACTTATCTGCATGAATTGCTCATGAAGCAGGATCAAATGAGTATGGCCGCTTCGATTGAAAGTCGTGTGCCTTTTCTCGATCACAAGCTGGTGGAGTTCACTTCGAGCCTGCCTGAGAGGTTGAAGTTGCATGGCTGGACCACCAAGTACGTTTTGCGCAAGGCCATGACGGGTGTTTTGCCGGAGACCATCCTGGCGCGTCCGAAGATGGGCTTTCCCGTCCCCATCGGCAAATGGTTTCGGGGCGAATACCGCTCCGTAGTCGATGAGTATGTGCTGAGCGGTCGCAGTCTTGAGCGTGGTGTTTTTCAGGAAGAGTTTGTGCGCAGCCTGGTTGCCCGGCACGATGCCGGCGAGGATCATTCTGAAAGGCTCTGGGCCCTGGTGAATTTTGAAATGTGGCAACGACGCTTCATAGATGGCGAACAGCCGAACAAAGGCAAGCGCCCGGAGCCGGAGGCTGTGTTGGCCGGATAGCTGGAAGATCATGAGAGAAGATCAGTGAAAAAGAGATGCGCATACTCTGGCTAAAAACTGAATTACTTCATCCGGTAGATAAGGGCGGAAAGATCCGCACTTATCAGATGCTCAAGGAACTGAAGCGCGAGCACCAGATCACTTACCTGACTCTCGACGACGGGACCGCGGCCAAAGACGCGCGCGCGCTGGCTTCCGAGTACTGCCACGAATTAATTTGTATTCCCCACCGGCAGCGACAAAAGTTTACACCCGGCTTCTATCTGGAACTGGGAATGAACCTCGCTTCCAGCCTCCCATATGCGATTTCCAAATACCGATCGAAGGCGATGCGCCAGGCAATTTTGCGGTTGACCAGGGACAATGCTTTTGACGTCCTGGTTTGCGATTTTCTGGCCCCGGCCGTAAACGTGCCCCGCGATCTTTCCTGTCCCACGGTTCTGTTTCAGCACAATGTCGAAGCGATGATTTGGCAGCGTCACGCAGAGGTGCAGCCCAACAATCTCAAGCATGCGTATCTATTCGGCCAATGGCGCAAGATGCTGGCCTTTGAAGGGGTGATGTGCCGCCGTTTTGATCGGGTGGTGGCGGTTTCACGCGAAGACTCTCAGATGATGCAGCGGGAGTATAAGGTAACCGCCATCGACGATGTGCCCACCGGTGTCGACACTGCGTTTTTCCGCCCGCGCCACGCTGAGCGCCGCGAGTCCCACAATCTGGTCTTTACAGGTTCAATGGATTGGCTGCCGAATGAGGATGCGATTCAGTATTTCACGACGCAGATCATGCCGCTGATTAAGAACAAACTCCCGCAGGTGACTTTAACCGTGGTTGGGCGAAATCCCTACCCGGCTCTGCTCGAGTTGAGCAGGCAGGATCCTTCCGTAATTGTGACCGGCCGGGTTGACGATGTGCGACCATACATGGAACGCGCGGCGGCGTATGTTGTGCCTTTGCGCATTGGCGGCGGCACGCGCCTGAAAATCTTTGAAGCCATGGCCATGGAGAAACCCATCGTATCGACCACGGTCGGCGCCGAGGGCTTGCCGGTGCAACCAGAGTCGGACATTCTGCTGGCCGACACACCCGAGACATTTGCGGAGGCTGTAGTGCGTGTGCTCGAGGACGAGGAATTCGCATTTCACCTCGGTCGTCGCTCGGCAAAGCTGGTCCGGGAACAGTTTGGCTGGAATCGCGTGGCCCGGCGCTTTGCTGAAATTTGCGAGCAGGTGCGGGCTCCCCGGGGCGTACAAGTGGCTAAAGAAGAGCAGGAAATTGAGCTGGTACAAACCTGAGCGAATAATGGATGAACTTGAGAGTATGAAACAGATGAAACTAAGTGTGTTCGGTATCGGCTATGTGGGATGTGTATCAGCAGCTTGTTTCGCAAAAGCCGGCCACACCGTAATGGGCGTGGATGTTAGCCCGAACAAGGTGGAAATTATCAATTCCGGCAAGAGCCCAATCGTCGAAAAAGGAATTGCGGAGTTGATAGCCGAGGGAGTTAGCGCCGGCCGTTTGCGGGCAACGACAGATGCTGCCGAGGCAATCCGGTCCTCTGAGATCTCGCTTGTTTGTGTAGGTACGCCCAGCAATGCCAACGGCAGCCTTCACCTCGGGCACGTGGAGCAGGTTTGTCGCGAGATTGGTTCCGCACTGAAGACGAAGGTTGAGCCACATTCAGTGGTCATTCGCAGCACAATGCTGCCGGGCACACTTGAAACTCTCGTCATTCCCACCCTCGAGAATTACTCGGGCAAGCAGGCAGGTCGGGATTTTGGCGTCTGCATAAATCCGGAATTCTTGCGGGAGGGCACTTCGGTGCACGACTTTTATGCGCCTCCCTTCACTTTAATTGGCGCCGATGATGAGACAACGGCGAGCAGAGTGCGGGACCTTTACGCGGACATCGACGCGCCGCTCTTTATAACTTCGCTTAAGACTGCTGAGATGGTGAAGTACACTTCTAACTGCTTTCACGCGTTGAAGGTCAGTTTTGCCAACGAGGTCGGCAATATCTGCAAAGCCCTCGGCATTGACAGCCACGAGGTTATGGATGTGTTTTGCCAGGACAAGAAGCTGAACTTGTCATCTTATTATTTGAAGCCGGGATTTGCCTTTGGTGGTTCGTGCCTGCCTAAGGATTTGCGCGCAATCAACTACAAAGCACGAGAACTGGATATCGAAGTTCCGGTGCTCTCAGCCATTCTGGAAAGCAACCGTTTGCAGGTCGGCAGGGCCGTTGACATGGTGATCCGCACGGGTAAGAAACGAGTGGGCGTGCTCGGATTTAGTTTCAAAGCCGGCACGGACGATCTGCGCGAGTCGCCTATGGTTAGCCTGATCGAGACTTTGATCGGCAAGGGTTTTCAACTCGCCATCTATGATCGAGACGTGTCGCTGGCGCGGCTATTTGGCGCCAATAAGGAATATATTGAACGTGAAATTCCGCATATTGCCCAGCTAATGCGAACCAGCGTCGCCGACGTTCTGGAAAATGCCGACCTGCTGATTATTGGCAATAAGTCCGAAGAGTTTCGCGAAATCGAGGCAAAGTTGCGACCAGATCAGGTCGTGATTGATCTGGTGCGCTTATTTGAAAGAACTTCGGATGAGACTCACCAGGGCATTTGCTGGTGATTAGGTCATGGTTCTTAGGCCCTTGAACTTAGGTCTTTGATCCTGGCTTTGATTGAGGTATTAGCCATGGTCCTTTGTGCTTAGGAATTTTGCCGCGTTGTCCAGGAACCAAAGCCCAAAACCCAAGACCGAAGGCCAGGATCAGAGACCAATGGCCACAGACCAAGGGCCAAAAGCAAGAGTTCTGCAGTCTCAAGACACAATGTCCAAAAGCCGAATACTATTAGGCCTGGGAATTACCCCGATCTCTTTGTGGCTATTGGCGTGGTCAGCGGCCGAACTGCTCATCGTAAGCGCGCCTTTGGCACAAGCTGATGTAATTATGATAATGGCGGGCTCCGCGGCGTTTGAGGAGCGGACCCAGTTGGCCGCCCGACTTTATCGTGAGGGCCGCGCGCCCAAAATCGTTCTGACAAATGACAACCAGCAGGGCGGGTGGGTAAGTGATGAGCAGCGTAACATTCCTTTCCACGAACTCGCCGCTCGCTACCTGCGACGTCGGGGAGTACCGGATGAGGCCATCGAAATTCTGCCTGAGCCGGTTTCAGGAACTTACTCCGAATCACAGCTACTGCGCCGTTATGTCGAGACAAAGGGGATGCATTCAGCTCTGATTGTGACGTCGGCCTATCACTCCCGTCGTACCCTGTGGACATTCCGGCAGACGTTCGCCGGCTCGGGAGTTTTGATTGGGCTGGCCTGTGTCCCGCCGGGCCAGCAGCTCCCAGGGCCGGCAAAGTGGTGGCTGTACCCGCGCGGCTGGCAGGTGGTGCCGAACGAATATGCAAAGATGATATATTACCGGCTGTTTTATCGGCACTAGGAACCAGGCGGCTTCCAGCTCAGGCGCGCTCTTTAAGAAAGTCTCAGCAGTGGGGGCTTTCAAACCGGAGCGAGCCTCTGGTGTTTCTCGATGCGAACAAATCACATTGCGTATTGGCAATTGGTTTCGATTGGTAATTTCTTATTAAAAAGGCGTCGTGCACCGTGGTGCCGGCAACGAAAACGAGTCAGCATTAAAAAGGAAGCAAACGTGCCTCAATTCCGTCAATTCATCACAACCTTTGCCTTCATCATCTCTATTTTTGTCGCCACCGCGATCAGCGCCAAAGCCGATCCATTGACCTTCAGCAATGCCGTGGCCCTGCAAAACAATGGGATGACCAGAGTCGATTTGCTCTCGAATCCGGGCGTCACCATCTTCGGACCACAGATAAGCTTTTTGGTTGATATTCAGGGCACGGTGCCTGTGGGAGGCACCAGTCTGCTGCGGATCACCTACACTGAGGCCGGCGGTGTGCCAATTGTCCAGACGTTCAGTATTCCGGCATTCGACACCGTCTTTCCCCCATACTCACAGTTGTTCACAATCAATTCGCCAGGCGCAACTTTCCAGGGAATCCCTGCCACTCTGACCATCAGCATCCTTGGTCCGCCTGGTTTTTCTTTGGGCCCTGGTCCGGGTCAGTTTATGACTCACACCTACTCCTTTATCGTGGCGCAACCGGTGCCTGAACCGGTCAGCCTGATCCTTTTCGGCACCGGGGTGCTTGGCCTGTGGCGAAAGGTTTCGCAACGCCGCAGGCAGGGAACACCTCATTGAGCGTGCCAATCGACTTTTGCATCGACAGTAATTAAGCATTGATCGCGGCAGGTGTTAAGTCAGCGCTTGAGGCTATGTATAATGAAATTCGCTCTGCGCCGTGGCCGCGGGTAGACATCCGGAGACCGTATTAGCAGGAGTACTTAGTGAAGTGTGAAAGTTTGAAAACGGTCCTCCACCCCACAGTTACCATCACCATACTTGTCCTCATCGTGGTTCTGGCCTGTGGGCAACGACCGCGACCCGTCCCTGAAGCAAACTCGGGAGATACAATCACAGTCAAGGCCGGTGACGATCTGCAGGCAGCGCTTGATAATGCCTGCTACGGGGACACCATCGTATTGGAGGCAGGCGCCACCTATCCCGGACCGCTCGTGTTGCGCGACAAAGGGGCAGGTACCGGAGGCGACGCCGATTACATCACAATTCGTACGTCAGCTTTGGCAGGCATTCCACGCGAGGGCGAACGCGTCAACCCGGGCCAGCACGCGAAGTCGATGCCCAAAATAGTCGCGCCGAACGAAAAACTCGCGGTGGCAACGGATGCACGGGCAAATCATTACAAGTTTGTGGGTATCGAGTTTACCTCCACCGCGAAATATGTATACAACCTGATCGACCTTGGACAAAGCGACTACACGTCGCCGGCCCAGTTTCCTCACCATCTGATTTTCGACCGTTGCTACGTTCATTCCCCTGGTCTGAATCGGGCTCGCAGAGGCTTTGCGCTGAACAGCGCAGAAACGTCGATTCTTAATTCGTACGTTTCGGGATTTGCGGGAGCAGGCGACGAGACTCAGGCCATTGCCGGCTGGAATGGTCCGGGCCCTTTTCACATCATCAATAACTATCTTGAGGGAGGCGCCGAGGTTTTGCTTTTTGGCGGTGCTGATCCTTCAATCGCTGGGCTGGTGCCTGCGGATATTGAGATCCGCAGAAACTTCTTACACAGGCCGGCTGAATGGCAGGGCCGCGCGATGATCAAAGGAACCCTGGAACTAAAGAACGCACGCCGGGTGGTGATCGACGCCAACTTGCTGGAAAGCGAAATATTGACTACTGCTCTGGTGATTACGGTGCGCAATCAGAATGGTAAAGCGCCCTGGAGCACAATTGAAGATGTGGCCATCACTAATAATATTGTGTCACGCGCCAGCAGCGGCATTAACATTCTGGGCAACGATAATGAGCACCCGAGTCAGGAAGCTCGGCGCATAAGGATCGCCAACAACCTGCTCAGTGATTTAACCCCTGACGATCCCAGCAACTCCGCCTACTTCGTGCAGGTGAATGGATCGGACTCAGTGATGATCGAGCACAACACGGTCCAGCAAAAAGGAGATATTCTCAGGGTTTACGGTGCGGCTCCCAGGAACTTCATCTTTCGGGACAACATCGTCCAACATAACCTCTACGGCATCGTATGCTTCATTGACGGCCCCGCCTGTCCCCAGAATCCACTGTGCAATTGCCTTGCCGTCGGCACGATTAAGGGGAATGTGATGGCGGACAATGCCGGCGTCGCCGCAAAGGAGTCACTGGAACGAAAGTACCCTGGCGGGAACTTTTTCCCCCGCTCCTTTGATGAAGTGGGCTTTGTCGATTACCAGGGCGGAAACTGGCGCCTGGCTCCAAACAGCCGGTATCGCGGCGAAGCGACAGCCAGCCATGATCCGGGAGTAGATTTCACCGCGCAGGAAGCGTCGGGGGTAAGGTCAGCAAAGGACGGAGCGCGTAAATGAAGGTTTGGGCGGAACACCGCCCATCATGTTAGTTCAGATGAGAAATTGGGCCAGACGATCGAAGAATCTGATCATTGCTTTCAAGATCCTCCAGAATTGGCGGATGAAAAGCCGATTCGTTTCAGGCAATATTGAAACCAGCCACGGCTCATCGCACAGTAGCAAGAGCCTCGCTGAGAGTGTGGGTTATGTCGATGAACAATTCCGGGACTACCTGCAATACGGGGGCTTACAAGGCTCTGAGCTTGCGGGAAAACGAATATTGGAACTGGGCTTTGGGGATAACGTTGGTGTCGCTTTGCGTTTTCTCGCGGCCGGTGCAGCAAAGGTGGTTTGCATTGATAAGTTTTATGCAAAGCGCGATGTGCAACGCGAGTCTGAAATCTATGCCTCGCTGCGCGAGCGGTTGAGCGAGGACGAAAAGCAAAGATTCAACGAAGCTATCCAGATCGCCGAGGATATAAAGTTTAATGAGAATAGACTGTGTTGCATCAACGGACTTGAGCTGGAAACTGCGGCTAAGGGACTTCTTAACCAGGCAGAGAGCTTTGATTTCATCATCTCGCGTGCCGTAATTGAAGAAATCTACGAACCAGCGTCCGTCTTTGCCGCGGCCGATAAGCTGTTAGCGCCCGGGGGAGTCATGTTGCACAAGATCGATCTGAGTGATTACGGAATGTTCGCCGAGGGAGGAATGCACCCGTTGACCTTTCTTACTATTCCCGGACCGGTTTATCGCCTCATGGCCAGCGATTCTGGAATACCAAACCGCAAGTTGATTGGTTATTACCAGAAGCAAATGAGCGAGCTGGGATACGACGCGAAGTTTCTCGTCACGGGCATCATTGGGCAAGGCCCGGTCGTGCCCCATAAAGAAATAGCTGAGTTGAAGGACGAATATTCAAAACTCGCCATCCCTTTAATAAACGACATTCGTCCGAGGCTCAGCCGCGAGTTTAGGAAGATGCCGGACGAGCAGTTGATGGTGCATGGTATTTTCCTGATCGGCAGAAAACCACTAGTGAGACCGCAGGCGTCCCGCTCGCACTAATTACCGGAAGACAACGAGCTTGAGTCAGACGAGTAAGTCTTTGCCATGTACCCAGACAGCATTCTTGAAAAATTAAGGTGGTCGCTGCCGTGGCTCGTTAGTTATCCGGCGTGGCGCGCCCGCTTGCTGGTCAATCGGTTGGGAGCATCAACTGCGCAGCAGCATTTAATCTTTCTGGTGGCAAATCATTTTGAGCCGGCCACGACCAGCGAAGGACTGATTGAACTGGAAAAGTGGTGTAACCTCGCTCAGAATACCGGAAATGCGGTGCGGGACCACGATGGCACCCCGTTCCGGCATACAAATTTCTTCCCCGCTGAGCAGTATGAACGCCGCCGGCTGGAAATGATTGCGAATTTACAAGCGGAAGGTTTCGGAGAGGTCGAGGTCCACTTTCATCATGGCGTTGATGAGCCAGACACAGCAGAAAATACGAGGCGCATACTGCAGGACTTTCGTGACGTGCTGGCTGAAGAACACAGATGTCTGTCGCGTGTAAACGCCGAGGATTCTCCGAAGTACGGTTTTGTCCACGGAAACTGGGCCTTGGCAAATTCTGCCGGCGGACGCTTCTGCGGCGTTGACTCGGAAATGGCGATACTGGCCGAGACGGGGTGTTACGCAGATTTCACTCTTCCCTCAGCGCCCGATCGCTCACAGGTGGCACGCATCAACGCCATTTATCAGTGTGATAATCCTCTCACCGAAGCACGACCGCACCGTTCGGGTCCGGGACTGAAGGTTGGCGACAAGCCGATCTTGCCGATCATATTTACAGGACCCCTGGTCTTCGATTGGAGCAGGCGTGTTCGCGGGCTCCCAATTCCGCGAATTGAGGATGGCGCGCTAGCCCAGAACTACCCGTTGACTCTGCACCGCTTTGAGAATTGGCGCAGGGCGCACATCGGAGTTGACGGAGGACCCGAGTGGCATTTCATCAAGCTGTTTTCCCACGGATTCTTTGCGTGGGACCAGGACATAATGATTGGCGAACAGTTGAAGCGATTCATGGGCGAGGTGATGGAACTGGCCGAACAGACAGGTCGGTTCAAGATCCACTTCGCCAGTGCGCGTGAGGCGTACAACATGGTGATAGCCGCCGTAGATGGACGCAAAGGCGACCCCAATGAGTTTCGGGATTACCACTTGCGGCAGATTATGAAAGAGGAGACCCAGGCGGCTGGTGAGCCGGTTTCAAGAGTGGGGCAGGCTCTGGTTGGCTAGCGAGTGTGTCCTCGCGTGAACCGAACCTCGATCAGGTCCCCGAGTGCGAAAACGAACCACCTGGGTCGGAGCAATACCCGCGAATGATGGTAGGATAAGAGGCAAGCCAACTTTGGCTTTGTGTTGGAACGACAGGTCAAATAGGCGTTTGGACTTATAAATGCGACGCACCGCGGACTTTCCTTCGACAATTGATGAGAGCCAAGCGACCGGGCCGGCGGTGGATACGGCGACGGTCGAGCGTCTCTTTGCGGAACTTGATACGAACGGAATCGTCGTGTTGCCGACGCTGCTTTCCGCTGCACAACTACGCGGGATGCAGACGGCTTTCGAGTCAAAACTGCGCCGGCTGCGTTGGAATAATTTCGATGGTTTTCAACTGACTGAAACCTACCGGCACATGGTCGAAGATGTTCTGCTGTTGGACCAGGGCTTCGTATACCTCGCCCTCCATCCATTGGTTAAACAAATCCTAACCCGTTATCTCGGCGACAAGTATGAACTGAACGAAGCGAAGGGCTGGAAGTCGCTGCCTACGAAGAGGGATTTTCATGGTTGGCACGGCGATGCCTGGTATGACCAGAGAACGGCCGAGATTCCGCGCGAAGTAAAGCTGGCTTTCTATCTCACCGATGTCCGCAGTGGCGCGTTCAATTACATCAAAGGTACTCATCGCCGGCAGCATCCCCGACCAGTGCGCAATCATGAAGTCGCGGACGTCGCCGCCTCGCAGATCGTGGAAGTTATGGGCGCGGCGGGTTCGGCAATTCTCTTTGATACGTCGGGCACGCATCGTCAGGGTGTGCCGATGCTGGAACCGCGGCAGGCTGTCTTTTACAACTACCACGACCCCGATGTGCCTCTACAGGAAGAAGACCTCACTTACTATCGCTATCATCCGCTGCTCCTGAATGCGGCATTCCTGGGAAGTCTGTCTGCCGAAGACCAGCGGATATTGGGCTTTGGCAACAAGACCAACTATCAGCCGAATTTCGAGCGGGCGCCAAGACACACGATGCTGCAGGCTGCTTTTCGCACAACCCTGGAAGTTACGATTCGGGCAAATGCATTCGCCGAACGCATTAGGGCGCGGCTGAAACGAATGGGTGGCAGTTAGTTCGTGCGGAAACAAATGCCAGCTGTTGTCTCGGTCTTTGGAGTTGACCCGTTAAGAATCGGCGGCACAGAGACGTTTGCGCGGGAGCTGTCCCTGCAACTAGGGAATGCCGGACGCCAGAGCGTTCTTTGCTTTCTCAGCAACCCTACTGAACAAGTCGAGCAATTCTTACAACTGCCCAACGTCTCTCTCGAAGTATTGGCAGATTCGGCCGAATTTAATTTTACAGCCACAAGGAATCTGGACCGCATTCTGAAACGGTATCAACCGGAGGTCTTGCACCTGCACTTTACGGGTTTTCTGGGAGTTTATCCCTGGGTGGCGCGCCTTCGGTCGGTAAGAAAAGTGTTCTTCACAGATCACACTTCACGTCCGGCAGGCTACCGGGCCTTACGCGCTCCGCGCTGGAAAAGGCTGGCGGTGCGGGTCATCAACCGGCCCCTTACAAGAGTGATCTGCGTCAGCAATTACGGTTATAGTTGCATGACCTCCCTTGATCTGCTGCCTGGTGAGCGGCACGAACTGATCTACAACGGCGTTGACCTCTCGCGAGTCGCCCCCAATCCGCGCCTGGCCACGGAGTTTCGTCAACGGTATGGCATTCCTGCCGATCGGACCATCGTCCTGCAGGTCAGTTGGATAATTCCGGAGAAGGGAATCCCCCAGCTATTACAGGTCGCGCGGCAGGTGCTGGCAAATAACGATAAAGTGCAATTTGTGCTGGTCGGCGAAGGTGCTTATCGCGAACAGTACATGAAAGATGCCGAAGCCCTGGGCCTTGGAGATCGCGTAACCTGGACTGGAATGGTCGGGGATCCGTTTGGCGAGGGGGTCTACGACGCTGCGGATATTGTTTGTCAGCTCTCGAACTGGGAAGAGGTCTTCGGTTGGATGATCGCCGAAGCGATGGCGTATGAGAAGCCGATCGTAGCCACCAGAGTCGGCGGTATTCCCGAACTGATCAACGACGGAACATCCGGTTTCCTCGTCGAGCGCGGCGACGTTACAGCGACAGCTGAGAGGGTTCTACTGCTTGTAGAGCAACTGGAATTGCGCCGGGCAATGGGGCAGGCGGGCTGTCAGATCACCAACGAAAAGTTCGCCCTGCAACGCAACGTGGCCCAACTGGTCCGCTCGTATGGTCTGACATGAGTCGCCAAAACATTGCCATTCTGCTTGACTCCGCGCCGATTACCTGGACCAGTCAGGAGGACCGTCACCTGAAACTCTGTCAGGAGTTGATTGCGCGAGGTCTAAGACCGGTGCTGGTTTTTTCCGAAAATCTTTCCCCAGAGTTTGCCACCAGACTACGAAGCACGGGGGCCGAATTGGCAGCAATCAACTACGGCGAAGGAACCGCCCATTACTATAGACAACTGCGCAAGCTAGTCAAAACTCATTCCATCACCACGGCGCATATTATTTTTTTCGACTACTTTAGCGCGTTGCCCTGGATTGCCAGGCTCGCTGGTGTGCCGAATATCATCTACGAAATGCAGAACAGCGGGGTGTTTATGGCTACCTCATGGCGGCGCAGGCTGCTGCAACTGCGTAACCGAATGATGACCAGGCCCACCACGCGAATCATCGCCATTTCCGAGTTCGTAAAAGAGCAACTGGTCAAAGGTGGTCTGGAAGCAGATAAGATCTTGGTGCGATATCTCGGAGTTGACACCGAGCGATTCACTCCAGACCCTACCGCGCGTGCGCAATTGGTCAGAGACTTTAACCTTGATAAGGAGGAATTGATCCTCTCAACGGTGTCCTACCTGCGGCCATTCAAGAATCCACAGGTGCTGGTCCAGACCTGTAAAGAACTGGCGGAACGTAATATCCCGGCGCATTTGTTTGTGGCTGGAGACGGCGAGATGCTGCCGGACTTGAAGGAACTGAGTGCGCAACTCGGCGTTAATGATCGGATCCATTGGCTGGGAAATGTGCCAGACCCTCGAAGACTGTTGCAGGCATCCGATGTTTTTCTCCTGGCTTCAGTTGGCGAGGCATTCGGCCTGGTACTGGCGGAGGCTATGGCCTGTGGTGTCCCGGTCGTTGGCAGTCGCAGCGGGTCGCTATTGGAAGTCGTTGAGGAGGGGCGCACCGGTTTTCTGGCCACACCACTCGACTCATCATGCTTTGCTGATGCCATCGAAAGGTTAGCGGCAGTCGATCTCCGAAAAATGATGGGGAAGCTGGCCACGCAACGCGTACTGCAAAACTTTACCGTGGATCTTGCTGTGCGGAACACAATCCGGATTTACGAAGGGTTGTGGAGCGAGCAAGAAGCAGCACTATCGCGCTAACGCGCCGGCCTTCAAATAAGCCCATTGCATCGCCTCCCCCCGAAACTCAGCAACGGCGCAACGCTGCGTGAGTGGGCTGAAGTTCGACAGCACAGGAAAAGCGGCCGGGTCGCGTTCCACCGCATCTACCAATGAAACCTCGTGTGTGGCGTTGAAACGCGACAGGATGGTGGGCTTGATCCTCGGATCAATAAAGTCATGAAGTTCGACCACAAGGTTGCTGTTCTTGAGTCCGGGCACCAGACTCGGATCCAGCAAACTCAGCTCACAACCCTCGCAGTCGCAGATGATCAAGGTGCGACCGCTGATTAGTTGGTTCAGCGTTTCGTGGTTGCATTCGCCCAGCACTTCGACGCGGTCGGCCACTTTGTTTGCATGAGTCAGGCTAATGCATAAATCTCGAGCCCGTGGATTTATGTCGAAGGCATACACGCGAGCTTCTGTCAGACGCAGTGCGGAGCCAATTGCATAATAGCCTTCAGCACAGCCAATATCGATTATGGTTTCATAGTCCGTCGCAAAACAATCTTCCAGCACGGTGTGAAGCTCGGCCTCGTATGAACCGAGAAGTTTGGGTATGAGACTGCTGCAGACTGCTTCGGAAACGTAATTCATTCCAGCAAAGGGACCACTCTGCACGACCAGGCCGTGTTGCCCCTTAATCACTCGCATGACCCGCTTGAGGCGATAGTCAGTGAGAGTGTCTTGGAGTTTTCGGTATGTGTCAGGAAGCCTCCGCCGCAGAACTGCTTTTAGCGAGTTTGTAGACATAACTGTACTAACATCACATTAGATCCTTGATTTGCTTTTTGACCCTCGATCACCGATCGATTTCGGTAGCTTTCATCAGTCTGGATAGATCCAAGCAGAAGGTCCCCGGCTCGGGTTTGACAATTCTTGCCTGTCACCCCTGGAATGTCAACGATGCTAAAAAGCGCAACAATAGATTTAATACCGATGATTGCTGGTCAAAACATATTGTCGACCGAAAGAGCTTTCTGTAGGAAAGCAGCGTCTGTTTGCCTGGGTAGACTTCGCGATATATGAACCGCCTTTCGCGCTACGCTCACGTGCCGGTAAGGTTTTCCTTGAACCCGACAGCCTTGCCTGCTTGTCCCAAGCCGCAAAATCCCGGGAATTTTGAAGTTCGAGGTTTCGGGGCGGCTTTCTAAGGGCCCGTCATTAAGAGTATTGACAATAGTTAAGGCATAGTGTTTAATCTTGTTTGCCGGCGTGGTACGCTCTGGCGCAGCTCTTTCCATCCAAAGATTGCACACGATAAGGGCAAACCTGCTGTGAGGTAGGGACGCAAAGCCAAGAGTCTCTGACGGAATGTTCGCGGCGAAGACGGTCTGGCTGCCGAAGGCGATCGGAGAAGGCTGAAAACTTCAGATTCAAGACTGAATGTCAGCCAATCACAGGGCGCTTCGTGCGCAAGCTATAGGTCATCTCCGTCATCATCATTCGCCGTCAGCTTTCTCTTAAGCAGGTAACGCTCATCCGCGCAAGCGGTCGAAGCTTTTCCACCCGAGCGCCTGAATCACAACAATCTAGTGGGTCGCGGTTCCCGACGAACGGAACTTCATTCTGAAGGCAAAGCCCCCGGTCAAGCCAATTGTCACCTAAAATGCCGGTTCTGAAACCGGGTTTCTCTTTATTTGACAACCTTCTGCTCCTTTAGAGATCGTTGTAACGTCTAAGAACCACCATTGAAGATCGGTATGGGGCTGCGTAACCGTAACGCGCAGTCCAGGGGCAATTAGAGGGTCAAGAAGCAATTCGACCCTCATCGACAAACGGCAAACCTGTCGCGAGGCAGGGACGCAAAGCCAGGAATCTCTCGCCAGAGAGATCGTCCGGTTCCCGAAATGAGGACGAAATGCTCTTCCTTGCTCGTATAGATTTCCAACCGGCTTTTAAAAAATTTCTCCTGACATTCATCACTGGAACCCTAGCCCTGGTTGGTGGGGTTACCAGTTCCGCGGCTGCGACGATCGTCGTGCCCGCTGGCGGCGATTTGCAATCTGCGATCAATGCCTCCAATTGTGGCGATGAGATCGTCCTGCAAGCGGGCGCCACATTCTCCGGCAATTTCAATCTTCGCTACAAGGGCGCTTGCAGCGGTACTAGTGCTGACTACATAACGATCCGCACTTCAAACCTTTCCGGTATTCCGGCCGCAGGCACGCGTATCATGCCGGCGAACGCTGGGGCCATGGCGCGGTTGCTGGCAAATTCGACTGTGCCGGCTTTGGAAGCGGAGGCTTATGCGCATCATTACAGGCTGATTGGGATTGAGATCACCAATATCGGTGGTAGCGTTATTACGCCCCAACTTGTAATACTGGGTTCGCGCTCCAGCGGCAGCGACATTCCCTTCCTGCAGCATCCGCATCATATCGTTCTTGACCGGTGCTGGATTCACGAAGCCACCAATGACACCACGACTCCGGATAGCACCACTACCACATCTGACCGGGGCATAAATATCAATGCCACGGATATTACCGTGACGGAATCTCGTATCGCGGGGTTCAGAACCTATCTGCCCGGACAAACTGCACTGGAAGCCTCGAACGCTATCCTGATACCCAATTCGGCGTTGAGGGTAACAATTTCTAACACTTACCTTGAATCCTGGTTCTGCCCCATCTTCTTAGGGGGCTCTGGGGGCGAGAGTCCGAATACGGCCACGCTGACAAATCCTACGTATGACGCCACGACTCACATTTGGTCGGCGACCTTTTCGTCAGTATCGAATCTTTCCGTTGGTGACCTGGTGGCCATGAAGACCACAAACGGAAGGACTCCGGCGACGAACTCTGCACATCCGAACGAAGCGGTGGTGTTCCAGGTAGGAAAGGTCACCTCCATCGTCGGTAACCTGGTGAGCGGTATTTCGTGGGGTTCGTACGATGGCAATCTCGCGGGCGGGAACCCGCTATTGCAGGTCCCTGACTCGCCGGGTTTGGCACAATGGAACGGTTATTTGAATCAGGATATTCTGATTCAAAGAAATACATTCATGCTGAATTTCAACTCCACCGAATCTGTTTGGGTGGCATCGGGCGGGTCTCCAACTTCCGCAGCACGAAGTACTCAGAGTAATGCAGGCAATGCGCCAAAGGGTTTCATCGAAGTGAAGATGGCCCGCAACCTCACTATCGATGGAAATATTTTTGATGGTTGGAGCAATGGGATTGTGCTCACTGCGCGCAATCAAGGCTCAACGCTGACCTCCGGCGGCTTCCCCTGGTCCGGATTGTTCAACGTGCGGATTACAAACAATTGGTTCAAGCGCACCCTTAACTATGATCGTATTTACGGGTTTCCGATTGGTGGGCCATTGCTTGAAGACAATGAATTTTCAAACGTCCGTTCGGGTCCGGTGACCATCTCAAATAACCTCATTGAAGGTGGCGTTGAAAACATCTTCTCGAATATGAATAGCGCGGACAACGTGACGCTCACGCACAATACTTATCCTGGCGCGCCCTACGCGTTGGGAAATAACTCTATGTTGCTCGGTGCCACTAGTCCAAGCAACAACTTCATCTTCAAAGACAATATCCTTAGCAACAACGAATACGGCCGGAATTGCCAGGCGGCACCAGCAGGCGGTTGTTGGCCCAGCTTGACGCAAAACCACAACGTCATCATCGACAACCGTAGTCAAGCGGGACAAGTTGGAGATGGCCCGCTTAGCAATCGTTATCCGAATGACTTCATTGCTGCGGCTCAAGTTGCGGTAGGTTGGACTGATGCGCCTGGCGGCAACTACCGGTTAACCGCTGTCAGCCCATACAAAGGCTTGGCCTCTGACGGCACGGATCCGGGCGTGAACATGGACCAGTTGCTCGCTGCACTTGGTGTCTCGTCCCCTTCCCCGACCCCGACACCGAGTCCGAACGGCACGCCGTCACCGACACCTACGCCGACACCTACGCCGACACCTACGCCGACACCTACGCCGACACCTACGCCGACACCTACGCCGTCACCTACACCTACGCCGAATCCGTCCGGGGATACGACTTGGGTGGATGATGTTGTCCCGGCTGGAGCGACGCAGTCGGGTATGAATGAATCATGGAGTTGGAGTAGTTCCAATCCGGGGCCTTATTCCGGTGTCCTGGCCCACCAGTCTTTAATTATCGCGGGAGCGCATCAACACTTCTTCTACGGCGCAAATGCGACGTTAGCGATAAATCAGGGAGATGCTCTCTTCGCTTTAATCTACATCGACCCTGCCAACCTTCCGAGCGAAGTGATGCTGCAATGGTACGTAGGCGATTGGGAACACCGAGCGTACTGGGGAGCCAACAACATTAACTGGGGCGTAGATGGAACCAGCAGCAGGCGTTTCATGGGCGCACTACCGGCAACGGGTCAGTGGGTTCGGCTTGAAGTGCCCGCCAACCAAATCGGCCTCGAGGGCCAGATCATAACCGGCATGGCATTTACCCTCTACGGTGGCCGCGCCGCTTGGGACTACGCCGGAAAAGCCTCAACGCCGACACCGACGCCAACACCAACTCCGACGCCTACTCCGACGCCGACACCAATTCCGACGCCGTCACCATCAACGAACCAGGCGCCAACGGTCGCTATCACGGCGCCCTCGAATCGTTCCAGTGCAGTTGTTTCTTCAAGTGTCACTCTGAGTGCGAGCGCGAGCGATCCCGATGGCACCGTCCTCCGAGTCGATTTCTTTCGCAATAGTTCCTTGATCGGCTCGGTTACTACTGCTCCCTACACATTGACCTGGAGTAATGTCCCCAACGGTACGTTCTCGCTTACGGCAAAGGCCACAGATAACCTGGGAGCCAGTTCCACATCGGCCCCAGTTACGTTCTCTGTGAAGAAGTCGCCGAAGACGGTGAATTCAGCGGTGGCGCGGGCCAACTCGATCATAGGAGCGGTCGATTGGGGGGCCGGCAATTATGCGGGAGCCGGTGATCCTTTGCCGGCCACAGCGGCGGTCAGCGCCGATCTGGATCGGCTGGTTGTTGACATTCAACAGGCCTGTGACGATTTTAGTGATGAGAGTAGCGTCTTTGACCAGGCAGCATCCGCTATAAACACGCAGTTGCACGCTGCGCTCTACTTTGCTCGCGCTGATGCAGCACTCGCACCACAGTCAGGGATATCACCGAGTCTAAGAGCTCATCTTGAGCGCATTGTCGGTCACCTTTCAGTGACTGAGGACTTGATGATGCTGGGCAGCATCACGCCTGAAACCGCCGCGTTGGCAAACTCTGTCGGAGCCCGCCTGGATCTGACCATCGGCTCGCTGGGCTCTGGGTACAGTCCCAGTGCCAGTGGACTGGTTGCCCCGTCCAGTCTCGGGTCGATATTCAGGTCTTCAGCAGAATCACCGCTTGGTAGCCAGACCGTTTTTGCAAATCTTTCCGCGGCTCAATCGCTGCCTTATGAACTTGCAGGCGTCAGCGTTTCCATCGGCGGGCGAGCCGTACCCGTGTTCTATGTGTCGCCGACCCGCGTAGCATTCTTTGTGCGGGCCGACCTGCCGGTTGGAGCTGCCGACGTGTTGGTCGTCTCGCAGAATGGTTACGTCTCCACCGGAACAATAACCGTTATGCGCAACGTCACGAGGATCATGACTCTGGTTGAAGATGAAGCCGGTCTGGCGCTTGGTGTCAATGACCAGAAACAATTGATGGAGGACTTTTCAATCAATACTCCCCAGAATCTGGGTCCGGACAAGCGCACGCGCCTGACGTTCTTTGCCACCGGAGTCAGCGGCAGCGCGGCAAACACCAACACTGCCAACGACGTAAACCTGGACGGCTCTATCCTGCCGAACCTCGCAGAGTCAGTAACTGTCGAGGCTCGTACTCAGGATAACCGCGTGTATCAATTACCGGTTGAGTTTGCCGGAGCGCACGGAAGCGTTCCCGGCCTGGATCAGATCAACGTAGTGCTCGTGCCGCAGTTGGAAGGAGCAGGAAGAGTTGACCTGGCACTGATAGTCAATGGCCGGCGCAGTAATGCACCGACGATCGTCGTACGCTGAAATGTGATCGATAACTCTTTTAGAAGTATCGGTGAAAAGGAGGTGACCGCCATTTTCGGGGTCACCTCTTTGCTTAAGCAAGGCAGAGCAAACGGAACTGAATCATCTTTCACGAGCTGGTTTTTTGAGACGAGATCTATTACAGGGACCTGACTGATTGACATAGTCCGTTGTCTGCTTTAGAGTAACGCGCGTTTTGGTAATAACCTCGCTGGTGGGTGTCAACACTGACGCTCGCTGAATACCTCACCATCACCCGACTGTTAGTAGTTTTACAATGGAATAGAAGTCCTCTGACCAGCAAGGGTCATACGGCGAAGGACTGCTGTTGCTGCTTTCACATTGTGGCCACGTTACCAAGGGTTGATGGATCAGCACGCCAGGGTTGAGGGAGATAAGAGTTTTGATAATAAAGTATCGCCGCGGCGGTCGAGCAGATGTCGATCTCCGTTTTCAGGGCCTGGGGTTTGCAATCATTGTCGGTCTTCTGCTCACGTTTGGAGCAGCGCACTTCGCGGCCGGCGCCAAAAGCACTCGCGGACATTTAATAAGCTCCCAGGGAATAGTTCCACTCGATAATTCACATGGCCAAAAGCGTTTGCTCTTCATTCGAGCACGCTTTCCGGATGATCTTGGCGCATCTTTGCCGTCGGATGCGACCCTAGATGGTATCGCGGGAGTTGGAAACGCGGACTTCCGCGCATACTCATACAATCAGTTTTCCTTGATCTGGAATGTCGGGCCGGTAGTGATCCTGCCGCAGCCTACGACCTATTACGCAGCGATCTCAGGTCGTACCTCGGCTGTTCTGGCTGACGCGCGAACTCTCGCCCTGGCCCAAGGCTATGACTATTCCCAGTACGACATGACCATAGTCTACATTCCCAGATTTTATGGAATTTTTACAAGTTATCTGGGAAGCGCCGGCGATTCATTTTGGCTGGAGCCGGCTGACATTGTCGCAAACCCGTACGGAGTTGAGGGGTTCGTTGCCACTTTCTTTCTGCACCTTGGGAATCGAGCCAATGGCTGGCAGACATCCGACGGCACTGTCTTTGGAAACTGCGCGGGCTGTGGCGGCCCGGCGCCCAGTGGTATTGCCGATCCATTTGATGTTCTTGGCACTGAGTCGACGCAAAGCAACTTCAACCTGTTCCATAAATACGAAATTGGCTGGCTGCCTGCGGCAAGTGTTCCGCGCATTACGTCAAGCGGAACCTATCGGATCTATGCCCAGGACCGGGAAACCACGATTGATCCAATCAAAACGTATGGGCTGAAAATGCCCGGGTATCAATTTAGGGACTACTGGATTGAATACCGGCAGGGAGTAGGCTTGCTGGTGAATTGGGGCGGTCTCTTGTTACTTGACATGACACCGGGCTCCGCGCAGGGATTTGTCGATGCGCCCTTACGGTTGGGCCAAACATTCACCGACCCGAACGGAAACTCAATTACTTTTGCTGGCAGAGGCGGCACGAACCCTGAGTACGTAGACTTGAATATTTCGCTGGTCGGCTCGACACCTACCCCGACCCCGACACCTACCCCAACCCCGACGCCGAATCCAACACCCACCCCCACGCCGAATCCGACACCCACCCCCACGCCGAATCCGACACCCACACCTGGCCCAACTCCAGGTTCAGTGCCGCCGGTGGGAAGCATTGTGACAGTTGACGTTGATGGAGTGTTCGTACGCTCCGGACCGTCTATAGACTATCCGGTCATAGGTACGCAGAGCACGACCTCGCGCGGAACAGTGATCCAGCAATGCGTCAACGATCCGGTTTCGCCACGAGTCTTTTGTCCAGTTGTCTTTAACGTTGGGGCCAGCGGCTCGTTGACTGTCGAGCACCTGGTTGTGCTCGGCGCGCCGACACCAACACCGACTCCAACACCGACTCCAACGCCCACACCTACAACAACATTACTTCGGCTTGTGACATTGACTGGTGAAGCGAGCAGCTCAGCGTTGGCTTTGAATATTGGTCGTCAAACTTCCGCAGTTTCTATTCAGGTCACAACTCAGGAAAATTTTGGTCCCGATAAACGAACGCGCCTGATGATCTTCGCCGATGGAGTCGTCGGCAATGCCATAAACTCTGATCCTACCAACGATGTCATAGTCGGCAGCAGCATTATTCCAAATCTTGCGGAATCCGTCGCGATTGAGGCTCGTGCGCAGGACGGACGAACTTTCTTCTTGCCGGTTGAGTTTGCCGGAGGCGAAAGCCTGGTCGCCGGGCTCGATCATATCAACGTAGTGCTTATTCCGGATTTGCAAGGGGCTGGCCTGGTAAGCCTGACGCTGATCGTCAATGGCCAGCGCAGTAACAGCCCCACGATCCTCGTCCTCTAGCGCGTTAGGCGAGCCGGCGAAGTAAGGTGCTTTAACGACTTATTCTGAAGACGCGAGGGCCCCCCACTCGGGCGCCGAATGCATCCGCCGAGGTTGCACAGCTTTCCATGCCACTTCCCTAACCGGTCCATTTACAAGAGATCACCCAGGTAATCCGCTCTCTCAGCCCCGCCTCGAGGAAGCAGGGATTTGACCGGCTTTATTTCAAGTTCGCAGAAAAACGTGAAATTGGAAGTCCAGAGCCATTGGCTGTTTAGCTAGATTCGAGGATTTCGATTTGTCACTTTAGCGATATTTGAGATAAGCTTCTGCCAGCGTGATCCTGTCTGTGGCAGGCTCGCCAGCGGAATCTCAAGAGAATCCGTTCCGGCTTTCGCAAGGGAACTTGCCCTTTCTGAGCGAGAGTATCAAGAGCATTTAAGTAATGAGTGTCATCGCCCCGAAGTATCTCTGGCGAGTTCTCGCCGTCTCTGCCGCTGTATTGTTTGCCTACGCCGCCGTTCTGCGGAAGCTGGGCAGCGATTGGTGGACTGACGAAAACTATTCTCACGGCCTGCTTATTCCCTTTGTAATCGGCTTTATTCTCTGGACCAACCGCGAGCGTTTCATGAAAACGGCGGCGCAGCCTTCCGGCTTATGGGGTGGGACAGCGGTCCTGTGTGCATTAGTTGGTCTGTGGGCCGGTACGGCCGGTGCCGAGTTATACACACAGCGCCTGTCGCTGGTCCTGATGCTCGCCGGCATCGTGGTCTATTTTTGGGGCTTCCGGATCCTGCAACTGACGCTCGTTCCCCTGGGTTTGTTGGTGCTTGCCATCCCCATTCCTCTTATTGCCTTTAACAAGATTGCTTTTCCGCTTCAGATCTTCGCTTCCCGTTGTGCGGTGTGGTCCATGCGCCTCTTCGGGATTTCGGTGCTGCGAGCGGGAAATATTATTGAACTGCTGCCGCGTGGCTCGTCAGAAACAAGAAAGTTGGAAGTGGTTGAGGCTTGTAGCGGTATTCGTTCGCTGATGACTCTGCTCACTTTGTCCGTGGTTTTCGCTTATTTGACACATCCACGTGATCCGGGATCGCATGTGCCCTGGTGGAAGAGCTATGGCTTCTGGCGCTCTACAATATTGATTGTTGCCGCCATTCCGATTGCGATTCTGACCAATGCTCTGCGGGTCAGTGGGACGGGAGTGCTGGCCCATTACTATGGAACCGGAGTGGCAGACGGTTTCTTTCACAGTTTCTCGGGCTGGGTAATCTATATCTCAGCTGCTCTATTGATGTTTGCCGTTGGTTGGGTGATGGATCGGTTTCGCCCAAAAGCCGCTAGACAAGCCAGAAAGGCGGCTCAGCTGAAAGAAATCAGAACCGAGGAGTCAAGTACGGCATCAAACACGGCCGCAGTGAACGTGATTCAGGCTGGAGGCGGCGAGTGAGCTTGGCACAGACCCCCAATAGTTCATGGCGATTTGCCCTTTTGCTGGCCCTGATCCTGGTGGGCGGCATTGGCGTCAATGCCTGGGAGTACGCAGGCGAGAAGAAAGTGCCGCGAAGCGAGCTTAAAGACTTCCCCCGGAAACTGGCCACTTGGGAGCAGTTCGGCGTCGATGAGCGGTTCGATGCCGAGACCGAGTCGGTCTTGCGTGCCGACGATTACCTGTTGCGAAATTACCGCGCCGGCGACGGGCGCGTGGCTTCGTTTTACGTGGGCTATTACGCGACACAGCGTAACGGCGCCACCTATCACAGCCCATTAAATTGTTTGCCCGGAGCAGGTTGGACCATGTCAGAACCGGCGCGGCTGGTTGTTACCCCAGCGGACGGGCGGCCGGCGTTTGAAGCGAATCGGTACCTGATTCAAAACGGGCCCGAGAAGCAGTTAATGATTTATTGGTATCAGGGTCGGGGACGAGCAGTCGCCAGCGAATACTGGGGCAAAGCATATACGGTATTGGACAGCTTGCGCCGTCGCCGATCAGATGGGTCGATGGTGCGGGTGACAGTCCCGGTCGGGGCTTCGGAAGCCGCCGCGATCGATACGGCGCGAGGTTTTGCCGCCGATGTTTCAGCGGTGCTTCCAGCTTTCGTGCCGGATTAGAACAGTTGAATTAAAAAATCCGGGGAACCAGCATGGAATTCGCCCTATCTAGAGTTTATCTGGCTTAAAAATCGTCATCGTTGGCAAAAGCCCCGCTTCGATGGCTGAAGATCGAGCTCGTGAAATTGGCAGGAGTTGATTTGAAATGATAAGTATCGAGTGCCGAGGCAAAGCCTCTTTCTCCATTCTGTTGGCCGCCTTGCTGTCAACGCTTTTGCTCCTGAGTGGGTGCACCAGTCCGGAAAAGGCCAAGGCAGAACACATCAGGCGCGGCGAAGCCTTTCTCAAAGAGCAAAGATTCCAGGAAGCATCGCTCGAATTTCGCAATGCGGTGCAGATTGACGATAAGCTGGCAGCCGCTCACTGGGGCCTGGCGCGCGCGTACGAGGGTCAGCAGCGATTTCAGGAAGCGTTTGATGAGCTGCATCGGGCCGTCGATTTGGATCCTAACAATCTGGAAGCCCGCACGACGCTGGGCAACTATTACATTTCGAATGCCTCCCGGTCGGCTGAGTCGCTGGCCCAGGCTGAGCGTCTGGCCAAAGAAGTTCTGCAAAAAGACCCGAACTATATCGAAGGGCACATTCTGATGGGGAGTGTGCTGTTTGCCCAGAACCAGCGGGAAAACGCATTTGCCGAGTTGAATCGGGCCATTGAACTGGATCCGAATCGCGTTAAGTCATATCTGAGCCTCGCACGCTTCTACATCGTCACGAATGAATTGCCGAAAGCGGAAGAAACATACAAACGTGCGATCGCGCTGAACTCGAGTTCGGCACTCGTTCACACTGAATACGGCAAGTTTTTGGTTCAGGCTGATCGCAAAGCCGAGGCAGAGGCAGAACTGAACAAGGCAGTTGAAGTGGAACCGGCAGATCGCAATGCTCGGTATGTGCTGGCCAGCTTTTACCTCGTTACCAAGCAACTGGATAAGGCGGAAGCAGCCTACAAAGCGCTGGGAGATCTGGACAAAGACAAGCCTGAGAGTCGGGCCGTGCTGGCCGACTACTATTCGGCGGTTAATCGCCTGGACGACGCCACTCATATCTACCAGGAAGTGCTGGCCAAGGCCCCCGACTTTGTGCAGGGCCGCTATCGCCTCGGCGAGATCATGCTGATGCGCGGTGACAGCAAAGGCACGATGGACCAGGTCGAACAGCTCCTGAAGCGAGACGCCCATGACCGGCAAGCCTTGTTGTTGCGCGCACGAGTGAAGGCCCAAACCGGGCAAACCGCTGACTTAAAGGCAGCCATTGAAGATTTGAAAGAAGTTCTCAGGCAGGAACCCAACTCCCGGCCGGCGCTCTACTTTATGGCCCAGGCAAATTTCAGTCTCGGCCAGACCGATCAGGCGCGCACGTTTGCGGGCGATTTGGAACGAGGTTATCCGGACTATTTGCCGGGCAAACTGATGCAAGTGCAGATGAGCCTGGTTAGCGGTGACTTCAAGTCTGCGCTGCGGCTCTCCTCTGAGTTGGTCGATCGTTTGAGCAAGACCGCGCCCGATCGTGAAACATCTCCGCAGATGTTGGCCGGTCTTACCTCGAAAGCGCTTATCGCCCGCGGGTCCGCAAAAGCTCAGACCGGAGATACTTTGGGGGCGCGCCAGGATTTTCTTGCGGCCCGCGACATTGCTCCTAAAGACACCGACGCTTACGTCAACCTGGCAGCGGTGTCGTTGCTCGAGCAAAAGCCTGATGAAGCAGTCGGCTTCTACGAAAATGCACTTTCCGTCGATCCGGTAAATTTCAACGCGTTGAGCGGACTGCTGGAACTATTCGCCCGTCAAAAACTAGGAGACAAAGCCCACGCCAGAATTGATCAAGCGCTCGCGTCCAATCCCAATAATGCCCCGCTGCACTTCCTGAAGGCTCAGGTCTACGGGTTGGAGCAAAACTCTCAAGGTGCTGAGGCTGAACTGCGCAAGACACTCGAGCTTGATCCAAACTACACGGCTGCTTACTCGGCGCTGGGGGCGCTGTTTGTAAACACGCGTCAGGAAGACCGCGCGATCGCGGAGTACCGCAAAATCGTCGCACTCAGACCTGACAACGCGACTGCCTACACGTTAATCGGAATGCTGGAAGACGCGCGCAAGAATTACGACACAGCTGTAGAGAATTATCGCAAGGCCCTGGAGTTGGATCAGAATTCCAGCATTGCCGCGAATAACCTCGCCTTCCTGTATGCAGAACAGGGCAAGGGAAATCTGGACGAAGCAGTGCGCCTGGCCCAGGGGGTGGTGCAAAAGAACCCCCAGATAGCCGGGTTTGCGGATACGTTGGGCTGGGTCTACTACAAGAAGGGACTGCACGCGGCTGCGGTTGACCAATTGCAGAAGGCTGTCTCGCTCGATGAACAGGTTGCGCAAAAGAGCAAAACAACGCCGAGCGCCACTTATCACTATCACCTCGGATTGGCCCTGGCGGCGAAGGGCGATAAGTTGAATGCCAGGCGCGAAATTGAATTGGCCCTGCGACTGGGAGAAAAGTCAGCTTTTGCTGACGCTGAAGCGGCGCGCCGGGCGTTAGCTTCATTATGAGGTCCGTCTAAATTCTATCTGCCGGGCAGTATCTCAGTTTGATTTGTTTGTCATAAGGGTTCGTGAATTAACGACAGTCCGAGTTAGGACCAGAGGAGTTTTTCAATGAGTGTTGAGTTTCGTCAGCGGACACCAAGCGAATACGTGAAGATCGCCTGGAAGCGAAAATGGCTAATCATTCTTCCAGCCATCGCCATCGCCTGCTCAGTGGCCTGGGTAGTGCATCGTTTGCCGGATATTTACGAGTCGCAGACGCTGATCGTGGTCAAGCCTTCGACGCTGCCTACAGGCGTGGTTCCGACCTTGTCCGATGACAATTTAAACCGCCAGTTGCAGGGAATCGCTCAAGTGGTTACCAGTCGCAGCCAACTCGAACCGCTCATCGTCAAATATGATCTCTATCGCGACGAGCGTCTGCGCGGCGAACCGATGGAAGTCATGATTGATATCATGCGCAACAACATCAAGGTTGAGGTCAACACCAGCCGGAACGACATCACCAATGGGTTTAATATTGCCTATCGCGGCCGAGATCCGCGCACCACGCAGGCCGTCACGGCCGACCTGGCCAGCAAATACATTGACGAGCAGACCAAGTTAACAATTAGTTCCAGCACCTCTGCCAAGCAGTTTATTGAAGCGCAGGTAAAGCAGGTAAAGGACGAACTGGATCTCATTGACAACAAGCGGCTGGAGTTCATGAACAAGAACATCGGCAACCTGCCGCAGGAGGAAGCGTCGCTGGTTGGTCAACTGGGTGGGTTGCGAGAACAGCAGAAGGCTTTGATTGCGGAAGTAGGTCGCCTGCAGGATCGGCGTTCCGCACTCGCCAGTCAGCTCGCTATTGTGCGCAAGCAGACTGAAAACACCCGCAGCGACGTTGCCGAGAACCTGACCGACCCCCATACCACCCTGGCGTGGGGAAACCTCGTGCAGCGCAAGGCGGCGCTGGAATCCGAGCTGCAACGCTTGCTCGCGGAGTTGCGACCCAAACATCCGGATGTACTTGCCAAGCAGGCCGAGCTGGATTCGGTCAAGAAAGAGATGGACGGCATGGTCTTCGAATGGAAAGAACGTATCAGGGAAAAGGAAGAGAAGCTGTCCAAGCGTCCCGATCTGCTGGCCGCGGATCTGGAGACGCAGGCAAAACTGGTTGACGGAGAAATCAGACGTCAACAGGACATGCTGGCAGCCAACGAAAAACAGATCTCGGATTTAATGCAGCGATTGAACAGCGTTCCCAGTGCGCAGGTCGCGCTTGGCGCTTTGGATCGTGAGTACGCCACTAAGAAAGCAAATTACGACCAATTGCTGGTCCAGCAAAATCGCATCTCGCTGGGCGCTGAGGCCGACACGCAACAACAGGGCGCGGGCATACAGGTTGTCGATATCGCTAATCTTCCAGTGGTCCCAGTGGCGCCTAAGCGTTGGACACTATCCGGAATCGGGCTCGGTCTGGGCCTGGCACTGGGGGTCTTTCTGGCTGCTCTTTTTGAAGTGCCGCGTTTGTTTACGATTCAGACTACCGAGGATGCGGTCCATTACACCGGTCTGCCGGTCCTGATTTCAGTTCCGGAATTGTTGAGTCCCCAGGAAGTACGCACTCGGCCATTACGGCGAAAGATGCTCCTGGCGATGGGCATCATCGTGACCCTGATCAGTATTCCAGCGCTGACGCTGGCGTTGCGGGCCACGCATATTTTTGATCGCTTTGTTTCCTAAGCAGACGACAGGCTGGCTGGCCCCACGCTTGATTGCCTGCGAATAATGGAGGTCCAAGAGTGTACGCAGAATATTACGGATTACGAGAGTTGCCCTTCGCGCTGACGCCTGATCCGCGTTTCATCTACTTTACGCCTTCGCATACCGAAGTAATGGCCAACCTGCATTACGGGATCGAGAGCGGAAAGGGATTGATTGTCGTCACGGGTGAAGTGGGCACGGGCAAGACCACCATCCTGCGTTGGATGATGCAGCGCCTGGATCGCACGGTCCTGGTCGCCTACATCTTCAACCCCCGGCTTTCAGTGGCTGAGTTTTACCAGCACGTCGCGACTCTGCTTGATATTCAGAAGTGGCAAACTAAATCGGAACTCCTGTTGGAGCTGGGACGGGCGCTCGAATCTCGCCACTCGCGCGGTTTGCGCACAGTGCTGATCGTTGACGAAGCCCAGGGGCTCTCAACTCACGTGCTGGAAGAGATCCGCCTGCTCTCGAATTTCGAGTCCGATACTGCGAAACAGTTACAAATCGTTTTGACAGGGCAGCCCGAATTGCGCGAGGTACTTAACCGTCCGGACTTGCGCCAGTTGAAACAAAGGGTCGCGCTGCGTTGCGTTATTAAGCCGATGCCCAGCGTGGAAGAAACAGACCGTTACATTACTTCGCGACTGTTGGTGGCCGGCGCCGAGCGCACCGATGTCTTTTCTCCGGGCGCGATTGATTACATCTTTCGCTGCTCTGAGGGGATTCCGCGCAACATCAACAACCTCTGCGACAACGCCTTGTTGGCGGGTTATGCAGCCGGGGAAACTACGATCAGCCGCAACTCTATTGAGGAGGTCGCTGAGACTTTCGACATGTTGCCCAATTCCGAGCGAGGCATGCAACCAGGTGAAGAGCACGTCGATCCCGCGCGCATATTCTCGGCTGCAGGACGCGCGGAGTTATGGGCTGCCGGAACGATGCCCGACGCAGAAACGGAGAATGTGGTGACCCCGGTTTCCATCGAAACGATTTAGAACCCGGATTACTACGCAGCCACGGAAGAGGCACCTGCCCAGTTGGGCTGGATAACTAAGGAGATCTGATGGGTAGAGTCTACGATGCTTTAAAGCGCGCCGCTGATCAGCCGAGCGCTGCTAATCCAGATA
>Ga0209798_10000165_pt1 | contig 37630 bp, 34 predicted proteins | sample DOMMetBare3Fresh_FD_187475 | JGI IMG/M metagenome (GOLD analysis project Ga0209798, IMG submission 187475) | Wetland sediment microbial communities from St. Louis River estuary, USA, under dissolved organic matter induced mercury methylation -... | ecosystem: Environmental > Aquatic >...
ATGAATCGCTGGAAGCGATCAGAAAACATCTGGGCGATTGTCAGCGCTGCAAGCTGGGTAAAACCAGAAAACAGCTGGTGTTTGGCACGGGTAATCCCCACAGCCGGATCCTGTTTGTGGGTGAAGGGCCAGGCGCCGATGAGGATGCCAGTGGTGAGCCGTTTGTTGGTGAAGCGGGTAAAATCCTGACCAGGATTATTACGGCCATGGGGCTGACCCGCGAAGCGGTGTATATTTGCAACGTGGTGAAATGCCGTCCGCCGGGGAACCGCAACCCCGAGGATGACGAAATCGAAGCGTGTTCACCGTTTCTGCTGCGCCAGGTGGACTCGATCAAGCCGGAAGTAATTGTTGCGTTGGGGAAATTTGCCAGCCACACCCTGCTGAAGACCAGGGAGCCGATCAGTAAGCTGCGGGGAAAATTTCATGATTACCACGGTGTGCCGCTCATGCCGACCTTTCACCCTTCCTATCTGCTGCATAACCGGGAGGATAAGGGGTTGTTCTGGGATGTGTGGGATGATATGACCCAGGTATTGCGTCTGCTCGGCTTGCCGGTTCCGGATAAAAGCCGGAAATAATCCTTACGCAGTTGTAAATGCCGAACTAGAGAGAAATCAAATAATTTTCAAATAATTGCCGTAATCACTATGTAATAACCTGGAGCTACGTACATGCGAATTGGACATGGCTATGATGTCCACCGGCTGGTGGAAGGGCGCAAACTGATTATGGGGGGCGTTGAGATCCCCTGGGAAAAAGGGTTGCTGGGGCATTCCGATGCCGATGTGTTGTTGCATGCCATCGCCGATGCGGTGCTGGGAGCACTCGGGATGGGGGATATCGGCAAACATTTTCCCGATACCGATCCTGCCTACCAGGGGGCTGACAGCATGAAACTGCTGGCCCACGTGATCGGCTTGGCAGCCCAACGGGGGTGGCAGGTGGGGAACCTGGATGCCACCATCATTGCCCAGCGTCCCAAGATGGCTCCCCATATTCCTGTCATGCGGAGTAATATTGCCGCGGTGGCGCAGGTGGATCAAGATCTGATCAATGTCAAGGCTACCACCGAGGAAGGATTGGGATTCAGCGGCCGGGGCGAAGGGATTTCCGCCCATGCCGTCGTGCTGATGACAAGGAGTTGTAACGGATGAAGCCGGCCATGGAACGCACAGAGGTTGAGTCGGTTCTGAACCGCATTGCTACGATCCGTTGTCTGGTGGTCGGCGATCTTATGCTGGATGAATACCTGTGGGGAAAAACCGAGCGGATCTCTCCCGAGGCGCCGGTGCAGGTGGTGGATGTGCTGCGGGAAGAGTTGCGATTGGGCGGTGCCGGCAACGTGGTCAACAACCTGGTGGCGCTGGGGGCGCAGGTGTCGGTCTGCTCGGTGGTGGGAGACGATGAAAACGGCTGGTCACTGCTGAAGGATCTGGCCCGCCGCGATATTTCGATTGATCCCATATTCCGCGATCCCACCCGGCGGACCAGCCGTAAAACCAGGGTGGTGGCCGCCAATCAACAGATCGTCCGCATTGACCGGGAATCGCGGGAGCCGATCTCGGCCGATCTGGAAGCGCAGTTGGCTGCCTGGATCGGGGAGCATGCCGGTGAATTCCAGGTGATTCTCCTCTCCGATTATCTCAAGGGGGTCCTGACGCCGGCGGTGGTAACTGCGGCCATAGCTGCTGCGCGGCAGCACGGAATTCCGGTGCTGGTTGATCCCAAGGGAACCGATTATTCCCGCTACGTCGGCGCCACGCTGTTGACCCCCAATCGCAAGGAAGCCGAGGCAGCCTCCGGCATTGCCATTGTTGATGAAGCATCACTGACAGCCGCGGCAGGAGTGATCATGGAACGGGCGCAGCTCAATCATCTGCTGATCACCCGCAGCGAAGCCGGCATGTCGCTCTTCTCGCGTCAGGGTGAAGCGCTGCATATCCCGACCAGGGCGCGGGAAGTGTTTGATGTTTCCGGTGCCGGTGACACCGTGCTGGCAACCCTGGCTGCCGGAGTGGCCGCCGGGATGAACATGGGTGATGCCGCCCGGCTTGCCAATGCCGCTGCCGGGATTGCGGTCAGTAAACTGGGAACCTCGGTTGTATCGCCGGAGGAAATTATCGACAGCATCGCCCAGTCCCACAGCGATAGCGATGTCAAGATCAAGAATCGCGATGTGTTGAGCCGGATTGTGGCCGGATTGCGCGAGCGGGGCAAAAAGATCGTGTTTACCAACGGCTGCTTTGATCTGCTGCATGCCGGACATGTCAAATACCTGCAGAAAGCCCGCAGCCTCGGTGATTGCCTGGTGCTGGGGCTGAACAGTGATGCTTCGGTGCGGCGCTTGAAAGGGGAAAAACGTCCCCTGATCGGCGAGGAGGAACGGGCGCATATTCTGGCTGCGCTCGATTGTATCGATTATGTGACCCTTTTTGACGAAGATACCCCGTTGGAGTTGATCCGTGCCCTCAAGCCTGACATTCTCGCCAAGGGGGGCGATTATACGGCGGATGCGGTGGTGGGAAAAGATGTGGTGGAGGCGTATGGCGGCCGGGTTGAACTGGTGAGTTTTGTGGATGGAAAATCAACGACCAATATTATTGAGCGGGTTCTGGAACGATACAACCGGTAAGGGGTGAGTATGCAGGAACAATCAAACAACCGCTGTGCATTGTGGGTACTTGGAGTCGCTCCCGGAAGCGGGAGAGAGCAGCAGCTGATGTCGTATCTCGGCGCTGGTGGCTATGACTGTTGTCTGAAGAAGGTGGAGGAGGTGACTGATGCTTCGCTCTCCGAGGATAAACCGCTGGGGATCGTGCTGGATATCTCTCCCTTTTCCCAGGACGGATGGGGGCAGTTGCAGCTACTTAAAAAAAATCAGGCCACCAGGAATATCCCGGTCTTGCCGGTTTTTTTAAGTGAAACCGGGAAAGTGGCCGGCGTTTTTCCGGTAGCCGGCTTTATCACCCTGCCGTTGGACATTGAGTATGTCATGAATCGCCTGGCAGTCTATGGACTGACCGAGGAAGCTGAAATTTACGACCTGCAGGCGATGATCGTATCGCGCCAGGGAGAAGCCAAGCTGGCCAAGTTGCTTGAAACCATCGGTTTCGAACCGGTCAATGCCTACACCGCCAAGGAAGCGGTGGCGCTGGTCTCGATCCACCCGGTCTATCTGGCATTTGTGTCGCTGATGCTGCCGGATATGTCATCTTTTGAGTTGCGGGAAAAATTCAGGCTGCTCCCCTATACCAGCAATACCCCTCTGTTCGTGCTGTTGAAAGACGAGATGAAAGAAGGGGAAAAAATTGCCATGAGCCGGGAGATTGCCCATTTGGTCAGTAAGAAACAGCTGAGTTGTGAGGAATTCTTGAAGTACCTGCGCTGCCGCTAAATGCGATCAGCGTTGTTTTTGCATGACAAGTAATGCCAGAGAGGGTATTTTGTTTTAATTAATATCGGGGGCGGTTTACCTGCCAGATGTCCCCAATCCTGAGTGCCATCGGAACGATATGGACAACAATCTATCAGCGTACGAAACCTGCTCACCAGCCGGTAACGTGCCACCAGTCATGTGCAGGAATAAAATCGTATTCGCCACTCTGCTGCTCCTGTCAATGGGAGGAACGCTGGCAGGATGTGGGAAAGCGGAAGCGCCGCTTCCTCCGGTTGACACCAGAAGTTCCCATGGCGCGAAGAAGGTTACTACCATCGATGTCCCGCCGGAGGTCGCCAAATCGTGGAAATCGGTGACGATTGCCGTGCTCAACAAATCATCCATGGCACAGAAGTCCTACACCGTCCCGATTGGCGGCAAGCTGGTCGTCCCCTCCTCCAATCTGACCATTGAAGTTGAAACCTTTTTGCCAGCCTTTATCATGCACGGGACAACGATTACGTCATCATCCAATCAGCTGAGAAACCCGGCTGCCAAGGTTCGGGTTTCCGATAAAAACACGACGATCTTTTACGGCTGGCTGTTTGCCCTGCACCCCAATACCCATGTCATGATCCATCCGAACTACAGCTTCAGTCTGCAGGTGGTGCAACCGTCCGGGAAAAAATAAAATCTATGCCCGTTCCAGCCCCGCAAAGCGGAGCATCAGCTTTTTAGGCCCTGCCGAATCAAACCAGACAATCGCTTTTTGCCCCTCGCCGCTCCCCTCAATTTTTCTGATGGTGCCAACCCCGAATTTAGCATGTCGTACCTTCATGCCGACGCAGGCGCCACACTCGTCATCCGGTGGATCGGGGATCACCTCGATCTCATCGGTATAGGTGCTGATGGCTGCCAGGTTATGGTTCTCCTGATGGGTCTCGGGGAGGGAGTGTGTACGCTCCTTGTTCCATGAACCGAGTTCCTGATGCCGTTGCAGCTGCCCATAGCTGCGTGATACTGGTGCTTCTTTCAGCAGCTCGGCCGGTATCTCCTTTAAAAATCGTGACGGGAGGTTGCACTGCTCCTGTCCGAAGAGGTAGCGTCGGCGGGCATTGAGCAGGTAGAGCCGTTCCCGGGCGCGGGTCATGCCGACGTAGCAGAGCCGCCGTTCCTCCTCCATGCCATCCAGGTCATCCAGTGCACGCATGTGGGGGAAGAGCCGTTCTTCCATGCCGATCATGAACACTGCCTTGAATTCCAGCCCCTTGGCGGCATGGAGCGTCATCAGCGTAATCGACGGCTGGCCGGCTTCTCCCTGTTCCAGGTCGGAGACCAACGACACCTGTTCCAGAAAACCGGAGAGGGTCGCCTGCTCGTTCTTCTCGCGGTATTCCTGCAGGGCGGTTACCAGCTGCCCCAGGTTGTCCAGCCGATCCGCATCCTCCGGATCACGGCTGCTCTTCATCCGCTCCAGATAGCCGCTCTCCTGCATGACGATCCGCGCCAGTTCATCCAGCGGCTCGCTCTGCGCTGCCACGGCAAAACGTTCCATCAAGGCGCTGAAAGCCGCCACCTTCCCGCGGGTGGCCGCAGCCAGCACGCCACTCTCAGCGATGGCCGACAAGGCTGCGTAGACAGTGATCCCCTGCTGGTTGGCAAAGGCGCTGATCTTATCAACCGTGGTATGCCCGATGCCGCGCGCCGGCAGATTGATGATTCGTTTCAGCGAGACCTCATCGGCGCCGTTGTCAAGCACCCGCAGGTAGGCCAGGATATCCTTGACCTCCTGGCGGGCATAAAATCGTACCCCGCCAACGATGTGATACGGCACCCCCTCGGCTACCAGCGCATCCTCCACCAGCCGCGACTGGGCGTTGGTGCGGTAAAACACCGCCATTTCAGTCAGCGGAATACGCTCACCTTGCAGACTGCGTATTTCACGCAGGATAAAACGTGCTTCTTCCCGGTCCGATTCGAGCCGCTCATAACGGATCGGCTCACCAGCCGGATTTTCGGTCCAGAGGGTTTTTCCCTTGCGCCCGTAATTCTGTTGCACCACCGCGCCGGCGGCAGCCAGAATGGTGGCGGTTGAGCGGTAATTCTGTTCCAGCCTGATAATGGTGACGGAAGGAAAATCCTTCTCAAACTCCAGGATGTTACGGATATCAGCGCCGCGCCAGGAGTAAATCGACTGGTCATCATCACCCACCACGCACAGATTGCGCCGCTCACCGGCCAGCAGCCGGATCAACTGGTACTGTACCGGGTTGGTATCCTGGTATTCATCCACCAGGATCCATTGAAAACGGTCCTGATAGTAGCCGCGCACCTCGGGAAACTCCTTCAGCAATTGCACGGTCAGCAGCATCAGGTCGCCAAAGTCGAGGGCATTACAGCGTTTAAGCCGGTTCTGGTAGGCGGCATATACTTCGGCCACCTTGCGGCCGTAGCTGTCGTTGGGGGAAAGAAACGACAGATCAGTCGGGTGCAGTCCCCGGTTTTTCCAGTCATCAATGCGGGCTGCCAGCGCCTTGGGAGCGTATTTCTTGTCATCCAGATCGAGTTCCTTGAGCAGTTCCTTCAACAACCGCTCGGAATCACGATCATCGTAGATGGCAAAGCTGGACTGGAAACCGAGCAGATGGATATCGCGGCGCAGGATCCGGCCGCAGGCGGCATGGAAGGTGGCGATCAGCGGCGTTTCACCACCATGCAGCATGTGGTTGACCCGTTCGGACATTTCCCGGGCCGCCTTGTTGGTAAAGGTAACGGCCAGAATATTCCAGGGACGGACTCCCCGTTCCTGAATCAGCCAGGCAATTCGTTGGGTAATCACGCGGGTTTTGCCGGAACCGGCGCCGGCCAGGATCAGCAGCGGTCCTTCACCGTGCAGTACTGCTTCTTTTTGAGGAGGATTGAGATGGGCAAGGATGGTCATGGTATGTTTGTAATCGTTCAAACAGGGAGCGTCAAGGCAAAATGAAACAACTTTGCCAATTCTTTCCCCTTGCCGCCCTTTCCCATTCGCTGCTATAACAACGACATGGACGAGAATAAACCGCTTGTATCACTTGCCGATATTTTCCTGACCTTTGCCTTCATCGGTATCACCGGTTTTGGCGGCGGCATGGCGATCGTTGCCTTGGTAGAGCGGGTCTGCGTCAGGGAAAAAAAGTGGATCGGCGCGGATGAGTTTCTGCACGGCCTGGCGTTCGGCCAACTGCTGGGACCATTTTCGTTGAATGTCTGCACCTTCACCGGCAGCCGACTGCGGGGCGTCCGGGGGGGGATTCTCGCTACGGTCGGCTTTTTGCTCCCCTCATTCATCTTGATTACCCTCCTCTCCTGGCTCTACTTCACCTACCACAAACTTCCCCAGCTGCAATCGGCCCTGAAAGGGACCAACCCGGTGGTGATCGCCCTGATTCTTGTGGTGGCGATCGATATGGGTCGCAAACAGATCAAGAACCTTTCCAGCATCTTGATGGCGCTTGGCGCGTTTGCGGCAACGGTGCTGTTCAAGCTGAATGCGGCACTGGTGCTGTTGATTGCGGTGCTTTGGTCGCTGGGAATCATGCTCTATCGCCGGAGGCACAGCTGATGGGTTCTTTGCTTACGGTCGCCCTGATCTATTTGCGGATCGGTCTGCTCTTTGTGGGAGGGGGGTATGTGCTGATACCGCTGCTCAATCACATCATGGTGGATCAGTACCATTGGCTGACCCTGCGCCAGTTTCTGGATGGACTGGCGCTTTCCCAGCTCACCCCGGGGCCGCTGGCCATGCTGGCAACCTTTACCGGATTCAGGGCGGGTGGCTTTGCCGGTGCACTGGTGGCAACGATCTGCATTTTTCTCCCCTGTTGCCTGTTGATGCTGACGGTGGGTCGTTATTATCACCGCCTGAAAAACATCGAGAGCATTCGGGCGGTCATGAACGGACTGCTTCCGGCGGTGGTGGGGTTGATTGCTGCTGCGGCGTGGAATCTTGGTGTGGAGTCGCTGGGAGGGATGCGGGATCTGCTGCTCTTGCTGGCGGGCTTTACGATCTTCAAGTGGACCAAGCTCAGTCCGATGGTGGTAATTCTCGGTGCAGGACTGCTGGGTGTGTTTATGCCTTGAACTTGTTCTCCGTGCCGGCCAGCAGACGCTTGATGTTGTCGATATGGCGCACGACCACGATCAGCGAAATTATACCTGTGGCAATTTTCAAACGGCTGTCACCATCCATAGCGGTGATAACCGCCGGCATGGCCAGGGCGGCACAGATGGAAGCGAGCGAAACATAGCGCCAGATCAGCATGACCACCGCAAAAACGGCAATGGCTGCAGCCACCGCAAGCGGCGCCAGCGCCAGAAAAACCCCCAGAGCAGTTGCCACACCCTTCCCTCCCTTGAACTTCAAAAAGAGTGAAAATACATGGCCGGAAAATGCTGCCAGGCCGACCCAGGCTGCCATTTCCGCCGGTAAACCGGAGAGTTTTACGGCCAGCACCGGCAGCGCTCCTTTGAGGGCATCACCGATCAGGGTCAGCATCCCGACCCGCCGTCCCACGGTGCGGTACAGATTGGTGGCGCCGATATTGCCGCTGCCGGCGGTGCGTACATCGATGCCGTACAGTTTGCCGAGTAGCAGACCGGTCGGAATGGAGCCGAGCAGGTAGGCGGCTATGATTACCATTGAAAGTGTCATGCAATTCCCTTCAAAATTCCATACCTCATTACGAAGCTTTTGTCACCATCTGATCGACGATAATCGTGGCTGCATCCAGGCGTGCCATGGCAAAGGCGCGTTCCTCCATCAGGTGTACCTGCTCCGGTGAGTCGGCTGCCTCGATAATCAGATCAGCCAGTTTGGCGGGGGTCAGCTCCGGTTCCACCAACAGGTGGCAGGCCTCTTTTTTCAGTAGCGCTTCGGCATTTTTGCGCTGATGGTCATCCACCGCATGGGGGAAGGGAATGAACAGGCAGGCCTTGCCGCAGGCAGTTACCTCAGCAATCGTGGTGGCACCGGCCCGGCAGATGATCAGGTCGGCAGCGGCATATTCGGTCGCCATGTTGCTGATAAACGGTGTTACCGTTGCTTGCATGCCGGCGGTACGGTAGGCAGCTTCCACTTCCGGATAATCTTTCTGCCCGGTCTGGTGGGTAATGGAAAACGATCGACCGGACTGTTGCAACAGAGGGAGTGTTGCCACCAGCGCCTGGTTGATGGCGTGGGCCCCCTGGCTGCCGCCAAAGATGAAGATGTGGAATCTCCCTGCTTGTTCCGTTTCCCCTTCCTTTTTTTCAATGGGGTGGGGGGGATTTTGTATCATATCCAGAATCTGGCGTCTGAGTGGATTGCCGGTCAAGAGAACCTTGTCGGCCGGAAAATATTTGGCCGATTCATCCAGGGTAATGAAGACCCGGTCGCTGAATTTTGCCAGCAGACGATTGGAATGCCCGGGGATGGCGTTCTGTTCATGGATGTAACTCGGAATCTGCATCCCTTTGGCCGCCAGTACCATCGGGAGCGAGGCATACCCGCCGACTCCCAGCACTAGGTCAGGACGGAAGGCCTTGAGAATCGCCCGTGACTGGGCATAGCCATACATCATCATCGCCGCGCCTTTGAGCTGGGAGACGATCCCCTTGCCACGGATGCCGCAGGCTGTGATGGTCTCCAGCCGGTAACCGGCAGCCGGTACGGCCCGTGCCTCAATCCCCTGTTTGGTGCCGACAAACAATACCTGGTTGCCCGGATCACGGGAGAGGAACTCTTCTGCCACGGCAATGCCGGGAAACAGGTGTCCTCCGGTCCCGCCGCCGGCAATAATAAGTTTCATATGCTTTCCTTGTCCGTTGTTGACGGCTGTTATTTTGTGCTCTCCGGGACTTTGATCGGCTCGATCTTCAGCCCCGAAGAGATGTTCAGCAGGATGCCGACGGCAAACAGGTTGACCAGCAAGGAACTGCCGCCGTAGCTGATAAAGGGGAGCGCCAATCCCTTGGTCGGTAAAAGGCCGGTGACCACGCCCATGTTGACTGAGGCTTCGATGCCGAACAATACGGCGATGCCGAAGGCGAGGAAACGTCCAAACGGGTCGGGGGCGGCCACGGCGATCCGCATGGCACGCTGCACCAGCAGAAAGAACATGCCGATGATCACGATCACGCCGAGAAAACCGAGCTCCTCCCCCACCACCGAGAGGATAAAGTCGGTGTGTGCTTCGGGAAGGTAAAACAGTTTCTGCTTCCCCTCTCCCAGGCCGAGACCAAACACCCCCCCGGTGCCGAGTGCCAGCCATGACTGGATGATCTGGAACCCTTTTCCCTCCGGGTCGCTCCATGGATTGAACCATGCCTCCATCCTGCTTTTGTGGTAGCCGCGGCTCAGTTTATACATCAACAGCGGCAGCATCAGCAGCACCATGGAGAGGAAGTGACTGACCCGCATGCCGGCGGCAAACAGCATGGTCATGGCGACCGCCACCAGGGTCAAGGCTCCTCCCAAGTCGGGTTGCAACGCCAGGCAGCCGATCAGGATCGCCAGCACGATCATATAGGGAATAATCCCTTCGGCAAAGTTTTTTACCTTATCCTGCTTTTTGTCGAGGGAATAAGCCATGTACATGATCAGCGCCAGCTTGGCCATTTCCGAAGGCTGCAGGTTGAAACCGGGGAGCTTGATCCAGCGCGATGAACCGCCTGCCTTGCCGCCGATGCCGGGAATCAGTACCATCACCAGCATCGCCAGGCAGGCCAGCAGAATCGGTACTGCCAGTTTTTTCCAGGTGTGGTAATCGATATGCATGACTCCCAGCATGATGGCAAAACCGACCAGCGAAAAGAGCCCCTGACGCTTGAGAAAAAAGAAACCGTCGTGGAATTTCTTGGCAGCCATGATATTGGAAGCGGAATAGACCATCACCACGCCAAAACAGGTCAAGGCGATTGCCATGGACATGATGATCAGATCGTATTCCTGCAGTTTCTTGAACATGATGAAAGCTTTCCGACCGGCTGTGGTCTGAAGTGTCAGGCGTTGTTACAATGCTTTTACGGCAGCGATAAAACGGTTGGCCCGCTCTTCATAATCTTTGAACATATCGAAACTGGAACAGGCAGGTGACATCAGCACGGTTCCGCCCGGGGTGGTAATCTGGGAGGCGATCCAGACCGCTTCTTCCAGGGTGACGGCGCGGTGGGTGTCGGTCAAGGCCCCCAGTTCCAGTTGCATCCGGTCGGCCGCTTCACCGATCAGTATCAGATGTTGTACTCGTTGCTGGATCAAGGCCACCAACGGCGCGTACGAGCCCCCCTTGTCCTTGCCACCGGCAATCAGGGTGATCTCGTTGAAGCTTTCCAGCGCCTTTTCCACGCTCCCCACGTTGGTTGCCTTGCTGTCCTCGTAATAGTTAACACCTTTGAATTTGCGCACAAATTCCATCCGGTGATGAAGCGACTCGAAGTTCTGTACCGTTTCCAGCGCCTTGGCCGGATCAGCTCCCAGCAGCAGGGTGCAGGCCAGGGCTGCCATGATGTTCTCCAGGTTGTGTACGCCGGTCAATTTAAACCGGTCGGCGGGAAACTGCAACTCCGCTCCGTCGTGGCGGTAGATGATCTGGCTGTTGCGACAGAAAATACCTTCGTCCAGTTCCCTGCTGCGACTGAAGGGGAACAGGGTCGCTGTGAGCGTTTGGGCCGACTCCCACACCAATTTGTCATCGCGGTTGACAACGGCAAAATCATCGGCACTCTGGTTTTCAAACAGGCGCAATTTGGCGGCGATGTATTCCTGGTAGCTGGCGTAGCGATCGAGGTGATCCTCGCTCAGGTTCAACAGCGCTGCCACCTTGGGGCGGAAGGTACTGATCCATTCCAGCTGAAATGAACTGATCTCGGCAACAACTCGTTCCACCGGCTGTTTCGATTCCACCATTTCAATCAACGGGTCGCCGATATTCCCCCCCACATAGGTCGCCAGGCCGCACTGTTTGAAGATCTCACCAGTGATGGTGGTGGTTGTGGTCTTGCCGTTGGTCCCGGTAATTGCCACGATTGGAGCGCTGATAAAACGGCTGGCCAGCTCGATCTCGCTGACAATCTCCACCCCTGCTTCCCGTGAGGCTACCAGCAGCGGATGGGTCATGGGCACACCTGGTGAAACCACAATCAGGTCGGCTGCCAGAAAGTCGATCTTGTCATGATAGCCGAGTGCCCAGTGGATACCGAGTCCATCCAGTTCCTGGATGACTGGGGCCAGTACCTGCTCATCACGCAGGTCGGTGGCTGTCACGATTGCCCCCTGACCAGCCAGGAAGCGGGCACAGGCCACACCGGTACGTGCCAGCCCCATCACCACGATTTTTTTATCGCACAGTTTCATCGCCGGTTACCTCGTCGAAATTTTATAAAATGCCGCACCGTTTTCGTACAACACCTTTGCGGCGGCCGCTTCACCGAGAGAGTCAATCAGCAACTGCAGGTCGGCGTGGGAATAGGGGCGGGGTGCCCGGGTAGAGGGGAGATCGCTACCGAACATCAAGGCGTCCGGGTTTGCGCTGTAGATTGCCCGTAGTGCCGGCGCTACCTCAAAATCAACCCGGCTAAAACCGGTCGCCTTGATCCGCACCCCCCGATCTGCCAGGCGCAGCAGCGTCGTAAAACCGGCTTTTGAAAGCCCCAGGTGATCGATGCTGACCGCCGGCAGAGCCACCAGGGTGGTAAACAGCGCTTCCAGCTCGCAGGAATCGACATACAGCTCCGTGTGCCATCCGGCCAGCTGATACACCCGGCGCGCCAGCCGGTCCAGTTGGCTGACCTCTTCGGAACCGCCCCGTTTCAGGTTGAAACGCACCGCCCGTACGCCCCCCGCTGCCAGGCGGATGATCTCATCATCACTGGTGGTGGCCGGTATCTGGATCACACCGCAGAAGGATGGCCCCAGTTTTGTCAGTGCCGCCAGCAGGTAGCTCTGATCAAAACCCTGAAACGACCCGGAGACCACTGCTCCACCTGCGGGAGAGAACTCCCCCATGCGGTGCAGGTAGTCGTCACAGCTGAACGGTTCCGGCAGATAGCCGTTATTCGGAATCAGGGGAAAGGCAGGATCGATGATGTGCAGATGGGCGTCAAAGATTTTCATCTGATCTCCGCTTTCCGTCAAAAGTTACCTGCTGGTTCTGACTTTGGGGGTAGTTTTGTGATATCTATTGTTTCTGGAGTGTTAGCTCCGAAATCACGCTTTTTTGACAAACTCGGATTTCAACTGCATGGCGCCAAAGCCATCGATCTTGCAATCGATGTTGTGATCCCCCTCCACGATGCGGATACTCTTGACCTTGGTGCCGACCTTGACGCTGGATGAGGCACCCTTGACCTTGAGATCCTTGATGACCGTAACCGCGTCACCATCCTTGAGTTCATTGCCGAAGGCATCCCGTACAACGGTTGCGCCAAGTGCTGCTTCTGCCCCGTTTTGAGGCCATTCATGGGCGCATTCCGGGCAGACGAACATTTCGCCGTCTTCGTAGGTGTATTCCGAACTGCAGGTGGGGCATTTGGGCATGTTGCTCATCAGGTATCCTTTTTGTGAAGTTTCGTCAGGTATGTTCGACTGATCTGTTTTATCGCATCTTCAGGGTGGAAATCGCCACCAGCGCCAGGATGATGGTGATGATCCAGAAGCGGACGATGATCTTGGGCTCGGGAACACCCTTGAGCTCAAAGTGGTGATGGATCGGCGCCATGCGGAAGATCCGTTTTCCCCGGTATTTGTACGACCCGACCTGGAAAATGACCGACAACGCTTCCACCACGAAGACACCGCCGACGATCACCAGCAGGATCTCCTGTTTGGTCATGACGGCGATTACCCCCAGGGTGCCGCCGAGTGACAGCGAACCCACATCCCCCATGAAAACCTCGGCCGGGTAGGAGTTGAACCAGAGAAAGCCGAGACCCGCTCCGACCATGGCGCCGCACATGACTGCCAGTTCTCCGGCACCCACCACACGCGGGATCTGCAGGTAAGCCGAGAGGGTGGCGTGACCGGCCACGTAGGCAAACAGCATGTAGGTGGCGGCATTGATCGCCACCGGACCGATGGCGAGGCCGTCCAGTCCGTCGGTCAGGTTGACGGCGTTACTGGCGCCGACAATGACCAGGGCGGCAAACGGAATGAACCAGATCCAGAGATCGGGGTGAAAGTTTTTGAAAAACGGGAAATAGAGTTGTTCATTGAAGTCCGGTTTGAGGTACAGAAAAATGCCCACTCCGCCTGCCATCAATACCTGCCAGAACATCTTCTGGCGAGGGGAGAGTCCCTTCGGATTTTTCTCCACCACTTTTTTGTAGTCATCCACAAAACCGATCAAACCGTATCCAACACAGATCAGGAGCGCTGTCCAGATGTAGCTGTTGGTCAGGTCGGCCCACAACAGGGTCGGAATGATGATGGCGGCCAGGATGATGATCCCCCCCATGGTCGGAGTCCCCTGTTTCTGCAGGTGCGATTCGGGGCCGTCGGTGCGGATCACCTGGCGCGCCTGCAGGCTTTCCAGCTTGCGGATGATCCATGGACCGAGCACAAAGCAGACCACCAGCGCCGTGATCATGGCGTAGATGCTGCGGAAGGTCAGGTATTTGAAGATATTGAACAGCTTGACGTTGGACGCCAGCGGATAGAAGAGATGGTAGAGCATGGTTTATTCCTTTTCTGAAGAGGACATGATGCGTTTCATTTCAGCTGCCACGGTCTCCATCTTCATGCCACGGGAACCTTTCAGCAGAACAAAGTCGCCCGGCTGGCAGATCCGGCAGAGGTCGGCTGCAATTTCGGCGTGGGACAGTCCGCAGATGATGTGATATGGCGGCATACCTCCGTCGCGTGCGCCTGCGGCCGTCTTGGTGCCCAAGGGGCCGTAGAGGTAGAGCTGCTCGGCAATCCGGGCTGCCTGCACACCGATGCTGTGGTGCAGCTCCGCTTCATTTCCCCCCAGCTCCAGCATGTCTCCCAGCGCCACAAACGCCCGTGCTGTTCCCTTGATCTCGCCAAGCGTGGTCAGGGCTGCACTGACCGAAGCGGGATTGGCGTTGTAGGTGTCATCGATCAGGTTGATTCCGCCCACGGTTTGCAGGTTGAAACGTTTATCATAGGGACGGAAGCTCTGCAGGCCGCTGACGATCAGTTCCGCCGGAATGCCGAGCGCCGATGCGGCGGCAGCCGCTGCCAGCGCATTGTAAATCGAGTGTTTCCCGAAGGCGTGCAGCATGACCGGATAGTCGTTGCCGTCGAGCTGCAAGAGGAAGCGTTGGCCGATCACGCCCTGCGGGGTGATCCCGGCGCCGCGCACATCGGCGTCGCAATCCAATCCGAAGGTGATACGTCGTACCCCGTCAGCCACCGGCAAAGCGGCAATCAACGGATCGTCGGCATTGACGATTGCCCGTCCGTCGGGGGGCAAGCGCAGCAACAGCTCCCCCTTGGCCTTGGCCACGTTTTCCACACTCCCCATGCTTTCCAGGTGGGCCGGAAAGGCATTCAGAACCACACCGACCGCCGGAACGGCGATCTCTGCCAGCCGGTCAATCTCACCCGGTTCGCTCATCCCCATTTCCAGCACTCCCCAGCCATGCTCGCCGGATAAACGGAACAGCATCTGGGGGAGACCGATCAGGTTGTTCAGGTTGCCGGCGGTTTTGAGACCCGGCCCCAGCTGGTCGAGAATCGCGGCCAGCATCTCCTTGGTGGTGGTCTTGCCGTTACTGCCGGTAATGCCGACCAGCGGGATCCCGTAGCGCAGGCGATAGGACCGGGCCAGATCCCCCAGCGCCTGCAGGGTGTCCGGCACGGCAATCACACCGATCTCGGGTGCTTGATTGTCACGCAACCACTGCTCCGCTGCCAGGGCCGTATAAACACCCTTTTCCGGCATGGCTGCCAGGAAACGGTGGCCGTCAAACTGTTCCCCCACCAGCGGCACGAACAGTTCTCCCGGCTGAATGGTGCGGGAGTCGGTGGAGATCCCGCTGACTTCGCCATCCAGCTCCGAATCAGTTCGACCGCCGGTGATGGTTACAAGCTCTGCAATGGAAAACATCTAGGGGGTCCTTTCCCGAAACGCAGCCGCCGCTTCTTCCCGGTCATCAAAATGATGTTTGGTTGTGCCGATGATCTGGTAATCCTCGTGCCCCTTGCCGGCCAGCAGGACGATATCCCCCGGTTGTGCCAGTTTGATCGCCAGACGAATCGCGCCCCGCCGATCTTCCAGCACCGTGTAGCCACATGCCTTGTCCCCTGCTGCCAACTCCTCCGCCTGGTATTCCCGCAATCCGAGCGGGGTGATCCCGGCTTTGACCTGTTGCAGGATCACGAAAGGATCTTCGGTGCGGGGATTGTCGGAGGTAACAATGGCCAGGTCGGACATGCGGGCGGCAATTGCCCCCATGATCGGGCGTTTACCGTTGTCCCGGTCACCACCGCAACCGAAAACCGTGATGATGCGGCCGGTGGCAATCTCCTTGATCGTCGTCAGTACATTTTGCAGGGCATCGCCAGTGTGGGCATAATCGACCAGACAGGTGATGCCGTGGCTGTTTTCCACCCGTTCCATGCGTCCCGGCACGGTGGCATGCCCTTCGATTCCGGCCTTGATGGCCTGCAACGGCAACTTGAGCGCTACTCCGGCAGCGACTGCTGCCAACAGGTTGGAAAGATTGAAGCGCCCCAGCAGCTTTGATGCAAAGGGGAATTCTCCGTAGGGGGTGTGCAGGCAACCGCTGATTCCCCGGACTGAGAGTTCTACCTCTACCGGATAGATATCGTTCTCCGGACTGCCTCCGTAGCTGAGTACCGGACAGGCAGCGCGGGCTGCCATGCTGGCGCCGTACTGGTCATCCATGTTGATCACGGCATGGCGCTCCGGTTTGCACTGGTCCGGGATCATTAGTTCGGAGAACAGGCGCGCTTTGGCATCCAGGTAGTGCTCCATGGTGAGGTGGTAATCGAGATGGTCACGGGTCAGGTTACTGAAGATGGCAACATCAAAATGACTCCCGTCAACCCGTTTCTGTTCCAGCGCGTGTGAGGAGACTTCCATCACAAAGGCCTCGGCACCCGATTCCACCAGTTGCCGGAAAGCGCTCTGCAGCTCGGTTGATTCGGGGGTCGTGTGGGAGGCGGGAATGATCGTGCTGCCGCAGCGGTAGGCAATGGTGCCGAGCACGGCGGAGCGGATTCCGGCGGCAGCCAGAATTGCTTCGATCAGGTAGGTGGTGGTGGTTTTGCCGTTGGTCCCGGTGATACCGATCAGCGGCCGCGATGCGGTCGGATCATTGTTGAAACAGGCTGCCATGCGTGCCATTGCCAGACGTCCGTCCGGGACCACGATCTCCGGTACCGCGGCGGTGAGGGTCGGCTGTTCTGCCACAATGGCGGCGGCACCGGCCGCAATTGCCTGCGGGATGTAGTCATGACCATCAACGGTTGCGCCGCGTAGGGCAAAAAAAAGCGTGCCCGCTACTACCTGCCGTGAGTCACAGGTCAGGAAAGTGATGTCAATATCTGCGGCATCAGGAGAGTCAATACCCGGTATGGATTGAATCAGGTGCGATAATTTCATGGCTGTCTCCGAACAGCGTGGGGTGTGGTATATCAGGGTTAGGCAGAAGGGATGAATTTGACCCAGACTTCGTCGCTGTTTTTTATGGTCTGTCCCGGTGGAGGATTCTGTTGCATGGCGCGACCGCTCCCCATCAACTTGATATTGAGCTTTCGTTTTTCCATTACCTGCAATACCCGCCGCATGCTCATGCCGGTAAAATTGGGCATGACAGCTCCATTCTCGTCCGTGTCCAGATCCAGGCTCCCCCCCTCGCTGATTTCAGCCGGTTGTTGCGGAGCAGGCGTCGTGGCAGCGACCGTCCTGGGTGCCGTGCCAGGCGCCTTGGACGACGCGATTTTGAGGTAGCCGAGCGCGTTGCTGGCAATTTCCCGGAACGCAGGCGCTGCCACCACGCCGCCATACTGGCTGGTTTTAGGTTCGTCAATCACGACCATGATGGTCAGTTTTGGTTTGTCAGCCGGAATAAAGCCGATAAACGAGGCGGTTCGTTTAGCACCGTAGCGGTGGGTAATGGCATCGACTTTTTGTGCCGTACCAGTCTTCCCCGCTACCCGGAAACCTTCCACCGCCGCATTGGTGCCGGTGCCTCCCGTGGTGGTAACCGTTTCCAGCATGCGGGTCAATTTCTGGCTCGTTTCCGGGGTAATTACGCGCCGGACGACCGTTGGCTCAATCTTTTTCACTTCCTGGCCGTTGTCGTCCAGGATCCGTTCAACCAGATACGGTTTCATCAGATTGCCGCCATTGGCAACAGCCGACATGGCTGCCGTGAGCTGGATGGCCGAGGCTGAGACCCCTTGTCCAAAGGAAATGGTGGCCAGATCAACCCCGTACCAGCGTTTATTATCACGCAGGTTGCCGGGACTTTCACCCGGCAGGTCGATTCCGGTGCGGGCACCGAATCCGAAGGCCTTGAGATACCTGAACAGACGGTCGTTGCCGAGCTTCATGCCGATTTTTGCAGCGCCGATATTGCTGGAATGCTTGAGGACATCTGAAACCGAGAGTGATGAAAACGGGTGAGTGTCATGGATGGTGCGGTCGGCCAGTTTGTAAACGCCGTTTTCACAGTTGAACATGTCGTTGGGACGGACAACCTTTTCTTCCAAAGCAGCCGCTACCAGAAAGATCTTGAAGGTTGATCCCGGCTCAAAACTGTCGGCCACACTGCGATTGCGCAGCTGATCGTTGGAATAGTCCGAGGCGGCATTGGGATTATAGGTAGGGTAATTGGCCAGGGCGAGTATCTTGCCGCTGTCCGATTCCATCACAATTGCCATGCCGCTTTTGGCGCCACTGCTGTTGACGGCGCTGGCCAGTTCTTTTTCAGCCACAAACTGGATGTATTTATCAAGGGTGAGTGCCAGGTTTTTACCCGGCGAGGAGTGTTTGATGACGGTGTTTTTGATATCAATATCACGACCAAGATTGTCACGTTCCGTAATCAGGTAGCCGGTGTTGCCAATGATGGTCGAATCATATTTCAGCTCGATTCCTTCCAGGCCAACCGGATCCTGTCCCGTAAACCCGAGTACGTGCGCCGCAACCTCCAGATTGGGATAAAAACGCTTGTTCTCTTTGGCAAATCCGATGCCACGCAACTTCATGTTCTTGACCCGGATGCTTACTTCGGGGGTCAAGCGGCGGGCAATCCAGACAAAGTGTTTGCCATTGTTGAGTTTACTCAGGATTTCCTGGGGCGGGAGCCCCAGCATCTGTCCGAGAACCGTGGCAGTGCCTTGCTTGTCGTCCACATGGTGTGGCTCGGCGTAACAGGAGTCCATCTCAACCGAAACAGCCAGGGCTGTGCCGTTGCGATCCAGGATGACGCCACGGGCCGGGGTTAATTGGACTATGCGTTGATGCTGTTTGTCGGCTTTTTTTACCAGCTCTTCATGCTGCAGGATCTGTAAATAAAAAACACGCCCCACAACCAGCAAGAATAACACGCCAAACAGCCCGCCAATCATCAGAATGCGGACGCGTGCCCATTTTTCCCGTTCATCCATCATTTCACCTGAATGACCTGCTGTTCGGTCGGCAGTGCCATGCCAAGTTCATTTTTTGCAATTGTTTCGATGCGGGCCGGGCTTTTGAGAGAAGCGGATTCCAGCCTCAGGCGTTTCTGTTCCTGCTCGGCATCCTTGAGCAGGCGGCTCGTCTCGGAAATCTGCAGATTGAGCTCCGTCAGTCTATAACGTGACCAGACATGGAATACCGACACAACGGTCAGCAGCACCATGAAGACCATCAAAAACTTGAAGACTTCCATACGATTGGTTGCAAATTCCGTTGCACCGAACGGACGGGGAGCAACCACTTTACCATATTCCATTTTTGCCTGTGCCATACTACACCTCGGTATTTCTGCTGTTTGCGGTGATAGGGGAGTGGCGGTTTCCCCGTGCCTAGAGTTTCTGAACAGCTCTGATTTTTGCGCTACGTGAGCGCGGATTAAGGTTGATTTCCTGTTCGTTGGCCTGTACCGGCCGTGAAGTCAGGACCCGTACTCTCGGATGATTGCCGCAGGCGCAGATCGGGAGGTTGCGCGGGCAGGTACAGCCGGTGGCGTACTCACGGAATATCTGTTTCACGATCCGGTCTTCCAGCGAATGGAACGAAATAACGACCCCGCGTCCTTGCGGTTTCAAGACGTCCAGTGCCGCTCGTAAACCTTTTTCAAGTACATCCAGTTCATGATTAACCGCGATCCGGAGCGCCTGAAAGGTGCGGGTAGCCGGGTGAATCCGTTCATCCCATTTTGCCCGGGGAACCGCCCCCTTGATGATATCGACCAGTTGCAACGTTTCGCTGATCGGCGTCTGTGTCCGGGCCGCCACAATAAAAGCAGCAATCCGGCGAGCCCAGCGTTCCTCGCCATAGTCGCGGATGATCCGTTCCAGTTCCTGCTCAGAAACGGTATTGACCAGGTCGGCTGCGGTTTCGCCACGACTGGTGTCCATTCGCATATCAAGCAGTGCGTTGTGTTGAAAGCTGAACCCGCGTTCCCGGCAATCGAGCTGATGGGATGAAACCCCCAGGTCGAGCAGAAAACCGTCCAGTTGTGTGACCCCCAGCCGTTCCAGATGCACGGCAAGATCACCGAAATTGCCATGCACCGGGCGAATGGCGTCGCCAAACTCAGCCAGTCGCGCGGTAGCAGCTGATAATGCCTGTTGGTCCTGATCTATGCCGATCACCGAACCGCCGGGGGTACAGCGGGCGGCAATCAGGGCCGTATGCCCGCCGCCGCCAAGAGTGCCGTCCAGGTAAACTCCGCCGGGGTGTGGTTCCAGATAGGCCAGGACTTCATCGGGCATAACCGAGAGATGATGGAAGTCTGCCACCTATAACCCCAGTCCAGCCAGCGCTTCGGAATCAATCGGGAAATTCTTTTCATCCTGTGCTGTGACGCGGCTGTAGGTTTCTTTGCTCCAGATATCGAAACGTTGTCCCATGCCAACGAAGCAGATGTCCCGCTCAAGTCCGGCGTGGGCGCGGAGTGATGCGGGAACCAGTACCCGTCCCAGTTTGTCAACGCTGCATTCTTCGGCCGGATTCAGGGTCTGGCGCTTGATGCTGTTGAGCTGCAGTGCCGTAAAATTGCCTTCGTTTGACAGTATCCTGGCTTTGATATCACTCCAGACTGCCAGCGGGTAAACCGAAAGACCGCGTCCAAAGGTGCCATCCCCCAGATCAACCGGAGTCGATTTGGTCATCACAAAGCGTTCATCAGCAGAACAGCCGGCAATGACCTCACGAAAGCGCGAAGGGATGCAGGTGCGCCCCTTGCTGTCGATGGTGCTTGGATTTTCTCCCCCGAAGAGGGTGTTTGGATCAGTCATTTTCCACAATTTCCCACTTTTTTCCACAGTATGGGAAATGTATACCGACGGTCAATGGTTGTGTCAAGATAAAATATAATTTTTACGGGGGGTTCCCTGTTGTCGGATCGGTATGATAGTGGGCAGGATCGCGCTGTTATGGCGTTAAGAAGAGAGGACAGATGAATTGCATTGCAGCCTGAGATTGCAATCAAAAACTGTGCATATGCCGCGCAGATATGTTGCGCTGTTATATGAAATATTTATTAGAAGTTGTTGACATTGTGCGGGGTGGTGGTACAAGTTTACAACCTGCCGGGAATGCTCGTGGAGAGAGAATCGGTCTCTCTCTGACGGTGACCGGCAAGGGAGTTTATCGGGGTGGCTCACGACCACCAGGGAGGTTTGCCATGGTTTTACGAAGGTCATTGTTACAACTGATCGTACTGATCACGCTCTCGATTTTCTCTTCTCTATTGGCAAGCTGCAGTAGCAGTAACAGTGGTGGAAGTACGGAATCGTTGCGCATCTACGAGATGGTGGCAGCTAAAGGAACCTTTGCGGTTGCTGATGGTGACAGCACGGGGAGTGAATTTCAACTGACGCTCAGTGGTGTGCCGAATGAGATTCTCTCGTTTACCAATCGGGGAGCCCAGGAAGGTGGCTATGGTAGCGTCGATAACGCCATGAATAATATCTGGCCCAGGGTCTACGGGCAGGAGGCGCCTAATGCGATCATGAAGGGGACGACTGCCAATCAGGAGAGTATTGAGCTGTTCTGCATCCTGGATAAGCCGGTGTATAACAAGGAAACCGGGCAGCTCGGTTTTAGCGTCACCTATCTTGATGGACAGAGGCCGACGGCGAATCTTGGCATGACCGATGTGAAAATAATCATCAGCAACAATGCACCCCAGGCTCAGCCGGAAGTATGGTCGCATCTGCTGGCCGGCGAGACCGGTACGCTTGAACCGACCTCGGTGGAAGGGAGCTATACCTTTCGCCTGCAAAAAGCCAGCAGCAATGCCTTTGGCTTTACCTGTGCGCCACAGCGTAAATCGTCCTCTACCACTGTTCAGGAGTATATCCAGGGGTGGCAGGATCGCTTTGGCAATAATCCGCCCAATGCTACCATCGCCTACGACACGACCAACGATCAAGCCGGGGGAGTCCAGGTCGTTACCCTCTCCAACCCGGTTTATGATGAGCTGAGTGGGGATGTCAGCTTCACGGCCAAACTGCTCTATAGCGCTGTCCAGCCGATCGCTAAAGAGGGACTGAAAGTGAGTAATCCGTCATTGTTTATCGATGGTGGCGCCGGCGGATTTCCAACAGCCGCAGATAACACTTTTTCAATCCAGTACCGCAACAGTACCCCGGCTGCAATCACCGTCTGGCTGGGTGGCGATCAACCCCCCTGTTCCCAGGCAGAGGCAAGCAACTGTGATACGGGAAAAGTGAATAGCGAATACTCGGACAATTGGGGGAAATTGAACACCAGTGGCGCCTTCAAACGCTCCGGCACCCATTTTTACATCGTTCGTACCAGTGGTAAAAGTGAAGAAGTTCCGGTTTCCAACCATACCGATCTGGCCAAGGGAGAAACGCTGCGGATTGTCCCTCCCCTCTCCGGTAACATTCCGGAGTGGTACTACAAACGCTCCGGTAAAGTAGAAACCGCCGGAGTCGTCGGTTGGGTCACCAAAAAGGGGATCTCCATGCCGGCCCCGGAACCGGTCACGGTGTATGAGTACAACCTGGACTCACCCCACAAGAATATCGTGTTTGATTTGAGTGCCGTTAATGGTGTGAATACCAATGCCACCATGACCTATGAAGGACCGGGGTGTGGCAATGATGCCAAGTGTAAAACCGGTGTCACACTACCCAAAGTCCTGAAGGCCAATCTGGATGCGTACAACGGCGTCAACGACGGCTGCCCCTACATTCTGCAGTTTGCTTCGGCCAACAGCTGTCCCAATCCCAAGTTCTATCCGTCAAGCTTTGATGGCCGGAAAAAACCGGGTTGGGTTGTTGCGCCGGCGGACTATACCACCGATAAGGTGAAGTCTGAGCATGAGACTGTTTGGAAAACGGCAGGATCGCCAAGCGGAGCGCAGATGGCCTCGGCTGGCAGTGGCCTGAGCAGTGTCAAGCCGGCCTACCATATCTGGTGGTCGACCAATCCGGTCGGCCAGGGGTGGTTGACCTATCTGCAAAAGAACGCGAAAGGGAAAACCGATGCTTATGGGTGGGCATATGACGAGAAACGATGGAAAACCAATGACACCTTTGACTCGTTTGGAAATCCACCGGATAACAAGGATGTCAAGGCGCTGGTGACCGGTCCGAGTCTCAAAGACACCTATTTGAACATCGATATTCTCAAGGTGATGTAGTGTGATGGAGTGGGAGGGAATCTGATTGTCAGGGCGGCCGAGCGGTCGCCCTGATAGTTCAAGCGCGTGCGTTTGTGAAAGATCGCTTGTTCTGCTTCTGCGAAATACGGGAGTGTCTCTGGGGGAAACTCACCCTTTCTTGCCGAAGGCGGCCAGCAATTGCGGCAACAGCAGCGGAGCATTCGAGGTTATGGCGCCGCTCATGAAATCCATGATTCCCGGCCGGTAGCCGTCATTCCATATCTTGTTGAACATTTCAGCGCTGGTACTGCACACACAATCTGCATTTTCAACGGTTTTTCCATCTTCAATACGGCAGCTTTCCGCATCAAGGGTCAGGGTTTTGTTGATCTCGCCAATTGAGAAGCAAAAAGTTGTCGGTGTTGAGAAAACGCCCTTCCGGTAATTTTCCTGCAATCTGTTGAATATTTCTTCCTGCATCGGACTCCTCCACTGATGTTGGTGACTGTGGGTAAATGGAAGGTGGGGTGCAACCCCACCCAGGTCGGCGCACTATGCCATAAAGTTGCTTGATAGCCAAGATTTTCAGATTGCCGGAGGGCGATCAATAATTCCCTCCCCCTGAATTGATAAAATGTCCATTGGTGGTATGATTTAACCGCAATTCATCTATAGTAGCTGTCGGATCAAGGAGGATGTCATGTCAAACAGACTGCTGGTGCCATCAATTGAAATGCGACTGGGAACGTTGGTAGAGTTGAATCGCAGGAAAGACGAGACTGACGCGCTCCACAACCGCTCCTATCCCACCATTACCGTTTCCCGTGAATTTGGCTGCGAGGCATACCCGATGAGTGTCTGCCTCAAAGACCTGATGGAGCAAAAGACGGGGCAGAGCTGGCACATCATGGACAAGGCGCTGCTTGAGGAGGTGGCCAAGAATCATAACCTGTCGGAAGAGATCGTCAACCGACTGGGAAAGCAGAAAAGTCATATTCTGGATGAAGCGATGGCAACCTTTTCGTCCCGCTGGAAGAGTGATAACGACCATTTCCGTTTACTGTGCAAACATCTCTTTTCATTGGCTGAACATGGCAACTCGATCATTGTCGGGCGCGGGAGCGCCATTGTCACGCAACAGCTGAAAAACTGCTACCATTTTCGCATGTATGGTTCCCGCCAGTTCAAGGTCGCCTCAATCGCCAAGCGGCTCCAGATATCCAGGGATGAGGCAGAAACAGTCGTGGAAAAAAGCCAGAAACAGCGCGAAGCTTTTATCCATGATTACTTCAATGTGGATCCGCGCGATTTGAGCTTCTATAATCTGGTGTTCAACAACGACAAGAATAGTCCGGAGCGGGTGGCGCAATTGATTGCCGAGTATGTCGTAACGGCGAAGTAATGGATCTAAATCTCCGGCAGTTTCATCGCCCGTCAGTGGTATGCGGAACGCCGTCAAAACAGGGAATGCAGGAAATTGGTTACGGCGCCCCCCTTTTTTTTCGCTTTTGGAGCGATGGGGCGCTTTTCCACGGTCACGTTCTTGCGGCTGAGTACGATACGCCATGACCCCCCTTCTTTGATCAGCTCCAGTGGCAGCGATTCATGGCCGTAAATCTTGAAAGGACTTGAAATCAACACCTGTGCCTTCTTATTGTCAAACTTGTTGAATGTTACCTGGTCAATGGTAAAGTCTTTGATCTTGGTCTGATCTTCAGTATGATCCGCCGTGAAATCATCCCAAGGGTAACTTTCGCGTGATGATTTTGAGAGCTGGGCGTAGGCTGTTTTGTGATCGCCCGATTGGATCCCTTTCAGAAATGTGGTTGTGCTGGTAATGATTGCCGATGTCTTGCGCATCGGCTCGGTTACAACAACCAGACCACCCAGGAATATGAAAGCCAGGAGAGAATAGGTTAGATAGGCACACCATTTCCGGTTGCGAAACAGCTGTTCGCTCAGCCATACCCGCTCAATAAACAAAACTGTTGCAACCACCAGCCCGCCAAGTACCCAGGCAACCACCCCATTGTCTTTCAGGAGAAGCGACGCGCCAAGTCCGATGAATGTATTGAGCATGGTGACGTAAAGACTTTGTTTGTTCAAAACTTCCCCTTTCATCGTGCCTGATCAGAGAATCGCCTCATCAGAACCCGCCACTATCTCTCGTTTAAATCAAAAACACAAGGTGTCAGAAGTGTGGGTGAACCGCTGTGGCAATTTTTACAGGAAATAGATGATTGCGAGTTATTGTGCCGAGCTGGCAGTTTCTATGCATGCGATGATTGGGAGTAAGTACTTTTATGGTACTGGTGATAAACGGTTAACGGAGTTCGCTATGGCATTACTAGACTGGAAGGATGAGTATGCGGTGGGGGTGGCAGAGCTGGATGAACACCACAGAAGGCTGTTTTCCATTGTCAATGACCTGTACCTGGAATGTTTGAAAACCGATCATAACAACGGTTGGCTGGGAGATAAAACAAGAGATTTACTCGCCTATGCCGACTATCATTTTTCAGCCGAGGAACGTTATATCGCGGATAAAGGCTATGTGGAAATGCCGGGGCATCTGCAGATGCACGAAACATTCAAACAACGGGCCGCTCAATTTTTACAGATTGAAAATCGTGAAGAGCTGGAACGGAGCAAGGAACTGATCGTCTACCTTGGCAGCTGGCTGCTGCACCATGTGCTGGAAGAAGATCGAAAATATGTGGTCATGTAATAAATTCCGGTAGTGTCGCTGTGCCCCCTCCATCCCCGTTCTTGCTGGGATAATCAGACATCCGGTGCTACAATAATGACAGGATCAATGCAACCTGTAGCACGTGCCGTGTTGGTGCGTGGAAACGGGAGATCATGTCATGTCACTTGACTTCAACTATACTCCGCCGGATTTTTTCAAACCAGAGCTGGCTTCAGCGCCAGCGGTTCATGTCGAACCGGCTCCCGCCGATGGTGTTCTCCCCGATAATTTTCATGCCACTTCAAATTACCCCGAATATATCCGTCTGGACGATGGACGCTGGCTCTTGGTGCGTGAAGGACGCATGGACGGCGTGCTCGTGTTGCGTGGCGATACCGTTGAGGTGATTGAACCGCGCCTGATCAGGGAGGGTGATCCGGTAGTGACCGGTCGTAGTGAAAACGGCGAAGAGGGGATCTACCTCCATACCAGCGGATTTGCCCAAGCTATTGAACCGGCTGACAAGTTTAGTTTCCGAACCCGCGGCAGCCGTGAAAGCTCCTTTTCCCGCTCCTACGATACGCTCTACGAGATTCTCCGGCATGACCGGGAGCATGGCTACATCGTCTGGGTTGCGGGGCCTGCGCTGGCCTTTGACCGGGATAGCCGCGACGCCATGACCGCCCTGATTGAAGCGGGATACTGTCATGCCCTGCTGGCAGGTAACGCCCTGGCGACCCACGATCTGGAAGCAGCCCGTTTCCGCACCTGCCTGGGACAGGATATTTACACCCGGGAACAGCGGCCAGGGGGGCACTGCAACCATCTGGACATCATCAACATGGTGCGGCATTGCGCCTCGATCCCGGCGGCGATTGGACAACTGCAGCTTGGTGATGGCATCATGGCGGCCTGTGAACGTCGTCAGGTGCCGTATGTGCTGGCCGGTTCGATCCGTGACGACGGACCATTACCGGGAGTCATCGCCGATGTGTATCAGGCTCAGGATGCCATGCGGCTTCATGCCCGGAAAGCGACCACGGTGATCGCCGTGGCGACCCAGCTGCACTCGATTGCCTTCGGCAACATGCTCCCCGGCTATCAGCTGCACAGCAATGGTGCGGTGCGACCGGTGTTTTTTTATGTGGTGGATATGAGTGAATTCAGCGTGGATAAACTGGCCAATCGAGGCTCGATGCAGGTGACGCCGGTGCTGACCAATGTGCAGGACTTCATGGTCAACCTGAAACGTAATCTGATCGGGGTCGGATAAAGAGGGTGATGCCATGAATCACACCATCCGTCTGATTGGGGTTCCCATCGATCTGGGGCAGAACAAGCGCGGTGTCGATCTGGGGCCGGGCGCACTACGCTATGCCGGTCTGGCGGAAAAACTGCGGGCAGTGGGACATCGGGTTGTGGACAGTGGCAATCTTGCAGTAGCGGTGAGAGAAACCATTCCCGAACAGTCATCACAGCACTATCTCCCGGCCATTGCCGAGATGTGCCGGACGGTCTGTCTGGCGGCGCAGCAGGCGATTGACGCAGGCGAAACGCCACTCTTCATTGGTGGAGATCACACCCTGGCAATCGGCTCCATCGCCGGCATAACCGCTGGTGCCCCGGCCGGTTTGCTCTGGTTCGATGCCCATGCTGATTTCAATACCCCGGCCACCACCATCAGCGGCAATATCCATGGCATGACACTGGCGGCGCTGCTGGGGGACGGTTACCCGGAGCTGCTGGCAATTGGCCGTCCTGCTCCCAAACTGCGAGCGGAAGATGTGGTGATGATTGCCATCCGCGATCTTGATCCGGGGGAACGGGAACGGCTGCGGGAGAGCGGCATTACGGTCTATACCATGCGTAACATCGACGAACGCGGTATCGGACCGGTGGTGCGCGAGGCACTGGAACGGCTGGAACATCAGCCGCGCGTACATGTCAGCCTCGACATGGATTGTCTGGAGCCGGCTGCCGGACCGGGGGTTGGTACTCCCTCCCCTGGTGGGCTGACCTATCGCGAGGCGCAGCTGGCAATGGAGATCATCGCCGACTGCGGTTGCTGTTGCAGTATGGATATTGTGGAGATCAACCCGATCCTCGACCGGCACAACCAGACCGCCCAGCTGGCCGTGGAACTGGCAGCGTCACTGTTTGGCAAACGGATTTTGTAACGTATGCAGACAGCTTGCAGCTGTCGAATCGAGGATCAAACGTCATCGGGAGCCGCCATGCACACACCCGAACTGAACGCCCGGATCATTGCCCGTGGCAAAGAGCTGTTTGCCGCCATTGCCGATGAGAAACCCTCCCTGTTCAACAGCGCCACCTGGACCGGCAGAGTCATGGCGTGGTGCCTTGAAAACCAGGAGTTCAAGAACAGTCTGTTCCGCTTTGTGGATGTTTTTCCGGCCCTGAAAAGCTCCCGTCAGCTGAACGGGCATATCCGGCAATATTTCGCTGAAGAACATCAATTGCCGCCGCTACTGGCGAGCGGGATCGAGCTGGCCGGCAAGCTCGGGGCTGTGGGGGGCGCGTTGCTCGCGCGGGTGATCAGCGCCAATATTCACGGGATGGCCCGCCAGTTTATCATCGCCGAAAACCTGCCGGAGCTGACCAAAGGATTGCACCGTTTGCAGCGGGAGGGGGTCGGCGCTGTGGTGGATCTGCTGGGGGAAGCGACCCTCTCCCCTGTCGAAGCCGGTCAATACCTGAATGGCTATCTGCAACTGCTGGAGACCCTGGCGCGTGAACAGCATCGGCACGTGCTGCCGGGGCTGGAACAGCCACCGATCATCAACCTGTCGGTCAAGCCGACGGCGCTGTTCTGCCTGGCCAACCCGATGGACTTTGAAGGTTCGGTGGAGGGAATCCTGGGCCCCCTGCGCCAATTGACTGAGCAGGTTATCAAGGCCGGAGCCTTCCTCTGTATCGACATGGAATCGTACCGTTACAAGGGGATCATCCTGGAGGTCTACCGCCGCTTGAAAAGCGAGTTCCGTGAGTATCCCCATCTCGGCATCGTGTTGCAGGCTTATCTGCTCGACAGTGATCGTGATCTGGATCAGTTGCTGGAGTGGGGCGAGCGTGAGCAGATCCCGATTTCGATCCGGCTGGTCAAGGGGGCTTACTGGGATTTCGAGACGGTCAGAGCGCGCCAGATGGGATGGCCGCTACCGGTGCGGAGTTGCAAGAGCGATACGGACGCAGCCTTTGAGCGGATGGCCACCATTATTCTGCAGCATCATCCGCTGTGCCACTTTGCCTGCGCTTCCCATAACATCCGTAGTATCGCGGCGGTGCTGGAAACGGCGCGTATGCTGGCGGTGCCCGAATCGCGCTATGAATTCCAGATGCTGTACGGCATGGCAGAACCGGTGCGGCACGCCATCCTGGCTGCCACCGGCCGGGTGCGGCTCTATTGTCCCTACGGCCAGATGGTGCCGGGTATGGGGTACCTGGTGCGTCGCCTGCTGGAGAACAGTGCCAATGAATCGTTTCTGCGGCTGACCTTCACGCAACAGAGCGAAGTCGAGCAGTTGTTACAGGATCCGGCAGCGGCGGCGGTCTGCCAAAGCAGCACTCCCCCCCTAACCGGTTTCCATAACCATCCGGTCGCCGATTTTACCCGTTCCGAAGTCAGTTCAGCTTTTCCGGTGGCGCTGTCCGCTGCCCGTCAGAACGTTGGCCAGACAGTGCCGCTGTTCATCAATGGCCGGGATCTGGAAACCTCCGATACCCTCCCCAGTCTCAACCCCAATCGCCCCTCGGAAGTTCTGGCTCACATCTGTCAGGCTGGTGTCAGCGAGGTGGAACAGGCGATTGCCGCTGCTACGGCCGCGTTTCCGGCCTGGCGATCAACCGCGGCAGAGCAACGGGTTGCCTGTCTGCAACGTGCCGCAACCGTTGCCCGCAGCCGGATCTTTGAACTGGCTGCCTGGCAGGTGCTGGAGATCGGCAAACAGTGGGACCAGGCCCATGCCGACGTGGCCGAGGCGATCGATTTCCTGGAATATTATGCTGCCGCAATGGAGCGCCTGGCCGTTCCCCGGCGTTTGGGTGACCTGGCGGGGGAAGAAAACCTGCAGATTCACGAACCGCGCGGTGTGGCGGTGGTGATCGCCCCCTGGAATTTCCCGTTGGCGATTGCCTGTGGCATGGTTTCGGCGGCCCTGGTTACCGGCAATACGGTTGTTTTCAAACCATCCGGCCTGACCGGGATCATCGGCCGCCAGCTGGTGGATCTGTTTCGTCATGCCGGTCTGCCGGCCGGGGTGCTCAACTTTATTCCCGGCCGGGGAAGCGAGATCGGTGATTATCTGATTGATCATCCCCGGATTTCCCTGATTGCCTTTACCGGATCGCTGGAGGTTGGCTTGCGCATCATCCAGCGGGGTGCCGTGCTGCAGCCGCGCCAGAGCAGCATCAAACGGGTGATTGCCGAGATGGGTGGTAAAAATGCCATCATCATCGATGATGACGCTGACCTGGATGAGGCGATTCCCCAGCTGCTTGCTTCGGCCTTCGGTTTCCAGGGGCAGAAGTGCTCGGCCTGTTCGCGGGTGATCGTGCTGGACGGAATTCATGACCGTTTGGTGGAGCGTCTGGTGGCGGCAGCCCGGGGATGGCGTCTGGGGCCGTCCGAGAATCCGGCGTTTGCCATGGGGGCGGTGGCCGATCAGGTGGCGCAGCGCAAGATCAACGAGTATCTGCGGATTGGCCAGGAGGAAGGTGAGCTGTTGTACTGCAGTGATCTGCCGCAGGGGGAAGGGTACTGGGTTCCCCTGGCGATCTTTGGCGGGATCAAGCCGGAACATCGCCTGGCCCAGGAGGAAATTTTCGGGCCGCTGCTGGCGGTCATGAGAGCCGCTGACTTTGATCAGGCGCTCTCGTGGGCCAACGACACCCGCTATGCCTTGACCGGTGGCCTCTTCAGCCGCTCACCAGCCAATATTGAACGGGCCCGTAACGAATTCCGGGTCGGCAATCTCTATATCAATCGCGCCATCACCGGCGCCATGGTGGCGCGCCAGCCGTTTGGCGGGGCAGCTCTCTCGGGAGTCGGAACCAAGGCCGGCGGGGAAGAGTATCTGCTGCACTTCATGGATGCCAGGGTCGTGACGGAAAACACCCTGCGGCGGGGATTTGCCCCGCCGCGGAGAGCAACGGTACTGCCTCAGCACGATTAAACAAAAAACGGCAGCCTAACCACAGAGGTCACAGAGATTCACCGAGAATACAAACAGTCAGGTAATATCCGCCGATCCTTCCAGGTTGCTCAGAAAAACCGACACGGTCATCACATCCCGTAATTCACGGAATTCCCGGTAGTCATCAATGGCGTCGCTGTCGAGTCCACGATAGAACCGGGGGCGGGACGATTTCAATCCTGACAGTGCTTTCCCGGTGGCATACTCCGGGTCATCAAGTTTTTCGGCTCGTATTTTCAGGTTGATTACCAGGCTGAAACCGAGCTGGAACAAGCGCTTCAGATATTCGCCGCCCAGGATTGCCACCCCCCGGTCGTGATCCCCTTCGCTCAGATGCTCCAGAGCGATATTCAGATAACCGTACAACCGCTCCACCACCGATTTCATTTGTTCCATGCCGGCCAGGTGGGCCTCGTCGGCTATCAGTGCCGTGTTGACCAGGTAATTCAGCTCACTGCGAAAGAGCTGCGAATCAACCTGGGGGATCACCCGCTCCAGAAAGGTCTGGCCGGTCAGATAAAGCTCGGGCAGCAAGGTTGCTTCGGCGCTCTGCAGGAGTTCTTTGCGGGGGCTGGGGGTGAAGCTGTTCGGATTGATACGGGAGTAGATCTCCCGTGCCACCTCAGGGGGGGGGAAGCCGAGGTCGGCCAGACGTCCCGATTTGACCCGATGGCACTCTTCCTCTGACTCAATGTCGCTTTCAGCACTGACACTTTCCATCAACGCCGTGTAGAGGCGGTAATCATAACGGCAGAGCAGCTGCAGGAAAACGCCGATTATCCTGGCATGCCGGGGATTCTTGTACTTGATCAGGAACACGTCATCAAAGGTCTGATCCCAATCGCCCTGGAATTCCTCATCGCTGTTGAGGTCGCCGATCCCTCCGGTCACAAGCAGCTCCTTGCCGAGTAACAGGGTGAGGAAGTTGAAATCAAGGTGGGGGAGCAGTTCCAGGAAATGTTGCTCACTTCCTTGCATGATATGGGCGAGATACTTGACCGCCTTGTTTCCTTGAAATGACCACCCTCGCCATAGCTCCATATCCAGGATGAAAACAGATTGCTCCGGACTGGCCAGTCCGAGTAGTTTGGTGGCGTCGGGTGAGTCAAGTTCCTTGAACAGCCGATAGAACTGGGGGGTGGGGATGACTCGTGCCAACTGGGTGGCGTTGGGGGCGTTCAGCATCTCGGTTAGACGCTCCCTGGGGGGCAACTGCTCAAGATAGCTCTGCTGGTCGGCTAAGGGGAGTTGGCGGAAATCTTGCTCGTTGAGTTGTATGTTCCTGATCGCTGACAGGTCAGCCGTTTTGCCGGTCATGTTCTGTTCCACCATGGATTCTCCTTGAAATAACTGGTCACGTTCCGGGCTGTTTTGGTCGCAGTACTGTATTCATGATGGCCGGGTGTGGATGCAAAATCAAGCTCTAACGTTTATCAGCGTCGCCGGATAGGCCTTTCAGTCGCTCCCGTTCAGATAAGAACTGAATTGAAATACGGATAAACACCGATTATGGCATGGCACCAGGTCGAGTATAATGGAAGCTACCGGCAACGTGCGGAATTGTTTCCAAGCGAACACGAAAATGTTATAACTCTGTCGTTACGTCTAGATGAATTCCCGATGGACTTGGAAAGGAGCATGCTATGAACAAGATTTTTCTCGTGGCAATGATGGCTGTAATGATCCTGGCGCTGGGAGGTTGTGGTAGTGGCGGTGGCAGTAGCTCCCCCACGTTTGTCGCCAGCATTCTCAGTAGCCCGGCCTTTGATGGTGATATCGTGCGAGATCCGGTGACGGGCAGATTTACCGTAACACAGGGAACTACCCAAAGCCTGTTTGCCGGCATTGACCCGGTCAACGGGTCAGAATACCGGGCGTTTCTCGACTTTCCGCTGTCAGGTGCCGGTGGAGTGCCTGCCAACGCAGTCGTTGTTTCAGCCACCCTTGATATCGTTATTAACAGTATCATGCCGCAACCGCTGAACGGGACAATTCCGGTTCGTATTGATCTGGTTTCCTTTCACCCCCCCAGTCTGCTCGGAACCGATTTTGACCGTACCCTGCAGCCGGCGCTGGTAACCACGACCATCGTGCCGCCGATTTCCCAGGCTGATTTCGGCAGGCACGTTACGATTGATGTGACTCCGTTGATGGTGGAGGCGCAGCGTTTGGGGTTGCCCGACTTTCAGGTGCGCATAATGGAAGATTTGGGAATCGTTTCACCCGGACTGCTGGAAATCAACGATACTACCGGCGCAAACCAAAACACTCTGGCCCCCTTGCTGCGGGTCGAATATTTCTGATAAACCGCACCATCATCTGGCCGGTGGAAATTTGGAGGGATGGCAATACGCTTGAACATGTAAAGGGGAATGGTGACGTTATGCAAACGGAGCTGTTCCCCTGTTTTTTTGTGCGCGGTAATTCAATCGAATGAACGTTATATCGATGCGGAATAACGGCTTGGGGAGCGGGAGCTACTCGTCGACTCCCCACCATTCGCCGTTCTCCCAGCGCTCAATCGCCACCTTGGCCCGAAACCCGACCAGACCCGGCTCCCGTGCCACCCGGCTCAAGGTTGTCAGGCAGCGACGGTTATCATAATTGATCGAATAAACTGCTGCCATGCCGGCTACCAGCGAATCGCGATCGTCCGTCATTTCCAGCAGCGCTTGTCGCCCGCTCTCGCCGTTGGCGACAATCGAACGGTAGAGACCGGTAATCATGTGTGCATGGGTGTTGGCTCGCTCTTCGTTCATCTCCTCCAACGCCTGGTAGTGCGCCTTGGTGGTGGCGGCAAAGCGCTGCAGCAGTCGTATCAGTTTGTCGTCTGGCATACTGCTCCTCGTTTGCATAGGTTTGGGCAGATTCGTTACGATTCACGTCTGCACTCCCTGGTGTTTCTCAATCCGATTAGCACAGTTAGGATGAATGTAGGTGTATTTTGTCATCCTGAGTGCAACGAAGGATCTGTTTTATGGCGCTTGTGCAGACATCAGATCCTTCACTTCGTTCAGGATGACAGACGTGCTCTTTGTCTGCACCGGCTGAAGAATGGCGCTAATCGAGTTGCTCAATGGCGTGTTGCGGATATCAGGGTAGCTTGGCTTCAAAGGACTGCATCCACTTGATGCCACCCCCATCACTACCATCGCCACCGTCAAAGCCGTTGTACTTGTAGGTGAACAACAGTTTGCTCCCCTGTGGGGCGGCGGTTGCCAGCTTAACCTTGAAGGAACCGGCGTCATTCATCTTCATCTGACTCGGTATGATGTAGTCAACCCCCTTTTGAACCGTTTTGCCCTTGGCATCGACTACTGTTACCCAGATCTCCAGATCTTCCATGGTGGCATAGCGGATGTTCTGAACAACCCCCTCGACAATGGTGCTATCGCCAGCTGTTTTCAGATCCCAGGCAATCTTCACATCAAAATTTGCGTACTGTTGCGGCAGGCTGTTCAGCTGGTCACGAATCTGATCCGACCAGGAAACAAAACCGCAGGTGGTAATTAAGACACTTAGCAGCAGTATCAGTTTGCGTACCATGATCAACACCTCCTTTGACTAGTATTGTATCAATATGATCGGGATGTATAAAGTAGCGTGGTGAACTACCGCTGCTGTTGTGAAACGTAGGCGCTGCTGCGCCTTTCCGCAAAGGTCAGGTGGTGTACCATGGCGTCGCGGGCTGCCTGGGGGTTTTTGGTCTTGATCGCCTGGATGATGGTGTTGTGATGTTCATAGAGGAGCTGATGGTCTTCATTGGTCAGGTGGGCTGCCCGCCAGACCGATTGTTGGAACTCCTGTATGGCGTCCAACAGGCTTTGCATCAGGTGCAGCCAGACGATGTTGTGTGTGGCGCGGGCAATCATGATATGCAGATTGGCGTCCAGATCCTCCGAGGGGTGTTTCAGGTCAAGATTATGTTTCATGGCGGCAATAATCTCTTCCATGCGGCGAATATCTTCCGGTAATGCCCGCTCGGCGGCATACCAGGCGGTCCATGATTCCATGCATTTACGGACTTCAATTACATCCAGGGCGCGATCCTGCTGGCCGCGAATCAGCTCGCTGAGCGGGTTGGCTGCCGATGTTTCCACCAGTGATTGAATTACCGTCCCTCCCCCCTGGTACGACATGACCAGACCGGAAGATGCCAGAACATTCAGCGCTTCACGCACCGACGGGCGCGACACCCCGAACATTTCGGCCAGTTCCCGTTCCGGCGGCAGCTTGTCGCCCGGTGCAAACTCCCCGGCCAGGATCGAGGCGCGAATCTGATCTGCAATCTGGGTGGAGACTTTCTTTGGTCTAATCGGTTGAAAATTCATTACTGTTCCAATCACACGTGGGTGTCATGTCAGTACTCCCTTTTTTAGCTTATTTCCCACGGTTCTGCAACAGGCATCCCGGCGGTCGAGTGGTCGGAGTCCCGGCGACGCTGGGGCAGAATCCCGTTGGACTGCCTGAGTCGCTGCTCTTGTGCAGGGTAACTAAGTCAAGCGTATGTATTGGTAAGACCAATATATACGCTTGTCGCCAGTCGCCCCGTGTACCCAGTATGAGCTTAAAACCATGTTGACATAACAATATAGATCATCTACCATCAGTAACAAGATGCAGTCGCAATACATAGATGTGGCGAAAATATAAAGTTGTGATAATTGGTAATACCAATACCGATTTGTTGCAATTCAGGCTGTTTTGATCGCTGTTCACAACGGGATGTGCGGGAGTTATGACCGGGGAAGGGAAAAGACATGTACGAGCAATTCAAGGCCAGGGGAGAGGCGGTCAGTGCAGAGGTGCATCGTTTTGTCACCAAAGATGCGGCGCTTGACTTCCTGATTGAGTTTCTACAGCGGGAAGGATTGGGCGATACACCGCAAACAGCTGCTCTGTGGGCGGAATGTTCATTTCTTGATGGTGTGGAACGGGGGATGTTGAACGGAATCGCCGGGTTAAAGTTCGAGGTAACCCGCGAACGGGCCAGCCAGGCTCGCTTCGGCATCAGCCAGATGGAGTGGGCCCTGGCAGATACCGGTTCGTTAGCACAAAATTCCTCCGCTATCGAGCAGCGCCTGGTATCGTCCTTGCCCGCCATTCATATCGCTCTGGTGCCGACCAGCGGAATTCTCCCCGATATGCCGTCCCTGCTGACCAGGGTGAATCCCAGGGAGTGCGCCTACCTGGCCATGATTACCGGACCGAGCCGGACTGCCGACATCGAACGGGTGCTGACCATCGGTGTGCATGGTCCGGAGCGGCTGGTTATTGTCTTTGTCGACGAACTGGGAGGAGAATGCTGATGGGAACCGAATTCAAGCAATCAATCCACCGGGCGGTCAACAACCCGAATCTTACCGCTGCACTGGGAAAATTCTCCGAGACGTACAAGGTCAACCGGGCCAAGGCCTACGAGGGGATCGACTTTGAGGAACTGCGCGGCATGATTGCCGAGCTGAAGTCGTATGCCGCCGGTCATCTGGATGAGCTTTCCGGGGAGTTCAGCCGCAATGCGGAAGCCGCAGGCGCCAAGGTGTTTCGAAGCAATGATCCGGCCAAGGTCAGGGAATATATCCTCAAGGTTGCACGGGATAACAACGTCAAGACGGTGGTCAAGTCCAAGTCGATGGCCACGGAAGAGATCCACCTCAACCAGTTCCTGGAACAGGCCGGTATCGAGGTGGGCGAGACTGACCTGGGGGAGTGGATCATCCAGTTGGCCGGACAAACCCCGTCTCACATGGTGATGCCGGCGATTCACATGACCAGGGAGGAAGTGTCCGACCTGTTCAGCAAGGAGGTCAACGAAAGGTTGACCGCTGACATTCCGCGGCTGGTCAAGGTGGCACGGGAACAGCTGCGTCCGACTTTTCTGGCCGCCGACATGGGGATTTCCGGCGGCAATATCGCTGTGGCCGAGACCGGCAGCATCGTCCTGATGACCAACGAAGGGAATGCCCGGCTGGTGACGTCGCTCCCCAGGATTCACATTGTCCTGGTCGGGATTGAAAAGCTGATCGAGAAGTTCAGTGATGTGGCCGTGATTCTGAAGGCACTCCCCCGCAGTGCCACTGCCCAGCTGCTGACCAGCTACGTCTCGATCATCACCGGCCAGGCTCCGAACACGGATGGGAGCATGAAGGATTTGCACATCATCCTGATGGACAACCGCCGCTCGGAGATGGCGGCTGACCCCAGGTTCAAACAGGCGTTGCAGTGCATCCGCTGTGCATCCTGCCTGAACGTCTGCCCGGTCTTCCGGTTGGTGGGGGGACATGTGTTTGGCAAGGTGTATACCGGCGGTATCGGTACCATTCTGACCGCCTGGTTTGATGAACTGAAAAAATCGGAAGATATCCAGGGGCTCTGCATCCAGTGCGGCGCCTGCAAGGAGGTCTGTCCCGGCAAGATCGATATTCCCGATCTGATCATGGAGATCCGTCGTCGCCTGGTGCAAGAGCAGGGAGTGCCGTTGCTGCAGAAGGCGATCTACGGGGTGGTGAACAACCGCCCACTGTTCCATGGCATGCTGCGGGCCGCCTCGCTGGC
>Ga0209798_10000166_pt1 | contig 37541 bp, 26 predicted proteins | sample DOMMetBare3Fresh_FD_187475 | JGI IMG/M metagenome (GOLD analysis project Ga0209798, IMG submission 187475) | Wetland sediment microbial communities from St. Louis River estuary, USA, under dissolved organic matter induced mercury methylation -... | ecosystem: Environmental > Aquatic >...
CTCCCTTTCTTCTCTGTGTCTCTGCGTCTCCGCGGTGATAACCGTATTTGGCCAAACCACGGCGCCCGGCGGCCCGGGCAAAGACGCCCAGTGGGCAACCGCCGGCAAACAGGGCGTTGGCACATCCGCCTCGCTCAACAGCAAAATCTGGTTCACGCTCTCCCAAGGTGTGATGACCGAGGTCTATTACCCCGACGTGACGACCGCGAATGTTCATTTGCTGCAGTTTGTCGTCGTTAACCCAAAGACAAAAAAAGTCGAAACTGAGCAGGATGATGCAATTTCTGAGGTGAAGGTGCGTGATACGAGTTGGTCAAAGGACGTTTCTCCGATCGCAAATATTTCGATATATAAGTCCTTTTACAGCGCAAGTTCTTTGGTTTTTGATCAAACTACTGTTTCGAAATCTGTAAATTGGCGGATTTACAAAACATATTTTACCGATCCGTCGAGTGATACCGTAGTTTTCTCATTATCGTTTGTACCCGAAGATCTGGAATTGGAGCTATATGTTTATTACGACCCGTCGATAGCGAATAGCGGCTTGCACGACACTGGTTGGTTTCAAGGCAGATCGTTTGTCTCGGTTGATGGCGACATTGCTTCGGCACTTACGTGTGGGAGATGTAAGCTGGATGACCCGACCAGTGGATTTTATGGCACAAACGACGGTCTGACCCAAATCAGACAAAACGGAAAGATCGTTCAGCCGTATGCGAAAGCTGAAAATGGAAATCTCGTGCAAGTAGCAAGAGTTACGCCTGTCTCGTTTAGCGGTTATCAGCCGAGGAATCAGCCCAAGATTCCGCCAGAGATGGTATTCACACTGGGTTTCGGAAAAACTCCGGATTCGGCCATGGCGAACGCTCAAGCAGCTCTCGTAAAAGGGTTTGCCAAAACACGCGAGGAGTACCAATCGGGATGGATCAAGTACTTAAGGTCGCTTCCGAAAGTCGACCCCAAATACCAGGCCCAGTTCAACATGGCCGCGATGCAGATGAAGATACTGGAGGACAAGACGGCTCGAGGGGCAAATATTGCCAGTTTGACGGTGCCTTGGGGCGGGGGTGAGAACGCTAATGAGAACAACGTCGGCGGTTATCACCTCGTCTGGTCGCGTGATCTCTTTCAGGTTTTCACGGCATACCTGGCCCTCGGCGACAAAGCGGCGGCTGAGCGGGCTTTGGATTTTTTGCTAAAGGTACAGCAGAAGCCGGACGGCAGTTTTCCACAAAATTCGTGGCTCGACGGGCGGCCGTTTTGGGGCTCGCTGCAGATGGACGAGGTTGCCTATCCGCTGATCATGGCGTGGCAGCTCGGGCGTTTTGACCGGGCGACTTACGAAAATCACCTGAAAAAAGCCGCTGATTTTATAGTAAAAAATGGCCCCGCGACGCCGCAGGAGCGCTGGGAAGAGGAATCGGGTTATTCGCCATCGACCATCGCTGCCGAGATCGCAGGGCTTGTCTGCGCCGCCGATATCGCAAAACGAAACGGCGACACGGTCTCGGCGACAAAATACCTCGCGACGGCCGATGATTGGCATGCCAACATCGAAAAATGGACGGCCACCAAGACGGGCAAATACGGCGACGGCAACTATTACCTCCGCATCACCCAACGCGGCAACCCCGACGCGGGAGAAAAGATCGAGTTGAACAACGGAGCGGGCTTTTTTGACGAACGCGACATCGTCGATGCAGGCTTCCTCGAACTCGTCCGCCTTGGTCTCAAACCGGCCGACGACCCGCTGATCGCAAAATCCGTGAAGGTCATCGACCAGGTGATCAAAGTAGATACGCCAAACGGCCCGGGCTTTTACCGTTACAACCACGACGGCTACGGCGAAATGGACGACGGCCGTCGTTGGAACTGGGATGGAAAATACTCAGGCAAAGGGCGTCTGTGGGCGCTGTTAAGCGGTGAGCGCGGGCAATATGAGATTGCGCAGTGCCGGTCGTTTCTGCCATACAAGCCCGAATGTCTGTCGTCAGCACAAGCCCGACTTAATACGATGCTCGGCTTCGCTAACGAAGGCCTCATGATTCCCGAACAAATCTGGGATAAAAAAGAAACGCCAAAGAACGTTGATAAGCAGTTCATTCCCGAATTGAAGTTTGGCGAAGGAACAGGCTCTGCAACGCCGCTTGCGTGGTCGATGGCCCAGTTCATCCGCCTTGCCGTCAACCTAAAGGCTGGCCGAAATCTCGACACGCCGCAGATCGTTTACGACCGCTATATTAATGGGAGGAAATGACTTTTTTCACTCCACCAAGAAAAAAAACGGCAGATGAGCGTCTGCCGTCAATTCATTTATTAAATTGGCTCCGCAGGTAAGACTCGAACTTACAACCCTTCGGTTAACAGCCGAATGCTCTGCCATTGAGCTACTGCGGAATATGGCACGCCCTTAAGAGCGAACTTAAAGATTAGAAATTTCGCCTGCGGTTGTCAAGTTTCTTGAAACTCTTGTTACTTACACCGAAACTGGTTTAGAATTGACCGAAAATGGCAAAAAAGGTTGTGATCAAGACATCGGAAAATGACGGAAACGTCGAGGATTTCCTCTCGGCAGTCGAAGACGAACAAGGGCGGACGGATGCACTGAACGTGCTCGAGATATTCAAAAAAGTAACCGGCGAGCCGCCGAAAATGTGGGGCTCGTCGATCGTCGGGTTTGGCAATCGCAAGGTCTATCGCAGCAATGGCGGCGAGCTCGACTGGCTTGTCACAGGATTTTCGCCCCGAAAGACGAGTCTCACGCTTTATGTGCTAAACGGTGCCCCCAAACAAGCCGATCTGCTCGCAAAGCTAGGCAAACACAAGGCCGCCGGCGGTTGCTTGCATATCAAGAAACTCACCGATGTTGATGAATCTGTCCTTGAACAACTGATCATTGATTCGGTCAAAAAAGTCAGGGGATAGATCACTTACTGCTCCCGCTTTTTGGCGATCGATCTCTTTGGATCAACGTCTTGATGACACTCATCTCCCTGTCAAATTTGTTGCCGATGTCGTCCCAGCTTCGTTTTACGGGAACGTCGGGTACGATGCTCTGGTCCTTTTGAGGCCTAAGGGGAGAGACAAAGTACATTGGGATATCGATCTCGATCTTAGAGTTTGGAAGAGAGAGAAAAAGGTAATTGCCACCGTTGATTCCCTGTTTGTTGCCTCCAGTAGTCTGACCGACGATCGTCGCCAGGCGATTCCCCTGGACGTAGTCGAGAAACTGAAAGGCCGCCGACGCGTTGCTCGAATCGGCGATGATAAATGTTCGCCCGGTAAATCGATTCTCGTATGGTTCGACCGAAGGATAATTGTCGCGGCCAAGTATCTGGAAGTAGTTGTCATCGAATTTGCGATACATGCCTGACGGAACTCCGGCCTTAAGTGCCGCCAGCAATGCCTTGTCATACGTGTTGATGTGTTTTGCCAGATCGGGCTGAGGCGTGACATTTCGCACCATCCGCAAGCCGTCCGCATATGGCGGCAACTTTTCGTTAGCCAAATAACGCGATATCTCAAATCCCGGATCCATGTCGCCGCCGCCGTTTCCACGAACATCGATGATTAGGTTTTTGATATCTTTTGCCCGTAGCTCTGCAAACGCATTTGCCAGAAACTCCTTGAACTTGATCGTCTTGAGCCGCCACGTTATGGAATTTTCCATCTTCAGGTAACCCGTGGATTTGTCCTGGATCTCAAACTTCCAGCCGTCATCGTACGTCGGGGTCGGGCCATATCGTTTGGCCATTTCCTCGGTGCGTTCGGCCTGGGTCATTGCGAGGACGCTGAATTTGGCTGTTTTCTTGGAGGTAAACCCGACCGCCTCGATGTCGAAGACCTCATCCTTGATCGGAAAGATCAGCGGAAAATACCAGTCAAATAAGGCAAATTTTTCGGCTTCTCCTCGTGAAAGGCCGATCGAATCGATGCGGTGTTCGAGCGTGCTTGTACCGTCGCCTTTGGTCACCGTAAGCAGTTTCGCGATGATATCCTTGGCCGCAACGCCGTTGATCTTCGTTATCTCGCTGCCAATCGAAATTTCCTTCGCCGATGCATTTGCCGTAATGACCATCCGGCCGTCGACGATCTGAAAATAGAACGGCAGGTAAGTGCGGCCCCCGAAAAGACGGGCCTTGAGCGTTTTGTCCTGATTGTAAGGGTTGATGTAAGTATGGCCGCAATTTAACTTGTTTAGGATTTGTGCGACCAGCACAAAGTAATCGCCCTCGGTCATCGGTGATCCGAGCTTAGTTTCGAGCACTGCAAATTCCCGTGCGATGCTTTCGGGGGTATTGTAGCGGTAAATGCCGGGGTGGAGCACCGTCAGGCTTTTCTGCAAAACAGCAGTGTCTGCCTTTAGCTGTTCCGGCGAAAGCGTAACAGCTGGCATTGTGTCCTCGGCAAGCCGCTTAAGAGTGTAAACGTGCCGAAACGACCATGGCTCACGAGTTTCTTTCAGTATCGTCAGGCTGTCTTTCGAAAAAGTGATCGTTTTCCGGGTCGGTTCGGCAGTATTGCCGTCTTGCGTCTTGCCTATCAGCACGATTTTTCCGGGTCCATTGCTTTCGATCGAATATTCCGTTTTGTCGTCGAAAAACTTCTTTAAGTCCGCATCAATACGCTCGGTACCCTTGGCCCGATACACCTTTCCAAAATCGTCGTACAAGGTCGCGATCTTTGCCGACGTGCCATCAGGCGACGGTTCGATCGTGATCAGCACGTTCATCGTCACACGTTTGCCGCTGGTGTAGTCGCTGTATTCGAGGGTTCCTTTCCACTTGCCTGCGATCGAGTTAAAGAACTTTGCTTCCTGTGCAAAAACACCTGCCGCTATGAGCATGACTAAAAGAATTATGAATTTGATCTTTTTCACTTTGTTTCATCCCCAAAAAAATGTAGTTCTGACGTCGTTTAGAATACTGAGGCGAACGAGCGGAATCGACTCAGATTACGATTTGAGACGGAAATGTTAAGATTTGAGACTAAATCAACCGATCTGAGGGGTATTTTCCTGAAATTCGCGTGGAGAAAGGCCGGTAAATTTCTTAAAAGCGCGATTGAACGTAGCCTTTGAGTTGAAACCGCTCTCAAGCGCAATCGTCAGAAGCTGTTCGCCTGTTCGTTCGGCCAGCTTTTTTTTGACGGTCTCGACTCTGTAGCGATTGATCAGATCGTTGAAATTGCAGGCTTGGCTTTGGTTTATCACAAAGGAAAGAACGGTTGTGTTGACGCCAAGCGATCGCGAGAGTTCAGTCAAGGTAAGCGACGGTTCGAGGTAAGGGCGTTCGGAGACCATAAAATGGTCGAGCCTCGCGCTGAGCTTGGCGAGTTCACTGTCAGAAAGCAATGCGCGCTTCTCCTCACTCCAAGGCTCAGCCCCAGAAACAAAGTTCAATTCGATCGAACGCGACCGAATATAGCCGGAAACCGCGAGATAGTACGTCGAAATCGCGAGAATTATCTCGAAATAGAAATACTGAATGTAAGAGAGAGGCTTGACGAACGAATTCACCAGATCGAAAGCAGCACCGAGTATAGCGACCGCCGTGAAAACGTACAGAAAATTGCGTAGCCAGTCGAACTTTATGCGCTCGGTATCAGAATAATTTTCGTTTAGCCACGCTCGATACTTTTGATAATGTCTGATCGAAAGAATGAGAAACATCATGTTCCACGAAGTTTCGGTTACAAAAATCACGGCGGAAGAGATATCGCCGTAGTTAGTATTGAAAGCGGCTTTCCATTCGACGCTGTGTGAGAAAAGGAAAAATCGATAGGCAAGATAAAGAGCGGCCGGCAGGAATAGTAAAAGCTCGCGTCGCGCCAGCCGGCGTTTCGCATCCGTTAGCGTAACGGTGTAAAGCCATACCAAAACCCCGTAGGTGTATGCGATCGAAAATGGAAAGTAGGTGAGCCACTGGTTGTTGTCATAGACATTGGCAAAACCAATGAATGGCGTGATCAGCGTAGCACTTAGCACCAGCACCAAAGCGGCGAGCCATTTATCTGAACTCGAACGCCCACGAAGTCCGCGCATTAGCAGCAATGACGCAAAGATGACGCCCTGCAGCATGCAGACAAAAACGAGGATGCTTCGAGGATTTAGAAAGTCGTATTCCACTTACTCGGTTTGGCTAATCTGATAACGACACTCGCTCAGAGTTCAGTTGAGGTTTCAGAAAAGGGTAAATTCGGGTTGCCATTTTCCTAGATAATCAGACGGCATCTTACTTTTACAATTCCGCCGATGGACAAATACTATGTTGAGTTCGATTATGTCCAATCTTATTTTCACCGGCAAATCCCAGTGATCTTTCTATGAGTAGTTTTGCCTTTATCTCTGCTGGTAGCCTCAACAATCGGATGTGGGTAAAATAATGGCAGAAGATAAACCGAGATTGGCTATGGAAAAAATTCGCCCTGAAAATGAGCATTTCACCGTAGGGGCGATTTCCGGGATCGAGGATGATATCTTGCTCAAAAACCGTGCCCTGAATGTGGCGGCTGAAGGTATCACGATTTCAGATATGCGATTACCTGAACAACCCCTGATCTACATCAACGAGGGGTTTGAAAGGCTCACCGGCTATTCCTCTAAATCAATGCTTGGGAAAAACTGTCGGTTTCTTCAGGGAGAAGATACGGATCCTGAAACTGTTCAGGAAATACGAGATGCACTAGTGTCGGGTAAAGAATGCGTTGTGGAGATCTTGAACTATAAGAAGAACGGAAAACAGTTCTGGAATCGCCTTTCACTGACCCCCGTTTCGGGTACAGACGGAAAAGTAACACATTTTATCGGAGTTCAGTCCGACATTACCGACCGAAAAAATACTGAAGAAGCGCTGATAGAAGCTAATCGTCAATTGGAACTCGCAAATCGGCACATGAAGAGCAACCTGGAAGCCGCCGCAAGGATCCAGAGATCGCTCCTTCCTGACAAAGAGCAACGGTTTGAAGGGATCAGTTTTTCGTGGACAGTTGAGCAGTGCGATGAATTGGGTGGGGACACACTGAACGTGGTCCGTTTAGACGAGAACCGGTTTGCTGTCTATGTTGTGGATTTGAGCGGTCATGGAGTCCGAGCCTCACTACTCTCAACCACGCTGAGCCAGTGGTTTTCTCGCGTTCTGGAAGGTCCCGCGAATCAGGTTCCGGGAACGTTCTCGTTCTCATCTGTTGAAGTTGCGGAAGAGCTTAACCGCCAGTTTCAGATGGACGACGAGAATGTTCAGTATTTTACAATGTGTTTCGGGATCATAGATTTGAAATCCCGGGAGTTTCGTTATGTCACCGCTGGCAATCCTCCGATTGTCGTTAACCGTGCCAATAGGACGGTGAAGGTTCTCGACTTAGCGGGATTTCCGATCGGTCTTATCGAACAAGCACGCTATTCAGAAAATGTGCTCCAACTGACCCCTGGCGACCGAGTATTTCTCTATACTGACGGTCTTACAGAGGCGGAAAGCGAACAGCAGATCCCGTTCGGCACGGCACGGCTGACAGCCGAGATCGAAAAAAACCGTGGGCGGAGTTTGGACATCTGCGTCAGCTCACTTTTGGAGAGTGTTACATCGTGGGTCGGGTTCCGACGGCTCAAGGATGATTGTTCGATACTCGCCTTTGAATTCGTCGAATAGAAAATGGAGACTTTTTTGGGCGCTCGCTTTGCGGATATCTGTCGGCAAAGTACATTTTTCGCTCGGACCGGACCGGAGATTTGAAATTTGCGCCACGAACTTATCGTGATACTCGATTTTGGCTCTCACCAAACCCAGCTGATCGCGTTGTCGTAGGTGCTTATGTATTTGGCTACGTCCGGCAAAGACTCGCTAGATAATGTTCCGCCGTTTCGATATGTCCGATTCTTTTCTCGTCTGGCATTTTATCGAACATTCGCACTAACATCCCAAGTCGCGGATTTGTGAGGAAGAAATCTCGCTGTTTATCCATAAAATTCCAAAAAAGTCCGTCCCAGATTTTCTGCCAATCGCCTTTTGGGAAATCGCTCATTTTCATTAAGTAATTGCTTCCGCTGATGTAAGGTTTAGTCGCCATCAAACCGCCATCGGCAAATTGGCTCATTCCGTAAATATTTGTCACCATTACCCAATCGTATGAGTCGATAAACAATTCCATAAACCATAGATAAACTTCGTCCGGATCGAATTCGCACAAAAGCATAAAGTTTCCGACGACCATCAGACGTTCAATGTGATGACAATAACCGGTTTTAAGAACTTTTTGAATGACAATATCAAGCGGTTCGATTCCTGTTTCGCCCGTCCAAAAGCTTTCGGGAATTTTACGCTTAAATTTCCAAAAATTCATCGTTCGTTCGCGTGTTCCGGCAACTTCATAAACACCGCGAATAAATTCACGCCAGCCGATAACTTGGCGAATGAATCCTTCAAGCGAGTTGAGCGGGACGTTATTTTCGCCAGCAAATTCGAGCGTTGTTTCGATAATTTCTTGCGGGGTAATTAGCCCGACATTCATCATCGGCGTAAGCAAACTGTGATGCAGAATTCGTTCGTCGGCAACAAGTGAATCTTCGTATGCGCCAAATTCAAAAAAACGTGTTTCGAGAAATTGATTGAGCCAATCTCGGCTTTCCGCGTGTGTTATCGGATAAGCAAAATCGCTTTTCAGCTCACCGTAATTGCTGTTGAAATTACCTTTAACGTAATTCTCGGCTTCTCTAACAAATGCATTTTCACTCGGAAACTCGACTTTCGGCGGAACTTTTCCTTTCGGATATTTCAACCGATTTTCCATGTCAAACGTCCATTTGCCGCCAACAGGTTTCAAATCCAAATCAATCAAGATTCGCCGTTCTTTGCGTTGCTTGGTGTAAAAATCGGTTTGAAAGTAGTGCTTTTTGCCCGCGAAATAATTTGACAATTCTTGCTTTGAATTGAGAAACATCGGCGTTTCGTGTTCAACCAGATCCGCTTTTTCGCCAAAGTTCTTGATTCTCTTTTCGAGCCAATTATCAGTAACATCGCAAAAATGAATCTCTGTAAACTTTTGTTCAATCAAATGTTGAAGCAACTTCCTAGTGTCAGAAAGTGCGTCATTTGAATTGATGTAATTCACCTTAAAGCCTTTTTCCCGCAAAAAACTCTCATAATACTTCATCGTCGCCCTGTGATACTTCAGTTTTTGGCGATGAAAATTGTATTGCTTGAAAAACAGAAATTCTTCAACCAAAAACACTTCGGCACCGGCCGAAATTGCCGGATTCTTTTCAAAAAGCTGATTAGGGAAAATTATTGCGGCTAGTTTCATTTTTTTGATCTTCTGCACTTATCGCTGCAATACTTAACTTCTTCCCAAACTTTCTCCCACTTTTTTCGCCACATAAACGGCTTTTCGCAAGTTTGACACGGCTTACTCGGGAGATTTTGTTTTTTGACGTTCTTCATCGATTCTTCATCGAAAAAACTTGGGCGTATCTATTTGATGAATTAGCAATTTCAAAGGCTTTTCGCATTTTTTCCAATAAGCAAAAAATGACGGAAAATATCCGCGAGCTTCGGGAAACATCCAATCGCGGTCTTCACATTTTCCGGTGTAATGTAAATTGGTCGGATGTTCTTTATAGTAAATTTCTGTCAGACCTTTTTCGGCTTTAAGCTCGCTGAATTCACCTGTAAAAACTTGTATTCGCTCAATGTTCTCTGCAAGGTTGAGCACAAAATCAATTGTATTTTTGGCAACCGGATATTTGGCAAAGTGTGATGGTTCGAGTAGCAAGATACGGTTGGCTTGAATATCCGTTTTCCAAAAAGGATCAAGATTATAGAAGTTGTAAATTAGGGTCGGAAGTAAACTGTTAATCGCGATTTTGTTATTTTGGGGTAGCAGGGTTTGTAAAACAGGCGTTTCAAGGTCTTTCAAAACATCAGGAATCTTTAAATTCGGAAAATCTTCATACGGCACATCAAGAAAGGTTCGGCTTTGATTTGTGCCGCAGAATTTGTTGATATTTTCTTGATTTGCATAATATTTTTTGCCGCTAAAAGCTGCGGCTGTCCATTGCCAACTGCACGCGTTACTTGCCCAATCGGCGTCCAATAGATGGTAGTAAAACCACTGTGCAGGAATTTTCCAATGGCTTTTGCCGATATTGCAAACGATTGACGCGATATACATTCGAACGTGATTATGAACGTAACCGGTCTCGTATAGACCTCTTATTCCTTGATCTATGGCTTCAATTACAGTGGATGCGTGCAAAACGGCTTTCGGCATCGAATAATTTTTTACATCGGGCTGCGGTTGTTTCAAATCTTTATCAAGCAATTCTTGTTTTACCCGCCAAACATTTTGAAAATAATCTCGCCACGCGAGTTCCTGCACAAACTTTTCTATTTGAGAAAATTCGTAGTTTCTTTCCAATATCTTGTCGAAAATGAATTTGGTTGAAATAACGCCGCGGCTGATATATGGCGAGAGTTTCGTCACATCGCCCGCAAGAAAATTGCGGGTTCTGCCGTATTTAACGGGGTCGATGTTTTCTACAGCTTTTAGAATTTCTTCGAGTTTACTTGTAAACATGTTCTCCCGCCCACCTCACAATTCTTTCGGCGGGACATCCGTAAACGTAATCGTCCGGTCAGATAATCGACTTCGTCAAAAGTCTAAAAGAGGTTTCAACCGAACGCGAAATCACTATTAGGTACACAGTTGAGTCGCAGGCCTATCGGTGCTCTCTGACAATCGCGGACGAGGGACGTATAATGATATTTCGAACTACCTAGGGAGCCAATAACTTGCACCACGAAACTATAATTATCCTCGATTTTGGGTCGCAATACACTCAGCTTATTGCTCGGCGCGTTCGCGAACAGGGCGTTTATTGCGAAATTCACCCATTCCACCTCTCGATTAATGAAATATTAAAAAAGCGGCCAAAAGGTGTGATCTTGTCCGGCGGGCCGGCGAGCGTGACGGACGAGAATTCACCTCGTGTCCCAGCCGAGTTTTACTCGGAGATAAAAGTTCCTATCCTGGGCATCTGTTACGGCATGCAACTCGTTGCGGTCGATCTCGGCGGTGCGAGCGAACCGGCGGCACGTCGTGAATATGGGGCCGCAAAACTCAAGGTCCTGAGCGGCGTGACGGCTCTATTCAACGAACTTCCGTTCGAACTCGATGTCTGGATGAGCCACGGTGATCACGTCACGAGGCTGCCCGACGGCTTTACTACGACAGCGACGACCGGCGATGTGGTCACCGCGATCGAGAACGCGGAACGCGGCATTTATGGCGTCCAGTTTCATCCAGAGGTTTCGCACACACCGCTCGGTAAAGAAATATTACGAAATTTTCTATTCAACATCTGCGGCTGCAAAGGCGATTGGACCCCCGCACAGTTTATTCGAGAAGAGGTCGATAAGATACACGAGATCGTCGGCCCGACCGGCAATGTCGTCTGCGGCCTGTCGGGCGGTGTCGATTCGACCGTTGCGGCGGTGCTCGTTCACGAAGCGATCGGTCCGCGGCAAACGTGCATCTTCGTCAATAATGGGCTGCTGAGAGCGAACGAATTCGAAGACACCTTAAAAGCCTACAAGGACAATCTTCACCTCAACGTAATCGGTGTTGACGCCTCGCAAGAGTTTTATGCGGTGCTCGATGGCGTCGTCGATCCCGAACTAAAGCGCAAGGCGATAGGCGGCAAGTTCATCGATATTTTCGACGCCGAGGCGAAAAAGATCGGCGATGTGAAATGGCTCGTACAAGGTACGCTTTATCCGGATGTGATCGAATCGGTCTCGCTTCGCGGCTCTTCGGTGACAATAAAATCGCACCACAACGTTGGCGGCCTGCCGGAAAAAATGCACCTCAAACTGATCGAGCCGCTGCGTGAGCTGTTCAAAGACGAAGTTCGGCTCATCGGCCGCGATCTCGGCATCCCTGAAACAATTCTCGAACGGCATCCTTTTCCGGGTCCGGGACTCGGCGTGCGAATCCTTGGCGGCATTACGCCGGAAAAGGTCGAGCTTCTGCAAAAGGCCGATCGTATCTTTATCGACGAACTCAAATCTCACGATCTGTATAAAGACGTCTGGCAGGCGTTCGCTGTGCTGTTGCCGATACAGAGCGTCGGGGTCATGGGCGATTTTCGCACGTACGAGAGGACAGTCGCTTTGCGCGCGGTAACCTCGACCGACGGCATGACGGCCGACTGGGCGCGTCTGCCGCACGACTTCTTAGCGCGAGTTTCGTCGCGAATCACAAGCGAGGTTCGCGGCGTCAACCGTGTCGTTTACGACATCTCATCAAAACCGCCAAGCACGATCGAGTGGGAATAGTCTGATCTCGGATTTTGGATTGTGGATCTATGATCGTTTGTGTAATGCTGTGACTGAATCCGTGCCCACTGTTGAATTTCGTGGAGTGTCGTGTGAGATTGACGGCGCGCGTATCCTCGACAATCTAAGTTTATCGATCAAAAAAGGTGAGGTTGTGGTTCTGCTCGGCGAATCCGGCTGCGGCAAAACGACAACGCTAAAACTCATAAATCGACTGATCGAACCGACAACGGGACAAGTCTTCGTCGAGGGTAAACCCACAACGGATTGGAACGCAATCGACCTGCGACGGCATATCGGCTATGTATTGCAGGACGGCGGACTGTTCCCACACATGTCCGTGCGGCAGAATATCGGGCTGGTTTTGACGCTGCGGGATGCTGATGCGAATCACATAAGTAAACGCACCAACGAAATGCTGAGTCTCGTCGGCCTCGATCCGGCCAAATTTGGCGAACGTTATCCGCACGAGCTCTCGGGCGGCCAGCGCCAGCGCGTCGGCGTTGCGCGAGCGTTAACCTCCGACCCCGAACTGCTTCTGCTCGACGAACCCTTCGGCGCTCTCGACGCCATTACGCGGTCAAACCTACAGAGAGAATTCGCAAAACTAATACGCGAGTTGGGCAAGACGGCCGTGTTTGTAACGCACGACTTGCACGAAGCCATGCTGCTCGGCTCGCGGATCGCCTTGATGGATAAAGGCCGCATAATGCTGATGGACACGGCGGAGGGCTTTCAGAGATCCGATTTGCCGCTCGCTCGGGCGTATTTGGAGACCGTGAAACTGTGAATCTTGTTGACTTCCTAAAGGCCGCATGGCCTGAGCTGCTCACATTGACCCGCGAGCATATTTTTCTTGTGTTCCTGTCAACGGGGGCGGCGATCGTGATCGGTTTGCCGTTAGGGATTCTGCTTACTCGGGTCAAGTCTCTGCGAACGCCGGTATTGGGATTTGCAAACATTATGCAGACAGTGCCGAGCCTTGCACTCTTCGGTCTGCTCATACCGATCCCGTTTATCGGCGGCATCGGCGCCCGGACGGCTATTATTGCACTTGCGCTGTATGCTCTGCTTCCAGTGATTCGTAACACCGTGACCGGGATTTTGGGAATTGACCCAAAATTGAGCGAAGCCGCAACCGCAATGGGCATGACCGGCTTGCAGAAGTTGAAAATGGTCGAACTTCCGCTGGCGATGCCCGTAATTCTTACAGGCATTAGGGTTGCGGTAGTGATCTCGGTGGGCGTCGCTACGGTCGCGGCAGCGGTCGGCGCGGGCGGTCTCGGCACATATATTTTTCGCGGGCTTCGTCAGAACGACAACAATCTGATTCTCGCAGGAGCGATTTGTTCAGCGATCCTCGCGCTTCTTTGTGATTTCGCACTCGGACAGTTTGAAAAGAGCTATGAGATCGGTGAGCGTAAAGCGTCCGGAGGCCGACAGCTCGTCGCCGTTGCCGTAGTCGCAATATTCGCGGCGATTATCGGGCTGAGTTTCGCGACGAACAAAGCTCAAAATGGAGAAACAGCGAGCGGAAAGTCGGTGGTCGTTGGCTCGAAGGACTTCACCGAGTCGATAATTCTGGCGGAAATTCTGGCGCAGATGCTCGAAAAACAAGGCACTGCCGTTGAGCGCAAATTCGAGCTCGGCGGCAATCTCGCTCACGACAGCCTTCTCTCAATGCAGATCGACGTCTATCCGGAATACACCGGTACAGCTTACACCGCGATACTCAAACACCCGCCCGTAACTGACGCGCAAGCCGTTTACGATCAGACGAAGGCCGAGTACGCGGAAAGGTTTAAGCTGGACGTTAGCCCCTCACTTGGGTTTTCGAATGATTTCGCAATCCTCGTGCGTGGTGAAGTGGCCCGAAAAGATAATCTGAAGACGATCTCTGACGCCGTGCCACTTGCGAAAACCTGGCAAGCCGGTTTCGGACAGGATTTTATGTCGCGAGCCGATGGTTATGCGGGATTTTTAAAAACATATGGTTTCAACTTCGCCAAACAACCGCGCGAAATGGACCTCTCGCTCACATACCGCGCCCTGCAATCCAGCGAACTCGACATCATCGCCGGCAATTCGACCGACGGCCTTATCGCCGCGCTCGACCTATTCCAACTCGCCGACGATAAACACTACTTCCCGCCGTATCAGGCCGTTTTCATCGCCCGACAGGAAGTAACCGGTACACTAAAAGACACTCTCGACAAGCTAAAAAATGCAATTACAACCGACCAAATGCGGCATCTAAATTACGAGGTTGACGGCAACAAGCGAACATCCAGAGAAGTTGCGGCCGAATGGCTTCAAGCCAACTCATCAATCAAACAGTAAAAGAAAGATCGGTAGTGGAATTTTGAATCCGTTATCAAAATTGCCGTAATCTTCCCACTTCTTAGTGACCATGATTGGCCGGACTGATTTCGGGAACTTCCGAATAAATTTCTCTATACTGTGAAAATCGTTATGCTGAATCTGATTCTGGTACTTTACCTCTACGGGTAAAAATCTATTCGGAGCAATATGAACGATGAAATCCACTTCATCATCTCGTTCCCGATAGTAGTCCATCTGAATCGAACCACGCCATTTTTTTAATGTAAGGAAAACCAGATTCTCGGCGTAGAGTCCGAGCATTGCATCGTCATCAAGGAGAGAGTCCGTAAGACGTAAGACCGCATTTCTCAATGCAAGATCCACGAGATAAAACTTCATATTTCCTCTACGTACTCGTAGAGAACCCGATCGAAATTTCGAGAGTCGGTAAACTAAATCCGTCATTTCCAACAAAGGAAGATATTTTTCAATCTGGGCGACGTTGATCTCAATTTCTTGTGATACAGATTGGACGGCAACCTCCTGGCCAGGTCGCTCAAGCAGCGAAATATAGAAACGTTTTAACAATTCAGGCTTCCGAAACTCCGCCGCCAATAATAGGTCCTCGTAAATAACTTTTTTTACTTGGTTGTCGTAAAGATACTCTTGCTTTTCAACCCAAGTTGGCATTTCCCAAACTTCTGGAAAGCCACCCTCGATAAAATAACTATTCAACAGAAGTTCGAGTTCCAATCTTAAAGCGTCAGACAGTAAAGGTATGTCGGCCGATTCTACAGAAACATTGGGATCTTCAATAATCATCCCCTGCACTAACTTACCCATTTCATAGGTTTGTTTTAATTCTGCCGAAAGGCTTGGATTGTCCCGAAGTTTATAGAGTGCGTATTCTCTGAAAGAGAATGGCAAGAGATGATGGTCTTTCACTCGACCAAGTAAACTCTCTCTACTTTTTTTGAATATTGGAGAAGATGCCGACCCTGAAATTATCACCTTAATGGGGTATTGAAGATCATAATATTTCTTAAGGTAAAGCTCCCACTTCTCAAGCTTTTGAATTTCGTCTAGAAACAAATAGGTAACTCCATCATCGCGGTTGGTTGCAATCAGTTTCATTGTGCTGTCAATTACATCATCCACACGAACATTGCTCGTTTGGAGCGCCGGATCGTCAAACGAATAATAGACCAATCTCTCTGGTGAGATTCCGGTCTCAAGAAGATGTTGAATTAGTTGCAGTAAAAGGGTGCTCTTTCCGATTCGACGTGGTCCCGTGATGGAAAGCATTTGCGGCAGTTGTTCTAAATCCTGTAAAAGGTGATGGAAAATAGGCCTTTTGAAGTCAGGAAGTAGGAATGGTTGGCCATTTGCTGTCCACCATGGATTATAGGGTTTGAATATCCTATTTAGTTTCATACGGTTAGCCTTTGTTTTACAATTATACATATTATAGTGTGTATAAAATGCAAAAGTAAACCATCGATTCAATTGCGATACAATAATCAAGTCTTTGTTCCTTATCTTGGAAACTTGCCAAAAAACCGTAAACAAATGGGTAAAAAAGACTTTCGATAGACTGCGGAAAGACGAGACGACGAGTTGGGCGTGTTGGAGTGAAAACGAAGCCTGTAGTGTAGATTTTTTTTTCTCAATTGAAAACCCTCCAAGGTCGAGCTGTATTCGTTGGTTTGAACCGGTCTGAGGCTTGGCCACGTCATCTCGAAAATACCCATATGTCAAACTTCCACAATCCGGGCCACACCGGGGACAGACGATTGACGAGATATATTCAAGACGCGAAATTAAACAACCTATTCGGCGGCTTCATGAAGGATGTTTCGGACAAAATCAAAACCGATTCGCGTCAAGTGAAAGTTGACCCCGCCGACGTAATAATGGAATTGATTGGAAAGGTCATTTCGGTTGATGGTTCAAAAAACCGTTTTATCATTTGTCTTGGCGACAAAACTTTTGACACTTTGAGAAAAGGTTTAAAAGTCCCCTCGGGAGCAACTATTTGCCAAACGGACACCAGAATCCACGAATTTCGTGCAGATGTGGAAAATGAGTCTTGGCGTGTTTTTCGAGTATTGCACTCAGCGAATTACGGGAAATTTATCCATAAATCAGAACAAGAACTGCCACTGCAATTAATCCGCATAAATGAACAAATGTCACTTGCGACATAATTAGCTTGCTTATTATTTAAAAACCTGTAGTATAAGAGTTTGATAATTCCGTATCTCATTCATCGACGGTAAACTCGTCCCTATGTTGGGTCGTAATAGATAGTTCGAGAAACGGTTCGTTTATAACTGTTAGAAGCGGTTTCCTAATAAAGGTAAACCTCTCGAACGCTGTTCCTTCCTTGCTACCGTTTCACTGAAGATCACTCCGCGTTAGTACTTCTTATTACATCCCGAAGAAATGTTCGGCAAACCGTGCTGTGCGCTTTTTTAGAGCACGCCGCGATGGTTTAAGGTGAGCTGTAAGTTTACCTCGATAACGCGAACATCGCTTCAGTAGATAGAGATTTTAATTACAAATGACTTTTAGAGATTTAGGCTTGCTGCCGTTTTTTACGGATAAGTGCGAGCAGATGGGTTACACAACGCCTACACCCATTCAAAAACAGGCAATACCGGTCCTTCTGCGGGGCGGAGACATTCTCGCCAGTGCCGAGACCGGCACGGGCAAAACGGCGGCATTTTTGCTGCCGATACTGCAACTTTTAGGCGATAACAAGGGCAAGCCGGGAACACGCGTTCTCGTGCTGTCGCCGACACGCGAGCTGGCCAATCAGACCGAGGCCGCCTGCCGCGAGTTCGCACCAAAGGGTATTTCCTGCACGGCGATCATCGGCGGAGCCGGTTACAAACGCCAGATTGACAGCCTGCGGCGTGGTGCCAATATCATTATCGCGACGCCCGGCCGCCTGATCGATTTTATGGATCAGGGCCTGATCAATTTCAACAGCCTGACGCATCTCGTCCTCGACGAGGCCGACCGCATGCTGGATATGGGCTTTTTGCCCTCGATCAAGCGGATCGTCAAGGTTATTCCGACAAATCGCCAGACGCTCTTTTTCTCCGCGACGATGTCGCCTGAGATCGAGCATATCGCGTACGCAATGCTCAAGGATCCGACCTTTATCGAAGTCAGCCCACGCGGAAAGGCTTCGGGGCTGATCGAACAGACAGCATATCCGGTTGCACAGCAATCGAAAATGCCTCTGTTGCTCGATCTTCTCGATAAGGAAGATTTTGACCGGGTGCTTGTGTTTACCCGCACAAAACGCGGCGCCGACCGTCTCGCTCATATTTTGGAAAAGCGCGAACATAAGTCGAACCGCATCCATGGCGATCGTTCGCAATCGCAGCGCGAAGCCGCTCTGCAGAGTTTCAAATCCGGAAGGGTCAACGTTTTGGTCGCGACCGATGTCGCCGCGCGTGGCATCGATATCGATTCCGTTTCACATGTGATAAACTATGATATACCCGAGGCGCCCGAGGACTACGTTCACCGTATTGGCCGAACCGGCCGGGCCGGAAACAAGGGACGTGCGATCACCCTCTTTACGATTGCTGAGGAACATTCGCTGCGTGCTATCGAGCGTTTGACTGGGGAAAGGGTAGAGCGAATTGTGTTGCCGGATTTCGGCGGACACCATTTCAATGACGCCAAACCGGTAAAGAAATTTGTGCCGCCGGCGAGGAAGACTTTCAGATCTTTCGGTCCACGTCGCGGCAGGTAGTTAGTTGATAAATATATGATTAAAGCTATTGCGTACACAGTCGACCAATCCGTCGAGATGATGTGTTCGGCCTGCGACCTTGAGCAAAATCACAAGGTTAAGACCGTTACGAAACAAGGTAAGATCACAAAAGCCGCCTGCGAGGCGTGCGAAACCGTCAGCACATTTACCCGAGGCGTGAAAACCTCGGTCTCGATGGGCACCGGCAAGAACGCTTCGCCTTACGACCGTATGCGGAAATACCGCAAGGGCCAGGCGATGACCCATGACAAGTTCGGCCGTGGGGAAGTCACAGCAGTGATCGAACCGCAGAAGATCGACGTGCTCTTCGGCGACCAAACTCGCCGTCTGATTCACGCTCAAGTCTAATTCGACAGACTAATTTATAAAGGCTGTCCGCGAACCGCTAGGTTTTCGGGCAACCTTTTTTTGTTTTTTCTCGGAAACTGTGGAACTCCACACCGCCAATACCGCAATGCGACGGTTTCCTGGTCTGTTATTATAAATCGGGTTCAGAATTTTCGGGCTTGGTATGATCGCACAAGCCTTTTTGGTCGAGAATTAACGGAATGTCCATACTCATCGCGGAGGATAATGATGCTCAACGCCAATATCTAAGGGCGCTTCTCCAAAAGGAATTCCCTACCCACATGCCCCTTTTCGAGGCAAGCGACGGTGAAGCGGCGGTCGATATGGCAATTGAAATGCGACCGACGCTTTCGATCCTAGATATACAGATGCCGAAGCTATCGGGCGTGAAGGCCGCGAGGACAATTTGGCGGTCATTCCCCGAGGCCCGCGTAATTTTTTGGACGCAGTTTCCGCAAGAAATTTACATTAACGAGATCCGCAAGATCGTCCGCTCGATCGAGCCGCAGCCCACATACGGTTTTATACACAAAAACAATCCTGAGGACCGTTTTTTGCGTTTTGTAGCCGCCGTGCTCGAAGACGGTGCCGACATGATCGATCCGGCTTTCAAGGACTCGTTCCAAAGGCCGCTTTTGACGGAATTTGAGACCGAGGCGCTTCGATACTTGGCGCTAGGCCTTTCCAACTGGGCGATCGCCCGCAAGTGCAGCCTTAGCCTGAGAGGGGTCGAGAGCCGGCTTGCTACATTGTATGAAAAGCTCTTTCCAGAGAGTTCGGCCGGGACGGAGAACGAAGCGTACGACAAGCTCGCCTACAACACCCGAACCCGGGCCTTTTTCGAGGCACTCAAACGCGGCCTGATAAACAGCGACGAGCTGGAAAAAGACGAAGCCGAGTTCGCCGAATGGATCGAACGCGACCGTGTCCGCTTTCGGGATTCTCCGAAGTAGTAGAAAAATGCCAAGTTTTATATATCCAAAGATGATCTCGGCTTTGGCCCTCTGCTTTTGGGTATTCGTACCGGTCGTTACTAATTTTCCCAGACAGAATTCAAATCTCTCGCCGTCACCGTCGTCGCCCTCGCCATCACCGTCGCAGAGTCCGGCAGTTATCCGAGCGCCCGGGCCAAAGCCAACTCCGACGCCGGTGCCAGGTGCACAGAACTTTCATCAATGGGGCTCGATCACCGTTTTTAATGGTCTGCCGTCCGATAGCGTCCGTGCGATCGCTCAGACACTCGACGGCGTAATGTGGTTCGGCACTGACAATGGCCTCGCTCGGTTTGACGGTCGCCGGGTGCAGAATTTTACGTTTGGCGAAACCGACGCGAATCGCGTATTGGCTCTCAAGACAGCTTCGGACGGCCAACTCTGGATCGGCACGATGAAAGGAGCTTTCCTCTATACCGAAAACCGCATTAACTCGATCGACGGCACCCAGGGCGTCGGCATTACGGCCATTTTGCTGGACGGCGAGAATTATCTCGGAACGGACACAGGCCTCGTTCTGCGAGTCAGTCTGAACGCAGGCGGAGTGCTCGCGACCGAAAACGTCTTCCCGATTCCACTCTTAAATACTGACGGCGGTCCGCTTGGCATCACAAGCCTGATCAGGATGGACGGTAAACTCCTGGCGGGAACGCCTGGCCGCGGTGTATTCGTCGTGCAGGATAGCGGCGTTTCTGAACTTCCCTCGGCACCGCGTCCCGTAATTGTGAATGCCCTTGCCTTGAACGCGAAAGGAAATCTCTGGCTCGGAACCGACGCCGCCAAAGGACTCAGCGGCATCTATTCCGTCGAAACCGGATCAAAAGCCGAGAGGATCAAGGCTCCGACGGCTAATGTCCTGGCCCTTGACGCAAACCAAAGCAGCCTCTGGGCCGGCACCGAGCGGTATGGGCTTTTTCATATTACTGAGTCGAAGCTGACCAAAACTTATACCTTTGATAACACGTCCGGCGGCCTTCGCTCCGACACTATCTTCGCTCTCTTCACCGACCGCGAAGGCGTCCTCTGGATCGGCACCAACCGCGGAGTCAGCCGATTCGACCGCCTTGGACCATTTCAGCAGACTGTCTCGGACATACCAAACAGCAATTTCATTCGAACGCTTTACCAGGCGCCTGGTGAAAAAGGACGGCTCTTTGCCGGTTCCAACCGGGGTTTGTTCTCACGGGACCTCGATGACAAATGGACGGAGACCCCGGGCCTCAAGAACAGAGCTGTTTACGCTGTCCGCCAGCGATATGAATCGTCGATGGTCGTCGGCACGCCGGAGGGGATGTTTGACATATCCGGCACGAAGCTCCTGGATGGCGACGTTCGCAGCTTTGCCGGTTTCAATGTTCGGGATTATGCCGCTGTTTATGGCCGAGGCGTCGTGGATGTTACCGGCCAAAGTCAGCAGCTCGTTTACGCAGACGAGACCGTTTCAGCCATATCCACCGGGTGGAACAAGCTTTGGATCGGTACCGCCGGACGCGGCCTGTTCAGCTACAACAAACAAGGCGTAAAAAATGAGGCCGGTCCCGATGTTCTCAAGAGCGGAACAATCTGGAATATGTTCCAAGGCCAGCCGGACGGCGCGCTCTACATTGCGGGCCAACACGGCGTATTCGCGTTTCGCGATGGCCAGATTGACCAAATAATCGCCGCTGAGGATGTACGTGACGTTGTTGAACGCGATGGACAAGTATGGGCGGCAACGACATCGCGGGGCCTTTTGCATGCTCGGCGTGATGATCGATTTGGATGGTTGGTCTCGTCGCTGGGCTTTGAACAGGGTTTGCCTTCCGAAAAGGCATTTTCGATCCGGCCTTCGGGCAACGAGTTTATCATCGCGACCAATCGGGGCGTTGTCACGTACAGACCCGGAACGATAGCACCCAAACTAATTCCGACGCGAATCTTGAGCCAGCGAATGCACGATCTGAGTGAGCTACGCTCCAAAATCGAGCTCGAATATCCGCAGAATTCGCTGCAAATCGAGGTCGCCGGACAGAGCAGCCGAACGTTTCCCGAGGAGTTCCAATATTCATTCCTCCTAAAAAATTCCCGCGGTGAGGTGATCGACAGCAGGTTTTCAAATGACCCGTTTTACGCGCCGGCGGATCTTTCGGCCGGTGAATACAGTGTCGAGTCGGTAGCGTATGACCGTGACCTTCTTTCGTCGGAGCCGTTAACCATCCGCTTCGCTGTTGCCGGTTCGCCGTTTCCGTGGACGGCGACCGCTCTCGGCGTCCTGTTGGCTATCGCTCTCATCGCTTTGATTTGGGTGATCATCGAGCGGCGGCGGATCACTCAGAGGAATCAGGAACTCGCAGCAGCTCGATTCGGTCTGGCAAACGAAGCCGAACGCGAGCGGAGCCGCATTGCCCGCGATCTGCATGATCAGACGCTGGCCGATCTGCGCAATCTGATTATGATGAGCGACCGGCTCGAGCCGCCAAATCCCGAGTTTCGCTCGGAGATCGAATCGGTCTCGACGGAAATTCGCCGCATCTGCGAGGATCTCAGTCCGTCGGTTCTTGAAAATGTCGGTCTCGTCGCGGCCCTCGAGTCTTTGCTTACACACACAGTTGAAGACCACCAATTTTCGACCAGCGACGACGCGAATGAATTGGTAAATTTCCCTGTGATCGTTCAGCTGCATATCTACCGCATCGCTAAGGAAGTACTCACAAACATCAACCACCATTCGGACGCGACGCATGTTGAGATGGACGTTGAAATCTTTGCCAACACGCGGTTTCTCTTAACAATACGCGACAACGGCTCACCGTTCGATACCAACAAAGCCGCCGGAAAGGGCCGCGGGATAGCAAATATCAAATCGCGGGCGAGCCTGATCGATGCAAAGATCGAATGGGAGCAACAGGCTGAGGGCGGTAATCTCTTTTCACTCGAATTGGCAGGGAAAGTCAGTGTCTGACTTCCCCGGCCCGTTAGATTTGGCGGACGCTTTCCTGGAGGTCTGCAACGATGATAGTTCGCATATCGAGACGGACAGGCGTTGCTCGTTGAGCCCTCAGAAAACGAAATGTGGTAAGGACAAGTAGCAGAACAATCGGAGTCAGAAGCACAAATAGCGAATGCCGCCAGAACTCCTCGGCAGCCGGTCCGCCGCGAAGTGCTCCGTTCGCGAGCGGAACGCCGATCGTCGTCGCGTAGTAGACCAAGAGCGGAAGTGCCGAACGGCGCAACAGGCCGAAGGTTCCCGACGGCTGAGACCTCAAATCCGATCCGAATTTCTCGCTCGCAACAAAGAGCAGCATCAGGAATCCGAAATAGACCACGATCCCCTCAAACCGGTGCAGTTCGCCCGGATTTAACCAGATCAGTTCAGGGTCGGCACGACGGATGAATAGCGCTATCGAGATCCGCACCGTATTGGCGACGATGGTCGTCAGAAAAGCAACTGCTAACGAAACCGGTATGAATCTCCAACTGACGACTTGTGCGCGTAGCTTCCAGAGACGCGCGACCGAGAGCATTAGAAACGCCGTGATCAGGAAATTTACACCGGAACACGCGGCCGCGATCAAGAATGAATGGTCGCTGCTCATATACCCTGAGTATGATTCGAATATAAATCGCACGCCCGTTGCGAATTCGACCAGAAGTCGTGTGGGAGCAAGGATCCACAACAGATCGTTGACGCTCGCCGTCGAATAGTAGAGCTTGATGGCCGCGCAGATTAGCAGCACGGCGAACATTTGGGCGACCTGGTTGAGTCTTTGAATTCGGTTCATCTTAACCTCGGCCTGCAAGTCCTTTTAAGTTCGGGGCGATCGCCAATCGCCGACGGCGGATTGTCAGGACGAAAACGATAATCGAAAGTGAGACTAGAAGCCACACGAGTTCCGGTTCGGCGCCGACCGCTAGATCGCTAACCCCGAGCGGCAGCGGCAACGGCTGGTTGACATCATCTGCCGAACCGTCCGGGTTAACGACCTTTTCGCGTACCGCGATAAACGACGTGTATTTTGTGAGGAGGTTGTACTTAATACCAAGGGCGGTGATCTGCTTGGCCTTGTCTTCGTCAACGTCAGCGGCACCGTAATCCGAAAGCTCGGCTATAAGATTTCTTGCCCATAAATATCTGAGTGCGGGATTCTCACCGTCGGGCTGAATGCTCGAAACGTTGAAACTCGACGAATATTCGCCCTGTCCCGTCTTGCCGGTCAGTTCGATCGTACCTCCCACCGGTCCGCGCCATTTGCCGAATACAATAAGCGGACGTTGGGCGAGCAGATCGGGAAAATGAGCTGGAAATACGTCGTAAGTATCAAACCCGACCGACTGGATCTTGATATCCGTAAGTGCTGGAGCCTGGATATACTCCTGAAATTTCTCAGCCGTTGCAGCGGCCCCAGATTCTTCGGTAACGATAAAAGGCTCGCCCATTCCGGCTTTTGCAACGCCCTCGATCAAGTATCGGTTTACCGATGATCCGATGCCGAACGCAAATACGTTGCACTGATTGAGATTCGCCCGAATATAGTCGAATACGCCTTGCTCACCTGAGATAAAACCATCCGTAATGAGCACGATGCTCCGCGAAACGCCCTGTTCGCGTGGAAGGCTCATCGCCTGGGTGATCGCGGGCAAAAGCTCTGTTCCGCCGGCCCCGCGTTGGTTCGTCAACAGATCGACAGCCCTCGCAATGTTCTCCTGATTTGCCTGTAACGGCCTTTCCGAAAGGGTTTTTGAGTCGCCGGCAAACAGCACGACGTTGAAGTAGTCGGTCGGCTTGAGGCCCCCGATGAGGTTCTCGAGCAGCCGTTTGGACGTATTCAGCGGAAAGCCTTCCATTGAGCCGGATACGTCGACGACAAAGATAAATTCACGCGGCGGTATGTCCTCGGCCCTCACACGTTGCGGCGGTTGAGCCATAAAGAGAAAGAAATTTTCGTCGTCACGTTGGTATAGTATTAGGCCCGATTTGATCTGATCGCCGGCAAGACGGTAACGCAAGATAAAGTCGCGATTGCCCTGAAATGCGTCCGCCTCGTCCAGAGTCAATTGCGCGACGGTCCGGTTCGGCCATTCGGGAGTGATCTGATGCGAGACACAAGTCACTTCTTCAATAGGAACGCCAGCCGAAATCCGTGTCGAAATATGCAGCGTACTGCTCGGATCGGTTCCTTGGTGAAAATAGGAGCTGTTGACCGGCCCGCTGGTTTTCGCCCCGTTAGGTTCAGGTTTGGATGGGTAACGCGGCCCGACGACGGTCGGATAGACCAATTCATAAATGCCGTCCGTCGGGATCAGCAGTTCGGTATAGCGAAGCTCGATCTCGATCTGATCGTTCGGCATTATATTAGCGAGCTTCATCGAGAAGACATTCGGACGGTTCTCTTCAAGCAGCGAAGCACTCTTCCCCTCTTCCTTTGCCTTTTCAAACTCTTGCTTTGCAACCTCTCGTTCCTTTATCTTTGCCACGATGATCTGATTACCGATCTTCATCCGCATCGAGTATACGGCCGCCCGCGTCGATGCCGGGAACATATACGTCGCGTTAAACGGTCGTGAACCTTCGTTACGGTAAGTTTGGACCACCCTGACATCGGCAATGACGCCAGAAATGGCAATATCGACACGCGTATCTTTGAGAGGCAGTTGATCGACTCGCGGATCGCCTTTTACGAAGAAATACGGAGAGAGTGTTTTGTCCTCAGGCGCCTTAATCTGGGACGTGACGGAGATCGAGGCTACTGCAAACATCATCGTCAGAAACGGCGACCGCATTAAAATTTGAATGATCTTATCGATTTTCATAACATTTGCTCCAGTTTGGCAGACACATAACGGCCGGCCTTTTTACTATCTGAAATGATGTTATTTGGATCTAGGGATCGGGGTAATGTCTGCCGCCACAGGCCAGAACCGTATTAGCCACAGTCGCGGGTCGGGAAGGCTACGGCTTTTGATCAGAATGAGTTCGACACAAAAAAAGCGGCCCGACCGATGTCGAGCCGCTATCTCTATTTTTTGATATAGGATTATTTACGACCGCCGCGCAAGATCAAACCCAAAACAAGGCCGACCGCGGCCGAGATGAGGATCGTCTGTCCTGGCTTTTGCCGCGCAAATTCTTTTGCGTCCTCGACAAGCTCTTTCGGGTCCTTGCCTTGCAATTCTTTGAATTTGTCGTTAGCCGTTGCAAATTTATCGCTCGCAAAATCCTTGGCCTTTGCCGCCGCGTCTTGAATTTTCTGTCCGTATTCCTGTGCCTGCATTTTCAGATCTCCTAAAAATTCGTCCGTCGTCACCTTGTCCGTAAACGGCTCATCCGTCACCGGCACAAGGCTCTGTTCCAATTCCTTTTCTGCTTTCTTAACTTCTGCTTCGAATTCTGACATAAGTAAACGTCCTCCAGTAATAGTCTAAAAAATAATGCGTGGCGTAAAACCCGATCGCCGTTAATTGCGACCGTCAGATGAAGTGGGCCGCCAATTAGTTGTAACGAAATCCAAATCGAATTAGTTCGCGAATTTAACGGTTGTGACTCTAGCGACATTTATTGTTGACAAGCACAATTTGAAAATGAGAATCTTGAAAGATAGTAAGTGCTTACTTACTTGTTTTCGGGAGAGATATTGATCAACGATCTATTAAAATGCGATCCAGCCGGCCGAATGAAAGGCGACGCCCGTCGTGAGCAGATACTGCAGACGGCCGTTAACCTGTTTTCGCAGCGGGGCTTTAAAGGCACTACAACAAAGGAGATAGCACGTGTTGCGGGTGTCTCCGAGGCGATGGTCTTTCGACACTTTGCGACGAAAGATGAGCTCTACGGCGCGATCCTCGACAACAAAGGCTGCGAGGACGGAGTTCGCCGATTTCCGTGGGAAGAGAACGAGACGCTGCAGCGTGCGATCGAACAAAAAGATGATTTCGCCGTATTTTACAACATCGCTTTCGACGCGTTGAATAAGCATCAGGCCGATGTCGGCTTTATGAGGCTGCTGTTTTACTCGGCTCTCGAGGAGCACGTGCTGGCGGAGAGATTTTTTCAAGAATTTATCTCTCGCGTCTACGAATTTATCGGCGGATATATCCGGCAAAGGCAGAGCGACGGTGCGATACGCGAGATGGACCCGCGAATAGCGGTCCGATCGTTTTTGGGAATGCTGATCCACCATTCGCTAAATAATATCTTGTGGGACAAGAAAAGGGCGATTATGGATATTTCGAACGAAGAAGCCGCTAAGAATTTTGCGGAGATACTGTTGAGAGGCATTCGGGCGTAAGGCCTTGAACAGACGATAACAATGATGAGAAGTCAACCAGTTTTAGTTTCCGTCGCAGCCGTTATTCTGGCGGTCGTGCTGGCCTCGATGGGCTGTGGCAGTAGCACAACAACCGCAAATGCAAATACGAATAACCAGCCCGTGACCGTCGACGTTACAACCGCCCAAGCGATCGTACGGCCGATCCCGACTTATTTTGAAGCGACGGGTAATCTTGCGGGCGATGCGCAGACGGATGTCGCGCCGGCGGTAGGTGGCAAGATCGTCGAAGTAAATTTCGACGTCGGTAGCTATGTGCAGAAAGGCAGCGTGCTCGTGCGTTTGGACGATCGCGATGCCCGCATCAGGCTCGAACAGGCCGAGGCGCAGGCCGAGCAGCAGAAAAAAGCGGTAGCTCAGGCTGTTGCGGCACTGCGTCAGGCACAGGTGAGGCTCGGCGTAAAGGACGGTGAGATCTTCAATATTGAAGCGTTTTCACAAGTTAAATCTGTCAAAGCCAATCTCGAACTGGCGGAAAAGGAGCTAATAAGAGCACAACGGCTGTACGAAACCGGCGACGTTTCGCGCTCGATACTCGACCAACGGCGTTCACAACGCGACGCGCTTCTCGGGAATCTGGACGAGGCAAGATCGAATGCGGCGGTTGCCGTAAGGGCAATAAACTCTGCCGAGGCAGGCGTCATATCTGCCAAAACAGCGGTCTCGACATCGCAAACGCAGATCGACCAGGCTCGCAAATCGCTGACCGATACCGTCATATACGCTCCGATCAGCGGCTATATTTCCGAAAGGGTCGCCGATCCCGGTGAGTTTATCTCGCCGAATACGCCGAACGCTAAGGTTGCGACGATCGTTCGTACCGGAACGCTGCGTATGAAGATAGACGTTCCCGAGCAATCTATCGGAAAAGTCGCGCTCGGCCAAGGTATCTCGCTCCAGACGAGTGCGTATCCCGATCGGAACTTTGCGGGAACGGTCGTCAGAATGCTGCCAGGTTTGAACACAGCGGCCAGAACCCTCACGGTCGAAGCTGAGGTCCCGAACATCGACGGTTTGTTGAAACCCGGACAGTTTGCAACCGTGCGAATCACACAATCAAAACCCGAGAATGCTGTATTGATCCCTGCGTCGGCAATTAAGACCGAGAACGACATCAATAAGGTTTACGTAATTAAGGATGGTGCGGCACGCGAACGCCTTGTTCAGTTAGGGTTGCTGGAGAACGACCTGATACAGGTAAAGGCCGGTATCGCCGAGGGCGAGGTCATTGCCACTAGCAACCTCGGCGAATTATTCGACGGCGTTTTGGTGCAGGTAAATTAGTTCAAAGTTTAAAGCTATTTGAACCTTGAACTTGGAACTTTTAACTAATCTTTTATGCAATGGCTTGCTGAAATTTGTGTAAAGCGACCGGTATTCGCAACGATGCTGATCTTGTCGCTCGTTGTGGTCGGGGCATTTTCGTTTTTCAGTCTCGGTCTGGACCTTTTTCCCAAGATCGACTTTCCGACGATCACGATCACGGTTGTAAATCCGGGCGCCTCGCCGCAGGAGATGGAAACTGAGGTCACCGAAAAGGTTGAGGAAGCCGTCAATACGATAAGTGGTATCGATGAACTTCGTTCCAGCTCGATCGAGGGAATTTCGCAGGTTTTTGTCCAGTTCGTTCTCGAAAAGGACGTGAACGTTGCGGCCCAAGAGGTGGAGAATCGCGTTCAGACGGTGATCCCCAATCTTCCTGAAACTGCTAAACAACCAACTGTCCAGAAGCTTGACACCGATGCCGCTCCTGTTTTGCGGATCTCTCTCTCGGCACCCGTTTCACGGCGCGAGGTCACGGACATTGCGAAAAACAAGATTAAAGAGCGGATCGAATCTGTTAACGGCGTCGGGCAGATCACGATCATCGGTGGTGCCGAACGTCAGATAAATGTTTGGGTCGACCCGGATAAGATGCGGTCGTATAACGTATCGCCCGGCGAGGTTTCGGGTGCGCTCAAGGTCCAGAACATGGAATTTCCGAGCGGACGCCTCGACGAAGGGCAAAAGGAGACGAGTGTTCGAACCGTCGGGAAGATCCAGGAGCCGGAACAATTCAACGATGTCGTTGTCGCGACCCGCGGCGGTTATCAGGTAAAGGTTAGGGACCTTGGATATGTTGAGGACGGCACCGAGGAGATTCGGTCGGAGGCGCGTTTGAATGGGCAGCCGGCAGTAACCCTCGTCGTTTCGAAACAATCCGGCCAAAATACCGTGGCCGTCGCCCACGAGATCAAAGCCAAGCTGAAAGAGATCGAAGCAACCTTGCCGAAGAATTACCAGATGCGGATCATCGGCGATAATTCGATCTTTATTGAAAACTCTCTGCGGGCGATCGAGGAACATCTCATTTTAGGATCGATTCTCGCGTCGATAGTGGTTTTTCTGTTTCTTTGGAGTTTTCGTTCGACGATCATCGCCGCGTTGGCCATTCCAACCTCAATTATTTCGACGTTTGCCCTGATGTATGCGATGGGCTACACGCTCAACTCGATCACGATGTTGTCGCTCACGCTGATGGTCGGTATCGTGATCGATGATGCGATCGTCGTACTCGAAAACATCTATCGCTTTGTCGAAGAAAAAGGGATGAACCCGTTTCAGGCGGCGATCGAGGGCACACGTGAGATCGGCCTCGCTGTGCTCGCAACGACGCTCTCCCTTATGGCGGTTTTCGTTCCGATCGGTTTTATGCAGGGCATCGTCGGCCGTTTTATGTCGAGCTTTGGCCTGACGGCTTCGTTTGCGGTAGCAGTTTCATTGATCGTCTCGTTTACGCTCACACCGATGCTTGCCGCCCGCCTGATCAAACGGAAAAAGGAACAGCCACCCAAAGAAACTGACGAGATCAGGGGCGACGGACAGAGCGATAAAACTAAAAGCGATAGTCACTACACCGGCTGGTTCCGCGTCGTCGACGGCGTTTACACAATGCTCTTGCGCTTCTCGATGGCGAATCGATGGGTGATTGTAACGCTTTGTGCATTGGTTTTCCTTAGCATCATTCCTTTGTTTATGTTCGTCGGCAAGAACTTTCTCCCGGTCGACGATCAGTCGCAATTCGAAATATCGGTTCGCGCGCCCGAGGGTTCGAGCCTTACCGCTACATCCCAGATCTTTGAGCGTATTGCGTCCGAGATCAGGAAGATGCCCGGTGTGACGGACACACTCGCAACCGTCGGCGGCGGCCAACAGCAGGTCGTAAATGCCGGCACGATTTACGTCAAGCTTGCGGACATTCACGATCGGCCAAAGTCGCAGGAAATAATAATGGCCGACGCGCGCGAAGTGTTAAAACAGTTTCCGCCCGAGCTGCGAACCGGTGTTCAGCAGGTTCAGGCGTTTTCCGGCGGAGGCTTTCGTAACGCCAACGTCCAGTTTCTGATCGCAGGGCCGGATCTCAAGAAGCTTGAGGAATATTCGTCAAAGATCCTCGAAAAGATGAAATCGATCCCAGACGCGGTTGACGTGGACTCAACCCTGATCAGCGGAAAACCTGAACTTCAACTCGAGGTAGATCGTAGCACCGCGGCCGATCTCGGCGTTCGGGTTGGCGACGTATCGCAGGCTCTGAACACGCTCGTGGCAGGGCAGGAAGCGACGACGTTTAACGCCGGGGCCGATCAGTACGACGTCAGGGTTCGAGCGATAAATAGTTTTAGACAAGATGTAGAGGGTCTAAAGCGGATGATCGTTCCGTCCGCCAAGATCGGTTGGGTGACTCTCGATCGCGTTGTAAAAACGACGACCGGCACAGGCCCAAGCTCAGTTGATCGTACAAACCGCCAAAGGCAGGTGACGCTGCTTGCGAATACCCGACCCGGCGGCTCGGCCGCCAGTATCACGGCCGCGATCGATAGCTACGTTAAAGAACTGGATCTCAAAAATTCCGGCTACCGTACAGGTTATGTCGGACAATCGAAGGAAATGGGTAAGGCAGGTTTTTACTTCCTGCTCGCCTTTATGCTGTCGTTCATTTTTATGTACATTGTGCTGGCAGCGCAGTTCGAATCGTTCGTTCACCCGGTGACGATCCTGCTTACGCTGCCGCTGTCGATACCGTTCGGGATATTTAGCCTGCTTGTGATGGGTCAGACCGTTAATATCTTTTCCGGATTGGGTTTGCTGCTGCTGTTCGGTGTCGTTAAGAAAAACGCTATTCTGCAGATCGATCATACGAACGGGCTCCGATCAAAGGGGATGAGCCGATACGACGCAATAATTCAGGCCAACCGCGACCGCCTGCGGCCGATCCTTATGACGACCATCGCCCTCGTAGCCGGAATGATCCCTCTCGTTGTGTCAACCGGTGCCGGCTCAGGGACGAACCGATCGATCGGAGTTCTCGTCGTTGGCGGCCAAACATTGTGTTTGCTTTTGACGCTGCTGGCGGTGCCGGTCTTTTACTCGATCTTTGACGACCTCACGGAGCTAAGGCTATTTAGGTATGTCAATCAGTTTGCAACTTGGCTGTTTGGCGGCATGAAACGACGATTCGCAACAGCGACGGCCTCGTTAGTCAATAAGCATTAATCCGCCAAAACCACGTTTAATATGAACCGGCGTTTATACATTTTCACTCTCGTTTTGCTCGTAGCGGCGGCTATAAATGCGAGCGCCCAAGATCCTACGCCGACGCCTGTTGTCAGCGACAAACAAGCCGTCGAGCCCGAAAACCTGAAAGGCGTGCCCGCGATCGCCGCCGATTACCGCTCGGACGAACGCCTTTTGCCTGATCTCGGACGCGTCGGTGTCGATATGACAAATCAGCGGACTCTGACGCTGCGTGAGGCGATAGAGCTTGCGCTGGAAAACAACCGAGACATCGAGGTTTCGCGAAAGACGGTTTCGATAGCTGAATTCGATCTGCTTGCCGCACGCGGATTTTATCAACCCAGGCTTACCGGCCAAAGCTATTACGACCGTTCGACAACGCCGAATGTGAGTATCTTCAGCAATAATCAAAAGTCGACGGTTGGGACTTTGGTTGGCAATACCGCGCTTCAGGCTTTTGCGCCCAAATTCGGAACGGTATTTACCGGGTCGTTTATCAATCAGCGGCTAACGACGGACAATCCGATATCGATCCTCAGTCCGCAGCTGAATTCCAGTCTTGGGTTTGCGGTTACCCAGCCGCTGTTTCGCGGACGTAAGTTCGACCAGTCGCGACGGACGATCGAGATCGCAAAGAGAAACATCTCGCTCACCGACACGCAGTTTCGACAGCGTTCGATCGAGGTCGTAGCGGGTGTCCAACGGGCTTATTGGGATCTGACCTTTGCGCTGAGGAATTTGCAGGTACAGCGCGACGGTGTCCGCGACGCGAAATCACAGCTCGGACACAGTCGCCGCCTCGTGGAGGAAGGTCAGCTTGCACCGATCGATATTGTCGCCGCCGAAACGCAGGTCGCTAACTTTGAACAGTTCGTATACGATGCCTTGAATACCGTAAATCAGACGGAAAATGCACTGAAAAATCTGATCTCGCCAAATCGGATCAACGCTATTTGGAACGAGGCACTGACGCCCGTCGAGCCAGTTGACGTAACAGTGCCCGATGCGACGTTGACCGAGGCGATGGACGCGGCAATCGACAATCGCCCTGAACTCGAGATCAATAAAGCTCAAAAAGACATAAACGCGCTCGATCAAAAACTTTATCGTGAGCAGAAAAAACCACAGATCGATTTCGTCGCGAGTTATACATCGTCGGGAATCGGCGGCAGTCTCAATCCGAATTTCAGAAGCCCGTTTGCACGAGTATGCGACCCAGCCGACGTGACTTGCATCCAGCAACAGCAGCAGCAGCAAACCGCTCTGCAAAGTTTGTTGCGTTCTATCGGGCCGAGCACGTCGAGCGTAACTGATATTTTCGCGAACAGATATCCCGTGTTTCGCATCGGCATCAATTTCAATCTGCCACTTTTTGGCGATAAGACAGCGGCCGCTCAACTTGGCCGCTCAAAGGTCGAGGCCGAGCGGCTCGAGACGCAGCGTGAGCAGATCGAGCAAGGCATCCAGGTCGAAGTTCGAAACGCTCTTCAGGCTGTTCGGACAGGCGAGGCACGCCTGCGAGCAGCTGCGATCGCCCGCGAAAATAACGCAAAACAGTACGAATCGGAACAGCGAAAGCTCGACGCCGGGCAATCCGACATTTACAAAGTTCTTGAGCGGCAAACAGCTCTCGCTGCGGCAAAAAGCAACGAATTGCGAGCACGAACGGAGTTAAATAAGGCGATCGCTGAGCTTCAGCGTGCAACCGGTAATTCATTAAAGGCAAACGACATAGTGCCAAAATTAAAGAAATGAAAGCAGTTTACATTACAAACTTTGGCGTAGTCGAAGGCCTTGAAACTCGCGAGGTTCCCGATCCTAGAAAACCAACTGGAAACGAAATACTAGTGCGCGTCCGTGCCGCCGGCCTGAACCGCGCCGATCTGTTGCAGGTTCGGGGACTGTATCCGCCGCCGCCGGGATACTCGCCGAATATTCCGGGCCTCGAGTTCGCCGGCGAGGTCGCCGCGATCGGTAATGGGGTAAAAAACTGGTCGGTCGGCGAGCGCGTTTTTGGCATTACGGCCGGCGAGGCTCAAGCCGAGTTTCTTTTGACCGATGAGAGCCTGATCGTCCGAGTCCCGGACAATTTGAGCTTTACGGAGGCCGCCGCCGTCCCTGAGGCATTCATAACGGCGCACGACGCGATCTTTACCAACGGCGAGCTAAAGACAGGCGAAACTCTGCTCGTCCACGCCGTCGGCTCGGGCGTCGGCCTCGCGGCGTTACAGCTCGCTAAAGCCAAAGGCGCTATTGTTATTGGCACGTCACGAACCGCCGATAAATTGGATCGATGCAGCGAATTCGGACTCGATACCGGGATTTTGACAGAAGGCAGTTCCGATTTTTCGACAATCGTAAAAGAAAAAACTGAGGGTCGAGGCGTTGAGGTGATACTCGACCTTGTCGGCGCCGCATATTTTACGCAAAATCTCGCGAGTCTTGCTCTCAAAGGCCGTTTGATCCTGGTTGGATTGACCTCAGGCCGAACCGCCGAGTTTGACCTCGGGCTTGCGCTGCAAAAACGCGCAAAGATCATTGGAACCGTCCTTCGTGCCCGTCCTGTCGACGAAAAGGCTGACGCAACGCGTGGATTTGCAGACGACGTCGTGCCGCTGCTCGAATCCGGCGCGATCAGACCAAACCTCGACCGCGTTTTCCAAGCGGAAGAGGTTGTCGCAGCTTATAAATATCTGGAATCGAATGAGAGTTTCGGAAAGGTTGTGCTGAATTTTTAACGGGTCATTCGGGCGGCCGCGTGATCTGTGACTACGCAGAGCCCCGGTACGCCCTCCGAGTCAAGCTCAGCCATAAGCGCCGCAGCCTGATTGTATGTCAAGCAGCACGCTTCCAGCTGGTCGAATGAGATGACCGACCAAAGAGCTTCGTCAATCTCGCTATCGGCCGCAGGCGCAAGTTCGGGCTCGGCAAAAGCAACACCGATGGCCCTGGATTCAAAATTATTTTGTTGACGTTCATTTTCCATCCTTCGGTTCAGATGCAAAATTCCCGACTTCATTTCCTGAATTTTCATGTTTATCAAGTGCGCTCAAAAATCTAACACATCCGAACAACCTATGTAAATGTTTTTTTTCGGTGATTTGCGCAGCGCCCGGAGCCAATTGCCCGGGGAATTGCTAAGATTAAACTGCGCTTATGCTATACAGAGAGTCAATTTTTATGACAGGCTTTCCCGGGTTCATCGCCGGCCGCCTTGTCGAACGTCTTGCAAAACCTGAAACGCAATTCTTCTTGCTGGTCCAACCTCAATTTGTTGAGAGTGCCATCGACTATGCAAAGGACATCGCCGAATTTACAAATACGCCGCTCGAGAGTTATGCGATCGTCGAGGGCGACATAACACGCCCGCGTTTGGGGATTTCCGATGCCGATCTGGAAGTCATTCAGTACGAAACGACGGACGTGTTTCATCTCGCGGCCGTTTACGATCTCGCGGTGCCGAGAGATGTGGCTCTCGATGTTAATCTCAATGGCACTATAAACGTCAACGACCTTGTATGCTCGCTTAAAAATCTGCGACGATACAACTATGTTTCGACGTGTTACGTCGCCGGGAAACGCGAGGGAGCGATCCTAGAAACTGACCTCGAACACAAGGCCGGTTTTCGCAATTTTTACGAAGAAACCAAAAATCTGGCCGAGATCGAAGTGGAAAAATTGAAAGGACGCTTGCCCGTAACGATCTTTCGACCGTCGGTCGTAGTCGGTGATTCCGAAACCGGTGAAACGACTAAATATGACGGCATTTATTATCTGATCAATTACTTGCGAAAGGCTCCGGCCGTGCTTCGCGTCTTAAATGTAGGCAATCGAAAGGTTAGGCTAAACCTCGTGCCGGTCGATTTTGTTGTTGAAGCCATAGCCGCTCTCTCTCACGACAAACGAGCCATAGGGAAAACGATCGCGCTCGCCGATCCTGAGCCGCTGACTACAGCGGAGCTTTTCGATGTTATCGCAAAGTATTTGTCGGGTCGCAAATCCGAATTCAGCCCGCCGGCGAGGCTTGCGGAGTGGTTTTTGAACACGCGTATCTCGCCTGCAATTACGGGGCTGCCGCACCACGGAGTTCCCTATTTCTTTATTTCACAGACATACGACACATCTGTCGCGGACGAGTTGCTTGCGGCCAATGGTATTGCATGCCCAAGATTTGAGAACTACGCCCGTAATCTGCTCGATTTTGTCGAGGAGAATCCGGAGTTGTAAGACATCTGGGGATAGGATTTTGCTCCTGAGCATACCACCCTTGATTTCGGGCATCTTATCGTTAGATGAGCAATATGCATTTCGTCAAAATTCGGTATTTGTCTTTGCCCGCGTGTTTATTGTTGATATCCGCGGTTTGCGCTAACGCTCAGAGCGGCCGTGTACAGCCGACGCCGACTCCGACCCCGAGCGACGAAACCTTGCGAGTCGTTACAGAGGAGATAAAGCTAAATGTATTGGCATTTGACCAAAATGGGATATTTGCGTCCGACGTGACGGCAAACGATCTCGTCATCACCGAGAACAATATTCTCCATCAACCGGCGAGCGTACGGCGCCTTGCGGCAAATGTCCTGATCGTGATGGACACCGGCGGCGAGATGCGGAGCGTCAAATCGCTGGATCAGACACGAAGAGTTGCTCGCGGCGTTGTCGAAGCATTGCGGCCGGGTGATCTGGTTTCGATTCTTCAATATAGCGATAAGGCTCAGATCGTCGCCGAATGGACGGACGATAAGGCTCAAATGCTGGCTGCGATACGACGCACAAATTTTGGCCGGAGATCGGCGTTTGTCGATGCTCTATCACTTGCAACCGACTTTCTGCTAAAAAATCCGCTCGAAAATAAGCATCTCGTTCTGATAACTGACGGAACGGACAGCCTTGGCAGATCATCGGCAAAGTTCGACGCCTTTCAACGTCTGCTCGCAACGAACATCAGTGTCCACGTACTCAGCTACACCGGTATGGAGGCAGCCGATATTGAACCGCGAACAAAAAGAACGTCGAATATTCCGCCAAAGCCTGCACTGCCGCCCGAGGTACAAGAACAGATACCGATCAATAAGGGAGTCAAGGTTGGGCCGACTATTAACATGGACCGCACGCTACTTAGGCGAATGAAGGCGCGAAAACTCGATCTTGAAACCAGTCAGGAGCAACTCGAAAAGCTCGCCGAGAATACCAACGGCGAGTTCATCCTGCCCGGCACCATCGATGAAATGATCGAAAAATCAGCACTCGTCGCCCGTATGATCGATTCGTCATACGTTGTCACATATACGCCAAAGATACCGGTCGTCGAAACCCGCGGCATTGCCGAACGCAATATCGAGGTCACATCGCGTCGCCCCGGCCTCGTCGTCCAGGCGCGGAGGAAATTGCTTATCCAGGCTGAAAAGCAGTCGTCAAAAGACTGATTTTGATTTAAATTGGGAGAGGTGAAAATACTTTTTGGAATTCTTGGCTTCTTATCGCTGGCCTGCGGTCACGTGACTGCGCAGGATAAACCAACGCCAGTATGCCCCACATTTAGAGTTCTCGGTCCTCCAAGTCTCACAATTCCAGGTGGCGTATTTACATTTACGGCTGAGTTTGCGGGCGAAGTTCCCAAGAACGTTAGCTATCGCTGGTCGGTCAGTGAAGGGACGATAGCAAGTGGACAAGGCACTCCTTCAATACAACTGCTGGCGCCAAAAGGAAACTCTTACATTACTGCGATTGTCGAACTTGTTGGATTACCTGAAACATGCACAAATTTTTTCAGCGAAACAGCTGCAGCAGTATGCAGCTGTGACCCATTATTAGAGAATGAATACGGCAAATTATCATTCGCTGAGGAAAAACACCGACTGGCTTCGGCCGTGGAAGCTGCAAAAAGAATTGGCGCAAC
>Ga0209798_10000167_pt1 | contig 37515 bp, 35 predicted proteins | sample DOMMetBare3Fresh_FD_187475 | JGI IMG/M metagenome (GOLD analysis project Ga0209798, IMG submission 187475) | Wetland sediment microbial communities from St. Louis River estuary, USA, under dissolved organic matter induced mercury methylation -... | ecosystem: Environmental > Aquatic >...
CCGGCACGGCGACCGAGATCGCCATGCAGCGCTCCCCGGCGGAGCCGTAGCCCGCTCCGATGAGGGCGTCGACGGCCTGGTCCATGTCGGCGTCCGGCATCACGATCATGTGGTTCTTGGCGCCGCCGAAGCATTGCACCCGCTTGCCGTGCGCGCAGCCGGTGGCGTAGATCGCTTCCGCGATCGCGGAGGAGCCCACGAAGCCGATGGCTCTGACGCGCGGGTCGGTGATTAGCGTGTCGACCGCTTCCTTGTCGCCGTTCACCACATTGAGCACGCCGGCGGGAAGTCCGGCTTCGACCAGAAGCTCCGCTAGCCGCATCGGTACTGACGGGTCGCGCTCGGACGGCTTGAGGATGAAGGCGTTGCCGCAGGCCAGCGCGGGCGCGAGCTTCCACATCGGGATCATGGCCGGGAAGTTGAACGGCGTGATGCCAACGACCACGCCGAGCGGTTGACGCAGCGAATAGAGGTCGATGGAGGGGCCGGCGCCTTCGGTGAACTCGCCCTTGAGCAGGTGCGGGATGCCGCAGGCGAACTCGACCACCTCGAGGCCGCGCTGGATGTCACCCTTGGAGTCCGGAATGGTCTTGCCATGCTCGGACGACAGGAGCTTGGCGAGGCTGTCGAACTCCCGGTGCAGCAGCTCCAGGAACTTGAACATGACGCGCGCGCGCCGCTGCGGGTTGGTCGCGGCCCAGCCGCGCTGCGCGGCGTCCGCATTGGCGATTGCTCCCGCGGCCTCCGCCCGGCTCGCATAGGCAAGCCGCGCCTGAACCTCACCCGTATTCGGATTGAACACGTCGCCGAACCGGCCCGAGGCGCCCTTCACCTCCTTGCCGCCGATAAAGTGGCCGATCTCGCGCATGCCTGTCTCCCTCGGATGGGCGGGGGGCGTTGTCGGCGACGGGTATAGGGCCCAGGATGGCAAAGGGCCAGCGCCTCGACTACCATTCCGGCAACAGATGAGGGAGGGCGACGTGCGGTCAGCTGCGGTCTTTGGTCTTGCCGTTGTTGCTGTGCTGGTTGCGGCCGCCCATGTCCGCGCGCAGCCGTCCGGCGTGGACGCCATCGCCAACTACGCCGGCCCCGACCGGCAGAGGCTCCTGGAGGACGGCGCCCGGCGCGAAGGCAGCCTGCTCCTCTATACCACCGGCACTCAGCTCAAGCCGCTCATCGATCGCTTCGAGCAGAAGTACCCCTTTGTGCGCGTCGAGCTGGCGCGCGCGAGCTCCGCCGACACCGCGCGCAAGGTGATCGAGGAATATCGCGCCGGCTTCGAGAAGGTGGATGCATTCGAGCTGGCCTCGCATGGCCTCGTGGTGCCGCGCGATGAAAACATCCTGCAGCCGTTCCGCTCGCCCGAGCTGTCGGCGTTCGGTGCCGAAGCGGTCGAGCCCGGCCGCCACTGGGTGGTGGTGCGCGAGTCCTATACCGGCATCGGCTTCAACACCAAGCTCCTGCCGCCGGAGCGGGCGCCGAAGACCTATCTCGATCTGCTCGATGCGCAGTGGCGCGGCAAGATGGCGATCTCCGGCGTCTCCACCACCGCGGTCAACTGGGTCGGCACCATGCTGATCGCACACGGCCCCGAATTCGTGCGCAAGCTCGGGGCGCAGAACATCCGCATCTACAATCTTACCGGTCGCGCGCTCGCCAACCTGATGACGGCGGGCGAGGTGGTGCTGTCGCCGACGATCTACAACTCGCATGTGGCGGCGAGCGCCGAGAAGGGCGCGCCGCTCGGCTGGTTCGCGCCCGGCCCGGTGCCGGTGACCGACTCCGGCGTCGCGATCGCCCGCAAGGCGCCGCACCCGCACGCCGCCATGCTGTTCGTGGATTTTCTGATGTCGAAAGAAAGCCAGCTGCTCTACCAGGAGCTCGGCTACGATTCCCCGCGCAGCGACGCGGCCGGCGCCGGCGCCAAGCTGCAGCGGCTCTATCTCACCAATCGGCCGAGCTACATCCGCGAATACGAGGACTGGGCCAAGCTCTACCAGGACGTCTTCCTGCGCCGGCGGATATGACGCGTTTTCGCAGCTTTGTTGGAAGCATGACGGTTGCGGCGAACTCGGCCTGCTCCCTCCCCCCTTGCGGGGGAGGGGTGGGGAGGGGGGTGGCGGCAGATTCGGCGATTATGTCGACCCCCCTCCCTGTCCCTCCCCCGCAAGGGGGGAGGGAACGTCGTGGCGCTGCCCGTCGCAAAACCAATGGAGCGTTTTGTGTCATCTCATATGAGGTCGGGAGATTCAGTCGTGAGCGAGACGGCGCTCGCGAGGTCTTGGGGTGCTGATTTCGCCAATCGCCTGCGATCGGGCGAGGCTGCAATCCTGGTGCTGCTCACCGTCGTGCTTGCGGTGGTGCTGCCGCCGTTCCTGTTTCTGCTGCGCGCGAGCCTCGTCGTCGGCGGCACGGACGCGCAGCCGCACTATGGGCTCGATCATTTCGTGTCCGTGATCGCGCGCAGCGGCGCCAACTTGTGGATCACGACGATTGCCTACGCGCTCGGAAGCTCCGCGCTCGCGATCGCGCTCGGCGCATCCTCGGCTTGGCTGGTGGCGCGTACCGACGCGCCGTTCCGCCGCAGCGCGACGGTCGCGGCGTTCCTGTCACTCGCGGTTCCGGTCATCATCAAGAGCATCGGCTGGATCATGCTGCTCGGGCCCAACAGCGGGCTCGTCAACGTGGTGCTGCGGCTTGTGGTCGGCGGCGAGCAGGGGCCGATCGAATTGTATTCGCTCGGCGGCATGATTTTCGTCGAGGGCATGCTGTGGACGCCTGTGGTGTTCCTGCTCACGTTGCCGGTGCTGGGCGCGATGGATCCCTCGCTGGAGGAGGCCGCCGCCACCTCCGGCGCCGACGTGCGGCAGACGGTCCAGCGCGTGACGCTGCCGCTGCTGCGACCGAGCATCGCCGCGGTGTTCCTGCTGGCGCTGATCCGCGCGCTGGAATCATTCGAGGTGCCGCTCCTGATCGGCGCGCCGGGCAATCTGCACACGCTCACCACCGCGATCTATGAAAGCATCCACACCGGCTTCGTGCCGAAATATGGCGAGGCCAGCGCCTTTGCGATGCTGCTTCTGCTCATCGTGGTGGCGCCCTTGGCCTATTATTATTGGCTCACCAAGGAAGCGAGCCGCTTCGCGACCATCACCGGCAAGGGCTTCCGGCCGCGCCGCTTGAAGCTCGGCGCCTGGCGCCTCCCGCTCGGGCTCTGCCTGCTCGTCATTCCGTTCTCGCTGGTCGCGCCGCTTCTAATCCTGATCTGGGCGTCGTTCCTGCCGGTCTACAAGCCGCCGGAGCTCGCTGACTTTGCGCAGCTCAGTCTCGCCAACTACCGGTCGGTCTGGGGCCGGCCGGAAACGCTGACCGGCCTCACCAACAGCGCGCTCATCGGGTTCTGGAGCGCGACCGTCGTGGTCGCGCTGACCTTCGCGGCTGCCTGGCTGATCATCCGCGTCCGCAGCCGATTGCGCTTCGCGCTCGACGCGCTGATCTCGGTGCCGCTGGTCTTTCCCGGCATCGTGCTCGGCATCACGATCCTGATCGAGTTCCTGCGGCTGCCGTTCATTCCGATCTACGGCACGATCTGGATCCTGGTGTTCGCCTTTCTCATTCGGTTCATGCCCTACGGCATGCGGTTCTGCCATGCCGGCATCCTGGCGATCCATCGCGAGCTGGAGGAATGCGGCCGCACCTGCGGCGCCGGCCTGCTCACGGTGCTGCGCCGGATCGTGCTGCCGCTCGCCCTGCCGTCGGTGGTGGCGGCCTGGCTGTACGTGTTCCTGTACACGATCCGCGACCTCTCGATCGCGATCCTGCTCGCAGGACCGCGCAGCCAGGTGATCGCGGTGGTGATCCTCGATCTGTGGAACAATGGCGAAGTACCGGAGCTGGCCGCGCTCGCGGTATTGATGGCGGCGGGCGTCACCGCGCTCGGTGTCGTGCTGATGTGGCTCGGCCGCCGCGCGGGCGGCGTTGCGGCATGATCGAGTGCGACGTGATCGAGATGGAGATGAAAGACGATGTTCGAGGATTCGGTGCCAAGGCTGAAGATCGGCGCGCTCAAGCCGTTGTCGGTGGTCGACAACTCGGCCTACGAGTTCTATCGCATCGCCCCACCCGGCGTGATGCTGGTGATGATCCCGGTGGGGCTTGGCAAGTTTAGCAAGGACGACGTCGAGCGCGTGTTCGCGCCGCTCGACGGCTATGTCGATCAACTGATGGAACGGGGCGTCGACCTGATCATGCAATCGGGGGTGCCGCTGCCGCTCCTGATCGGCGTCGAGGCCCATGACCGCCTGATCGAGCGCATCGCCAAGCGCAGCGGCAAGCCCGCGACCTCGTCCGTCCTCGGTGTCGTCGCCGCCGCCAAGCGGCTTGGGCTGCGCCGCATCGTGGTGGCGAACAAGTGGTCGGAACCGATGAACCGGACACTCGGCGAGTTCTTCGCGCGTGGCGGCACCGCGATCGCCGGGGTGGCAGCGGAGGTCATGGGGCCGGACAAGTTCCAGAAGATCTCGACCGCCGATCATATGGACCTTGCCTATGAGCTCGGGCGGGCGGCGTTTGCGCAGCACCCGGACGCCGACGGCCTCTATATCGGCGGCGGCTCCTGGTTGTCGGAGCCGGTCTGCCAGGCGCTCGAGCGTGAGTTCGGCCGGCCCTCGATCTCCAACCAGAGCGCCATGATCTGGGACACCCTCAGCCGGTTGGGCGCCTGGAAGCCTATTCCGGGGCAGGGGCGGCTGTTGAGCGTGGCCTGAGCAGCGGGGACATCAACGCCAGGAATACCAGGTAACCATCCCTTAAGCGCCTTAGGGATAGCTTGCTGGTCAGTGGGGGCGTGGGCGTCCGTGCGTCCAGTGGCGTAGGGTTGAATCAATGGACATTGCAACCGGCCTCGGCCTTCTCGCCGGCGGGATCGTGCTGGTCTCCCTCATTCTCATGGGGGGCAACCTGGGGATGTTCGCGGACTCGCACGCGTTCATCGTGATCTTCGGCGGCTCGTTTGCGGCCACGCTGATCCGCTTCCCGCTCTCCTCGATGTTCCACGGCCTGCCGCTCGGCGCGCGCTTCGCCTTCACGATGCGCCGGATCAGCCAGCGCGAGATGGTCGACGAGATCGCGGAGCTCGCCGAGATCGCCCGCAAGCAGGGGCCGATCGGGCTCGAGAAGGTCGAGATCGAAGACCCGTTCCTGGCCAAGGGCATCCGCTACGTCGCTGACGGCTATGACCTCAACTTCATTCGCGACAACCTGGAGCGCGACCGCGACAACTTCCTCACCCATCTCGACGAAGGGCAGAAGATCTACCGCGCCATTGGCGACTGCGCGCCGGCCTTCGGCATGATCGGCACCTTGATCGGCATGGTGCAGATGTTCGCCAACATGACCGATCCCTCGAAGCTCGGCCCGCTCATGGCGGTCGCGCTGCTGGCCACGTTCTATGGCGCCGCGCTCGCCAACCTGCTGTGCCTGCCGATCGCCGACAAGCTGCACCTCAAGCTCGTCGACGAGGAGGTCAACCGCACCTTGATCATCGATGGCGTGCTGATGATCCGCGAATCCAAGAGCCCCGCGCTGGTGCGCGAGATGTTGCTCGCCTACCTGCCCGAGAAGCACCGCCACCAGGCCGAGCCGGAGCCGGTGCCGGCTTGACCGCAAGCCCGCGGCTCTGAAAACGGAAGTCGGTCATGGCGAGGCGCAAGGACGGAGGTCACGGCGGCGGTCACGGCTGGTTCGTGACTTTCGCGGACCTGATGGGCCTCCTGGTCAGCTTCTTCGTCATGCTGGTGGCGTTCTCCACCCAGGATCAGGTCAAGCTGCAGGTGGTGGCTGGCTCGATGCGGGACGCCTTCGGCGTTCAGGATAAGGTTCGCTATTCCGGCGTCATCGAGATCGATGGGCTGCCCACCCGGCCGAAACTCAAGAACTCCGCCCCGATACCGCCCGAGGAGGCCTCCGCCACGCCCGCGCCCGACCAGCACGGTCGGCAGGAGACCTATGGCGCCAAGCTCGACAGTGATCGCAAGTTCGCGCTCGCGTCGGCGTCGCTGCGCCAAGCCTTGCAGGACATGCCGGAGCTCACCGAAGCATCCAAGCACGTCATGATCGAGGAGACCAAGAACGGCCTCAATGTCGAGGTCGTCGATCAGAATGGTCGCTCGATGTTCCCGGAGGGTTCCAAGGAGCCCTTTGACCGCACACGCCGTCTGATCGAGCGGCTTGCTGCCCCGCTCAAGTCAATGCCGTTCCGGATTGCGATTACCGGCCATACCTCTGCGAGCCGGTTGCCGGCGCAGCCTGGCTACGGGCCATGGGAGCTGTCGGCGGACCGTGCCAACGCGATCCGCAAGATGCTTGAGGCAAATGGCGTGCCGACGTCGCAATTCTTTATGGTCGCGGGCAAGGCCGATACCCAGCCTTTGTTCCCGGACGATCCCTATATCGCGGCCAATCGCCGCGTGACCATTACGCTGATGAACGAGGAGCCGCCAATACCAGCCTCGGTGAAGCCGTGATGTTCACCTTACGGGCTCTTTGCCATGCGAGCCCGGAAAGGGCGCCCTGCGGTTATGGTATGCGTCAGAGGGATGGCGGAACCTATGCGGCAAGGCCATGTTGAATTGCGAGGATGGGTGATATAAGCCGCCCCACTTTGCGGCGTCGGGAACCAGCCCTGCCTTCCATGGATAATGCAGCGAACGGAAGTTCCGCGCTGGCCGGGACCCCTGGGGTCCATGCCGCGAAGGATGAGGATTCTCACAGTCAGTCGAGCACCTGGGGGCTGGTGCTTGGCAGTATGGGTGTCGTCTATGGCGACATCGGTACCAGCCCGCTGTACGCCTTTCGCGAGGCGGTCAACGCCTCCGGGCCGCTGACGCGCGACACGGTCCTCGGCGTCCTTTCGATGATCCTGTGGGCGCTGATCGTCGTCGTCACCCTCAAATACGTGCTTCTGCTGCTGCGCGCGGACAATAACGGGGAGGGCGGAACGCTGTCGTTGACGGCGCTCGCGACCAGAGCCCTGGGGCGAAGGACCACGCTCGTCTTTCTGCTCGGGCTGATTGGCGCCGCGATGTTTCTCGGCGATTCGATGATCACGCCGGCGATATCGGTGCTGTCGGCGGTTGAAGGTCTCAATCTGGCGACGCCCGCCTTCGAGCACTTCGTGGTCCCGCTCACCATCGTGATCCTGACGCTGCTGTTCGTGGTGCAGCGTCGCGGCACCGCGCGGGTGGCGAGCTTCTTCGGTCCGGTCATGGCGATCTGGTTTGTCGTTCTTGCCCTCACCGGCCTGTTGCATATCAGCGACGACCCGGGCGTGCTGCTTGCGATCAATCCGTATTATGCGGTGTCGTTTGTCCTAGGCCACGGCACGATCGGGCTGGTCACCCTTGGCGCCGTCTTTCTGGCGGTGACCGGCGGAGAGGCGCTGTATGCCGACCTCGGCCACTTCGGCCGCAAGCCGATCCAGATCGCGTGGATGGCGTTTGTGCTGCCGGCGCTTGTCATCAACTATTTCGGACAGGGCGCGCTGGTGCTCGCCAACCCCGCCGCGATCGAGAACCCGTTCTATCGGCTTGTTCCAGACTCTCTGCTGCTGCCTACGATCGTCCTGGCGACCGCCGCGACCGTGATTGCAAGCCAAGCCGTCATCACCGGAGCCTATTCGCTGGTCGGGCAGGCCATCCAGCTCGGCATGCTGCCGCGGGTCGCCATCATGCACACCTCCGCGTCACAGGCGGGCCAGATCTACATCCCGCGCGTCAATATGGTTCTGTTCATCGGTGTGCTCCTGCTGGTCGGGCTGTTCCGGTCGTCGAGCCATCTCGCGTCGGCGTATGGGATTGCCGTGACCACAACGATGGTGGTTGACGGCTCGCTGGCGTTCATCGTGGTGTGGAAGCTGTGGAAGTTCAAGTTCTGGCAGGCGGCGCTGATGGTGGTGCCGTTGGTGATCGTCGACTCCACGTTCTTTACGGCCAACCTGCTCAAGCTGGTGGAAGGGGGCTGGGTTCCGTTGTTGTTCGGCGCCACGATGGTGCTGCTGATGCTGACGTGGCGGCGCGGCACCAGCCTTCTTGCTCAGAAGACCCGCCGGATCGAGGTGCCGCTCGACACCTTGATCCGCAGCCTGGAGAAGAGCCCGCCGCACATCGTGCCGGGCACCGCGGTTTTTCTGACCAGCGAGCCTGACTACGCGCCGACCGCGCTCCTGCACAACCTCAAGCACAACAAGGTGCTGCACGAGCACAACGTCATCCTGACCGTAGTCACCACCGACACCCCGCGCGTCAGCGAAGACGAGCGGGTGACGATGACGACGCTGTCGCCGCATTTCGGCCGCGTGGCGCTCAAGTTCGGCTACATGGAGCAGCCGAACGTGCCCAAGGCGCTGGCCGTGGCGCGCAAGCATGGCTGGACGTTCGACATCATGTCGACGTCGTTTTTCCTGTCTCGCCGGGCGCTCAAGCCGGCGGCTCATTCCGGCATGCCGCCCTGGCAGGATCATCTGTTCATCGGCATGACCAAGACCGCGAGCGATGCCACCGACTTCTTCCATATCCCGACCGGGCGGGTGGTTGAGATCGGCACGCAAGTCACGGTCTGAGGTATTGCCATCTAAATATTTGATACAAATGAACTATTAGCTGGCCAGCGACGCCCCAGGGCCCGGCCTGCGCATGGCAGCAGGGTCCCTTTAACATGACGCGACTGCTCCGGCGGGGTTTATAAGCCCGCCGCGCTCGCCATATTGCAGCGCAACAAAGGAGCAGGCTTCGCCTGATGAGGCCATGACCCACAGTAGAACCACGCGTGTCGAAGACATTCCGGCGCTCGCCGGCCCAGGTGCAAGGCATTCCAAGGCAGCTTTTTGGCCGCTCGCCCTCGGCAGCATCGGTGTCGTGTACGGCGACATCGGGACGAGCCCGCTCTACGCCTTGCACGAATCATTGATCGCCGCGGCCGGTCCGGGCAATGCCGCCAGCGAGCCGGTCATTCTCGGCATCCTCTCCCTCATCGTCTGGGCACTGATCGTCGTCGTGACGATCAAATACATCTTTGTGCTCCTTCGAGCGGATAACGACGGCGAAGGCGGCACGCTTGCTTTGATGGCTTTGGCGCAGCGCGCGTTGGGACGCGCCGGCTTTGTCATTGTCCTGCTTGGCGTCATCAGCGGCGCATTGTTCTATGGCGATGCCATCATTACGCCGGCGCTGTCGGTCCTCTCCGCCATCGAGGGCTTGAAGGTGGTCACGCCGGCCTTCGAGCCCTATGTCGTGCCGGTGACGGTGGCGATCCTGATCGCGCTGTTCGCCGTTCAGTCGCGCGGCACAGCCAAGGTCGCCACCTTTTTTGGACCCATCACGCTGCTGTGGTTCGTCGCAATCGCGGTTGCGGGCTTGTGGCACATTGCGCGGAATCCGGCCGTGCTCGCGGCATTCAATCCGATCCACGGCGTGGGCTTTCTCCTGAATCATGGGATGATTGGTCTTTTGACGCTTGGTGCGGTCTTTCTCGTGGTCACCGGTGCGGAGGCGCTATATGCCGACCTGGGGCACTTCGGTCGGGGCCCGATCCGCTTCGCGTGGCTGACCTTGGTATTGCCGGCGCTGACCATCAACTATCTCGGTCAGGGCGCCTTGGTGTTGGCCGATCCGAAGGCGATCGAGAGCCCGTTCTTCTTGCTGTTTCCCGAATGGGCGCTGCTTCCGATGGTGGGGCTTGCCACCGCCGCCACCGTCATCGCGAGCCAGGCTGTCATCACCGGGGCTTACTCGCTGACCCAGCAAGCCATACAGCTTGGCCTGATACCCCGTCTTGAGATTCGGCATACCTCGGAGGAAACGTTTGGGCAGATCTACATGCCGCGCGTCAACTTTCTGCTGCTGATCGGTGTTCTCGCTCTCGTACTGCAGTTCCGCTCGTCCAGTGCGCTCGCCTCGGCCTACGGGATTGCGGTGACGGGCACCATGGTGGTCACCACCATGATGGCGTTTGTGGTGATCTGGAAGGTATGGCGCTGGTCGGCGCTCGCGGCTGCGGCCCTGGTCGTGCCGTTCCTGCTCGTCGATATGACCTTTCTCGGTGCAAATCTGCTCAAGATCGTGGACGGCGGCTGGGTGCCGCTTGCGCTCGCCGGCGCCATCATGATGGCGATGTATACGTGGCTGCGTGGCAGTCGCCTTCTTTACGAGAAGACGCAGCGCGAAGAAATGCCGCTCGAACGGCTCGTCGCCGCGCTCGAAAAAAATCCGCCGCAACGGGTCCCGGGCACCGCGGTCTTCCTGACCAGCGACCCGACCAGCGCACCCAAAGCGCTGATGCATAGCCTCAAGCACTACAAGGTGCTGCACGAGAAGAATGTCATCCTGACGGTTGAGACGGCGCCGACACCGCGAGTCGATCTGGCCGAGCGTGTGCGAATTCTGCCGGCCGGCGAATCGTTCCAGCGGATCGTTCTGCGGTTCGGCTTTATGGAGACGCCGAATATACCAAAGGCGCTCGCCATGGCGCGGACCATGGGCTTTTCATTCGACATCATGTCGACCTCCTTCTTCCTCTCTCGGCGGTCGCTCAAGCCAGCCGCGAAGTCGGATATGCCGCGCTGGCAGGATCGACTGTTCATTTCGCTGGCGCGCACCGCCAATGATGCGACCAGCTATTTCCGCATTCCGACCGGGCGTGTGGTGGAAATTGGCGCGCAAGTGACTGTTTGAAACTCGGTCGCCGATCAACCTCGGCCCGTAGAGTGCTTCAGGGGCGGACCTCGATCGGGGCTGCGCTCGGGGTGTTTCGATGCCTCTGCCCGGCAGTCGCGTCTTGAGGCAGACCTTGTGCGCTGGAGGGCGAGGGAACGGCCGGGCCGCGATCAAGCGGCTTTTGGGTCGAGGCTCAGGCCGTCTACCGGGAGCCCCTCAATGAGCGGTTGGTGTGAGCGGCGGCATCGTGTCTCCAGGTTTTGCTTGATTCTCTTGCCGCTCCGCGCGACTTGTTGGCGCTGACAGCGCCAGGGAGGCGACCATGACCGACCAGCAGGGCGGCGACGCCCACGTCCAGAACCTCACCCCGGAGGACGTCGCGCGCGGGCTGACCGAGGGCCGCATGCTCCTCGTCGATGTCCGCGAGCAAAATGAAATCGCCATCGAGCGCTATCCGGACGCCGTGGTGGTGCCGCTGTCGAGCTTCGATCCGGCAGCCATTCCTGATCCGCAGGGTCGCCAGGTGGTCTTTGCCTGTCGCTCGGGACGGCGCTCGGTGACCGCATCGCTCGCCGCGCAGGAGCGTGGCTATCCCTATGCGGCGCATCTCGCCGGCGGCATCCTGGCCTGGAAGGCTGCCGGCTTGCCGACCGAGACGTGACACACGCGGCATATTTTCCGGTGGACAACCGGTTTCCACTGGTCCTGTTCTTGCACCGATTGCGGTGCTCGCCAAGGAACATCCCATGCGCCGTGCGCTGATCGCGATTTGCCTTATCGTCCTGGGCTCGTTGTGTCTGCTCCCCGATCCGGCGGCGGCCGAAGCGAGGCGGCGGACCGTCAATGTCTACAACTGGTCCGACTACATCGATCCCGCGGTGATCGAGGAGTTCACCAGGACGACCGGCATTGCGGTGCGCTACGACACCTTCGATTCCAACGACGTGCTCGAAGCCAAGCTGCTGGCGGGCCGCTCCGGCTACGACGTGGTGGCGCCGACCGCCTATTTCCTCGAGCGGCAGATCAAGGCCGGAATCTTCGCGCGACTCGACAAGGCGAAGCTGCCGAACCTCGTCCACATGTGGCCCGAGATCACGCAGCGGCTCGCGCAATACGATCCGGGCAACGTCTACGGTGTCAACTACATGTGGGGCACGACCGGCATCGGCTACAACCTCAAGAAATCACGCGAGCTATTAGGCGGCGACGGCCGGATCGACAGCTGGGACGTGGTGTTCAAGCCGGACCAGCTCGCCAAGTTCAAGGACTGCGGCGTGCACATGCTCGATGCGTCCGACGATATTCTATCGGCGGCGCTGCACTATCTCGGTCTCGACCCCAACACCAAGCGCGAGGCTGACTACCAGAAGGCCGCAGACTTGTTGACACAAGTGAGGCCGTCGGTGCGCAAGTTCCATTCGTCGGAATATCTGAGCGCGCTCGCGACTGGAGAGATCTGTTTCGTGGTCGGGTTCTCGGGCGACATCAAGCAGGCGCAGAAGCGCGCGGCGGAAGCCAAGCGCGGCGTCGAGATCTCCTACGCGATCCCGAAGGAAGGCGCGCAGCTGTGGTTCGACAACCTCGCCATTCCGCGCGATGCCCGCAACCTCGCCGAGGCGCATGAGTTCATCAACTTCCTGCAGAAGCCCGAAGTGGCGGCGAAGAACTCCAACTTCATCGCCTACGCCAACGGCAACCTGGCGAGCCAGAAGTTCATCAACAAGGACGTCTTGGAGGATCGCACCATCTATCCCGACGAGGCCACCATGGGCCGCCTCTATACCATGAAGGCGCACGACGCGGCGACGACCCGGCTGATGAACCGGCTGTGGACCCGGATCAAGACCGGTAGATAGCGAATAGGGGAATAGTATTCTTGCTTCTGTTCCCTACTCGCTATTCGCTAATCTCTATTCGCTATTCAGGCGTCGGGCCGCCGTCCTGGGGCGGACCTTCGAATAGTCGTTCTCGACCTGCGCCTTCGAGATGTCGTGTGCGGCCTGTAAGTTGAGCCAGAAGCGCGGATCGGTGCGGAAATAACGGGCGAGGCGGATCGCGGTATCCGCGCTGACGTCGCGCTCGCCGCGCATGATCTCGGTAATGCGGTTCCCCGGCACGCCGAGCTCCTTCGCCAGCGCGCGTGCGGAGAGACCGAGGGGAACGAGAAACTCCTCGCGAAGCACCTCGCCCGGGTGGGTGCGAATGCGTGCCATGCAGCTTCTCCTAATGGTAGTCCACGATTTCGACACCCTCGGGACCTTCTGATGTCCAGCGGAAGCAGACGCGCCATTGCCGGTTGATCCGGATACTGAATTGGCCCTTGCGATCGCCCTTGAGCGCTTCAAGCTGATTGCCGGGCGGCGAACGCAGCTCGTCAAGCCGCACCGCCGCATCCAGCATATCAAGCTTACGCGCCGCCACGGCCTGTAAAGCCCGCCACCGCGGCGGGCAGACACCATCGCGGAAGAACCGCTCGGTCGCCCGGTCAGCGAAGCTCCGGATCATGCCATAATATGCGGGACGTAACACATACCAGTCAAGCTCCTATCCCGCCGTCGATGAATAACGGCTTCACCGCCAGCGCCGGTGCAGCCAGAGCCACTGCTCCGGATGCTCGCGCACCCAGCCTTCGATCACCGTTGTGATTGCCTGCATGGTGCGCTGGATGTCGACCTCGCCCTGGGCATCGCGCGGCAGGTCGAGCGGCTCGGTCACCTCGCTCCAGAAGTGATTGCCGTCGGGCAGTCGCACGGTGCGGATGCCGCGCACCAGACAATTGGTGTGGCGGGCAAGCTGCGCGATCAGCGGGTTGGCCTTGCAGGTGCGGCCGAAGAAGGTGACGTCGACGCCGCGGAACTCGTGCTGATCGACCAGCATGGCGACGTTGCTGCCGCGCTGGAGCGCGTTCGCCAGGCGGATCGGAGCGTCGAAGCCCGAGGGGACGAGCGTGCCCATGCAGCCCGCGCGCATCGCCACCACGGCGTCCGCGACCGCGCGTACGCTGGGCGGACGAAACAGGACGGTCGCCTCGATGCCGAGACGCGCAGACGTGAGCGCGGGCAGCTCCCAGTTCGCGAGATGTGCCGCGAAGGCGGCCGTCGGGCGCGTTGCCCGCCGGATGTCCTCGATCCGCTTGAAATCGGTCGGGTCGCAGACCACGTCGGCCGGGCCGGGTTGGTTCGGATCGATGATCCTGATCCGATCGAGATGGGCGAATTCCGCGGCGACGCGCCCGAGATTGTCCCACACTCCGCCGAGAATCTGCTCGATCTCGGCCGCCGACTTCTCGGGAAACGCCGCCACGAGATTGGCGCGACCGACCTTGTGTTTTGGCAACCAGGGGCCGACCGTGCGCATGAACGCGCCGGCCGCATTGGCGAAGCGGACACGGTCGCCGCGCCGGATCGCGCGCAGCAGGGTGACCGCGATCCAGCCGACGATCGGATCGACAGCCTTCTTGAAGCCGCGTCTGGCGACCAGCGCGAGGCGTATGAGGCGGGGGTTCATCGGCCTGTCGTCTTAGAACGTGACCACGATCTTGCCGAACACCTGGCGGCTCTCCAATCGCGCCAGGCCGCGCTCGAACTCGGCGAGCGGCACCTCGGTGTCGATCACGGGCAACATGCCGGCGGCCATCTTGGCCAGGCTCTCGTGAATGTTGCGCATAGAGGCGCCGAAGGAGCCGATGATGCGATACTGCTGCTGAAAGAGTTGCATCAGGTTGAGCGTCGTCGATGGGCCCGACGTCGCCCCGCAGGTGACGAGCCGGCCGCCGCGCCGCAGGCACAACAGCGAGCCGTTAAAGGTGTCCGCGCCGACATGCTCGAACACGACGTCGACGCCCTTCTTGGCGGTGAGCTTGCGCACCGCGCCTTCGAAGCGGTCGGTGCGATAGTTGATGACGTGATCGGCGCCCAGCGCCTTCGCCTTCTCGGCCTTGGCGTCGTCGCCCACGGTGGTGATGACGGTCGCGCCGATCGCCTTCGCCATCAGGATCGCGGCAGTGCCGATGCCGGAGCCGCCGGCATGCACCAGGACGCTCTCGCCCGGCTCGAGCCTGGCATTGTCGAACAGCATGTGCTGCACGGTCGCAAACGCGATCGGCGCGCAGGCGGCGTCGCGGTGGGACACGCCTTGGGGAACCGGGATCACGAGCCGCGCCGGCAGGTTGAGGAGATCGCGGGCGAAGCCGTCGACATGGAAGCCCATGACGCCGCCGACGTTCTCACACAGGTTGTCGCGGCCGTCGCGGCAGGCCTTGCAGGCGCCGCAGGTGAGCGCGCCATACATCACCACGTGATCGCCGGGCTTGAACGCGCTGACGTCCGCGCCGACGGCCGCGATCTCGCCGGCGGCTTCGGCACCGACGACCAGCGGCAGCTTGCGCTTGGCAAAGGCCATGCCGCGCCAGCCCCAGACGTCGATATGGTTGAGCGCGACCGCCTTGACGCGAATCTGCACCTCGCCAACGCTAGGCGCGGGCGGCGGCGCCACGTCGACGCAGTCGAGCTTGCGGTCGGCAAGGAGGGTAAGTGCCCGCATGCGTCCCGTCACGCCGGTTCCCGGCCGAGCACCAGCGAGACATTCTGGCCGCCGAAACCGAAGGAGTTGGAGAGCGCGTGGCGCACCTTGCCGTCGCGCGCCACGTTGGGGACGACGTCGAGTGGAATTGCTGGGTCGGGGACTTCGTAGTTGATGGTCGGCGGCAGCCGCTGGTGTTCAATCGTCAGCAGCGAGAAGACCGCCTCGACCGCGCCGGCAGCCGACAGCGTGTGGCCGATCATCGACTTGTTCGAGGAGATCGGGACCACCTTGGCGCGCTCGCCGAAGACTGTCGACACGCCAAGATACTCCATCTTGTCATTCTCGGATGTGCCGGTGCCATGCGGATTGATGTAGTCGATATCGTCCGGTGTGAGGCCGGCGTCGGCGATGGCGTTGCGGATGCAGCCGATGATCGGCTTGCCGTCGGGGCTCGAACGGGTGCGGTGGAACGAGTCGGCCATCTCGCCGCAGCCCTTGATCACGCCGAGAATCCTGGCGCCGCGGGCCTTGGCGTGATCGAGGCTCTCGAGCACGAGCGCGGCGGCGCCTTCCGCCATGACGAAGCCGTCGCGGTTCTTGGAAAACGGCTTGGCTGCGGCCGCGGGCACCTCGTTCGAGGTCGAAAGCGCCGACAGCAATGAGAAGCGGATCAGGGCTTCCGGATTGACTGAGCCGTCGGTCCCGACACAGAGCGCCACGTCGGTTTCGCCGCGCCGGATTGCCTCGACGCCGAGCTGGATTGCCGTCGCGCCGGACGCGCAGGCGGTCGAGAGCGAGACCGGCGAGCCCTTGGTGCCGAAGCGGTCGGCGAGGTGCTCGGCAACCGATCCGAACAGGCAGCGCTCATGAAACGAGCGAAAGCGGCCCGAGGTGGTGGCGCGCAAGAGGTCATCGTAGGTGATGGTATCGTTGCTGCGCAGGTCAGCGGCGACCGCTTCGCGATGCGGCCACTCCACCTCGACCGGAGCAACTGCCAGAAACAGCGGGCCCGGGAAATCACCCTTGGTGCCGATCGATGCCTGCGAGATCGCTTCTTCCGCCACCATGTCGGCGAGCCGCTCTGCGAGCGTGGTCGAGCAGAACGGCTCGACCGGGATAAAGTCGACGGTGCCGGCGATGGTGGTGCGCAGCGCGTCGGTTGGGAACCGGCTGATCCGGCGGATGCCGGACTGGCCGGCGGTCAGCTTGCGCCAGTTGTCGCCAATGCCGGTACCCAGCGAAGTGACGACACCAATTCCGGTGACGGCAACCGGACCTCCATTGCGCGAGGATGCCATGACCATACTCCTTCACCGCACCGGTTCGACGAGCGCGGGTTCGATTAGCGCCATGCCTTCGCCGCGCCAATGGCCGACTGCGGTGACCACGATCTGGTCAACGGAGCCTGCCGCCTCTCGCTCTACTCCAGACTTATCGCCGGGCGGAAACAATCTTTCGTGTCCCAGCGCCAGCGTTGCAAGCGCTATGTTCATCGCAAATTGCGGCTCAAACCCATGGCCGAGATAGGTTCCGGTTGCGCGCACCGGAACATCGGGCAACGTGGCGAGCCACGCGCGCTCCGCCGACGTGGCGGGCTCGGCGCCGGATGCGCCCGAGATCACGGCGGCGCGGCCGGGTGACAGTCCGAGCTCCGACCACATCCGTGCGAGCGCGGCCGTCGTTGCGCCGCCCTGCCGATTGCTCCGGCCCGACCGCACAGCGGAGAGCCGCGCCAGCGGCTTGGCATTGCGCGCGATAGCGTGCTCGCGCGACTCGAGCACCAGAAACGCCCCGAGCGAGCCGAGCGCAAAGCCGCCGCCGCGCGCGGCGCGCTCCCAGACCGGGGCGAAGCTGTCCCGTAGCGCGTGCCCGCCGAACGCATAGAGCAGCAGCAAGTCATGCCGCTCGCCGTTGTGGGCGCCGCCGACGAGCGCGATGTCGCTCTGGCCCGCCTGGATGCGCGCATGCGCGATCCGGACCGCGTCGACGCCGGCCGCTTCCTCGCCCATGAAGGTCCGCGAGGAGCCGGTCACGCCATGAACGATCGAAATGTTGCCGGCCAATAGATTCGAGAGCTGCGCCAGGAACAGCGTCGGGCGCAGGTCGCTCATCAGCCGCTCATTGAGGAAGGCGCCCGGATTCTCCGCCCTCGGCAGCCCGGTCAGAACCGCCGCATCGACTGCCTCGTCGCGCTCCCCGCCACCGGCGGCGACGATCATGTCCATGTGAGCCAGCAGCTCGGCGTTGCCCTTGGCCCCGGCGCTGTCGAGTGCAAGCCCCGCCGCATAGGTGCCGATGCGCTGCCAGGGCTCCATCTGGCGCTGATCGCCCTTCTTCGGGATCTGCTTGTCGAACTCGATCGGCGCCAGCGGATGGACGATGTAGGGCGCGAAGGCCTCCATCTCCGGGCGCGGCGGGGGCTCGTTGAGGCGCTGCCAGTGCGCCTCTTGCCCTTCGCCGAGGCAGGAGACGATGCCGATGCCGGTAATCCAGGTCTCTCGGGTCAAGCTCTCCCGCGGCGTGTCAGCCATGGTTCAGCGTCTCCATCGGGAACGCGATGGCGGCTGCAACCTCCTCCATGCTGGCGCGGAACGCGGGGTTCGGAAAATCGACAACCCGGAAGGTGATCTCGGTATTGCAGACGCGCTTACCATCGACCTGGATCTCGGCCTTGGTCATGGCGTAGCCGGAGCCCTCATGCAACAGCTCGGCCTTCGCAGTCAGCGATTGTCCTGGCGTCACGAACGAGCGCAGCTTCGCCTCCTTGAAGGCCGCAAGAAACGGCATGCGCGTGAATCCGTTGAGGCCAATGATCATCCAGCCCGACGCCTGCGCCATGACTTCGAGCAACAGCACGCCCGGCATCAGTGGGTAGCCGGGGAAATGACCTTCGAACACCGTAGATTGCGTTGGAACAATCGCCTCCGCTTGGATGGTTCGCCCGACGGGGTCGAATTCCAAGATGCGATCGATGAGGCGGAAGTACTCAAGGCGCATGCCGATATGATTGTTACGCCCGCTTGGCCGCGACGAGCTCGTCGATGCGGGTGCACAAGTTCTGCAACACGAAGTACTGCTCCGTAGTCGCCTTGCCCTCGTTCACCTCCTGCGTCCACTGTTCGAGTGGCATCTTGATTCCGAAGGTCTTGTCGATCGCAAAGGCGATGTCGAGGAAATCGAGGCTGTCGATCCCAAGATCGTTGATGGCGTGGCTCTCCGGCTTGATCGTGTCGCGCGGAATATCGCACGTCTCAGTAATGATATTGACCACCGTATCGAACGTCGATGCCATTGGTAAGCCCTTGATCGCCAACGCTTTTACAAGCGCGTCATGCCCACCGGGAGCCGTGTAGCACGCCCCCCTGGGCCCGCCCGATCCGCCGTTGAGGTCGGCTGCCCGTATAGCGAACGGGGCGGGCGAGTTCAATGCCGCGTAGCCGCTTAACCGGCTGGTTCGTCCTTATAATCGTGCGTGGCCAGGCGCCCGCCGGCGGCCTGCGCGACCAGCCGGGGATTGGGCAGGACCACGTCGCGGGCAAGCCCGAGCAGGGCGAAGAGGCGGATCGTCAGATAGGTGGTGTCGATCTCCCACCAGCGATGGCCGTGCCTGGCCGAACGTGGATCGGCGTGGTGATTGTTGTGCCAGCCTTCACCGTTGCTGATCAGCCCAACAAAGACGTTGTTGCGGCTGTCCTCGTCGGTCGCGTAGTTGCGGTAGCCCCACAGATGCGCGACGGAGTTTACCGCCCAGGTCTGATGCCAGACCGCGACGGTGCGCACGAAGACGCCCCAGACCAGGAGGCTGAGGCCGAACTGAACGGCGTCCATCGTGCTCCCACCCAGCAGCAGCGAAGTCGCAAAACCGCCGAGGAAGAACACTGCCCAGGATATCAGGATGATCCACAGCTGCCACAGGTTGCGCTCGAGCCGCTTGTAGAAAGGGTCGCGCAAGATATCGCGGGCGTAGCGCTCGTAGATTCCAAGCCGATCGAGCTCGCGGTTTTCGACCACGATCCAGCCCATATGGCCCCAGATGAAATTGACCAGTGGGCTGTGCGGATCGGGCTGCTCGTCGGCATGCTGATGGTGGCGGCGGTGGATCGCGACCCAGCGCGCCGGGGTGTCCTGCAGGGAGCAAAAACCCAGGATGGCGAGCGTGTGCTCGAACCATTTCGGGCAGCGGAAGCCGCGGTGGGCGAGCAGGCGATGATAACAAAGGTTAATGCCGAGGACGCCGAAGACATAGTCGCCGACAATGGCAAGGATCACGCCGGTCCAGCTGAAAAACCACGGCGACAACGCCAGCAGCGCGAGCAGATGATAGCTGACCAGGAATATGGCGGGAAACCAGACGATGTGGCGTAGATTCACAGCCGCGGGCAACGGCAACCGCTTTGAGCGGGGCGCACTGGTCCGCACGCCGACAGACTCGCTGGTCAAGGTCGTGGCCTCTCGAACGACGCTTTGGTTCCCCAGGTTCAGCCGCACTATCGGTCCGATCCCGGCGCGATGTCAACGCGACGGCATAACCGGACGCGTCAGCCCCCGTTACCAAGGCGCGCGGCCCATGACATAATCGCCGGATCGGTCGCAGCCGCAGTGCTGGCCGTATCTGTAATTCGACTATGTCACAACAGTTGGGAGGATATCATGATGTTTCGAGTGTTGGCCGCGGCCGGCGTGGCGACCGTCCTTGCCGCTTCAAGCGCCGCAAACGCACAGGTGCTGATGCAGCGGGAACTTTCGGCGCGCATGGCGCTGACGATCGCGGAGACGGCGTGGACTGAATGTGGGGCGCGGGTGTCAGTCGCGGTGGTCGATCGCGCGGGTCGGATGAAAGCCTTTATCCAGGGCGACGGGGCCTCGCCGCACAATCTCGAGCTGGCCGAACGCAAGGCCTATACGGCGCGAACGTTTGGGCGGACCTCGATCGAGTGGGCGCAGCGCACCGAGACCCAGACTCAGGGCCAGCGCAGCCTTGCCAAGGTGATTCCGCTGCAGGGTGGCGTTCCGATCAAGGTTGGCGACGAAACGATTGGCGGTGTCGGCCTCAGCGGCGCCCCGAACGGCGGCCCGCAGGAAGAGGCGTGCGGAAAGTCCGGCATCGCCAAGGTGGCGGATCAGTTGAAGTAGCATTGTATCCGCAGCTTTTATCGTGACACGTGTGATGGCTGCCGCCCACCCGGGCGGCAGCCATGCAACCAAAACGGTCTCAATCTAGGGAGGACTTCACCATGTCGATGCGTACTGGTCTGGCTATTGGGGTCATGGCGACCTGCATGCTTCCGGGGCTTGTGCACGCCCAGGGCGTGCAGTCGCAGAAGGACATCACTTGGGCTCTGGGCCTCGAGATTGCCCAGGCGGCGATCGCGGAATGCGCGAAGCGCAACGTTGCAATCTCGGTTGCCGTCGTCGATCGCGCCGGCCGCATGCGCGTTTTCATCGCGTCCGACAATCCGAGCCCGCACAGCTTGGAGCTCGCCCGCCGCAAGGCCTACACGGCCCGCACCTTCCGCCGCTCGACGCTGGAGTGGCGCGACAGCACCGATCCCAGCAAGGAGAATGCAGGCCAGCGGCAGTTGGCCGAGGTCATTCCACTCGGCGGCGGCTATCCGATCAACGTCGGCAACGACACCATCGGCGGGGTCGGCGTGAGCGGCAACAACCAGGCTGGCGATGAAGCCTGCGCTAAGGCCGGTGTCGATAAGGTCGCCGACCAGCTCAAATAATTTGACAGGGTGATGCGCGTGTCCGGATCGAGGTTGACCTCGTTTGGACACGCGTGCTGCTCACCTGCGTCTCAAATGATTTTTCCTCTGATCCACGCGGTCGCGATCTCGGTTGCGATCACGATCGCGAAGATCACGAACAGGACGAGGCCGGCCTGATCCCAGTAAAGATTGGACATCGCCGTATCGAGCGCCATCCCCAGTCCGCCGCCGCCGACGAGACCGAGCACGGCCGATTCACGCACGTTGATGTCCCAGCGGAAGGTTACGATTGCCAGAAACGCGGGCTTCACCTGCGGCCAGTAGCCCTTGAGCAGGATGGCGAGCGGCGAGGCGCCGGCGGCGATCAGCGCCTCGATCGGTCCGGGCTTTGCCTCCTCGATCGCCTCCGACAGAAACTTGCCGGTGAACCCGATCGAGTGCACCGCGATCGCAAGTGTGCCAGCGAGCGCGCCTGGACCGAACACCGCCACGAAGAACAAGGCCCAGATCATGGTGTGGACCGAGCGGGTGGCGACCAGGATGAAACGTCCGATGCCGTTGAGCACCACCGAGCGCGTGATGTTGCGCGCGACCAGGAGGGCGACGAGGCTTGCGATCGCGACCGCGAGGAGGGTGCCGAGCGTGGCCGTGTGCAGCGTCTCCAGCAATGCCGCGTGGACGACCTTCGGATACCAGGCCCAGTCGATCGGCCACATCCGGGCAAACAGGTCGGCGGTCTGCTGGGGGGCGTCGTAGAGGAACTCCGGAATGATCTCGACGCTGCGCATCGACCAGACGATTGCGATGAGCGCCATCAGGTAGAATGCCGAGCGCATGATGCGCTGGGTCAATGAGAAGCGGTGCCATTGACGGGGGCCGGTTGCGGGTGATGCGGCTGTCATTGGAACAGCCTCCGCATGAAGCCCGAGACGATTTCGCCCACCATGACCACGCCGATGATCGCCAGCACGATTGTGAGCACAAAATCGTAGTCGAAGCGCTGGAACGCCGTGAACAAGGTCGCGCCGATGCCGCCGCCGCCGACGAGCCCGACCAGCGCCGAATTGCGCAGGTTGGAATCGAGCTGGTAGGCGGAAAAACCGATGAACCGCGCCATCACCTGGGGCAGCACGGCCATGATCACGACTGCCAGGAAGGAGGCGCCGGTCGCCCGCACGGCCTCGACCTGTTTCATCGACATTTCCTCGACCGCCTCGGCCACGAGCTTGGAGAGAAATCCAAGCGAGGCGACGATCAGCGCGAGCATTCCGGCAAGCGCCCCGAAACCGACCGCCTTGACGAACAGAATGGCCACGATGACGGGATGGAAGGTGCGGAACGCGACGATCAGGCTGCGCGAGGCCCAGGCCAGCGGCAGTGGCGCCAGGTTGCGGGCGGCGGCGAGCCCCAGCGGGAGCGCCAGCAGCACGCCGACGGCGGTCGCGATGATCGCGATCTGCAGGCTCTCGGTCATTCCGCTGTAGAGCAGCCCGAGCTTGTCGGCGGCCGTGTTGGGCGGAAACATGCGCGAGAGGAACCGCGCGCCCTGGTCGAGCCCGGTCATGAAGCGCGCCCAGGTCATGTCGAGCACGGTGCTGGCATAAAGGACGTAGAGGACCAGTGCGGCGGACCCGATGCGAACCGGCCAATTCGGCGGGAAGGCGACGCGTTGCGGCCGGGCGGGCAGGGAGGCGTCGCTCATTCCAGCCAGCCCTCGCCGCCATAGATCGCAAGCAGATGAGAGTCCTGAAGCCCCTGCGGCGGCCCATCGAACACGATTTCCCCCTTCGACATGCCGACGATCCGATCGGCATAGCGACGAGCGAGCCCGACATTGTGAATGTTGACGATCGCTGGAATGCTGTTTTCGCCGGCGCGGCGCGCGATCAGCTCCATGATCTCGACCGAGGTCTTGGGATCGAGTGAGGAGGTGGGCTCGTCGGCGAGCAGGAGATCAGGCTCTTGCATCAAGGCGCGCGCGATCCCGACGCGTTGACGCTGGCCGCCCGAGAGCTGGTCGGCGCGTTGGGTGGCGTGGGCGCCGAGCCCGACGGCGTCGAGCAACTGGAATGCACGTTCGACGTCGGCTTCTGGAAACTTGCGCAGCCACGCTCGCCACACCGGGACGTAGCCGAGCCTTCCGCACAGCACGTTCTCGATTACCGAGAGCCGCTCCACCAGGTTATATTCCTGGAAGATCATTCCGATGCGTCGGCGGGCCAGGCGCAGCTCGCGCGCCGAAAGCCGGACCAGGTCCTGGCCGCGAAACAGGATCTCGCCGGACGTGGGCTCGACCAGCCTGTTGATGCAGCGGACCAATGTCGACTTGCCGGTTCCCGACGGGCCGATGATGGCGGTCAGGCCGTGCCCTTCGATCGCCAGCGACACGTCGCGCAGGACAGGCTCGCCTGCGCGATATTCCTTGCACAGATTGCGAATGCGCAGCGACCGATCGCTGGCGCGACCGGTCGCTGATTGGCTACCCGCGATTGAGGCCTCCATGGCGTCCGTTGCCGATCAGGGTGCTTAGCGATCAAGGTCTTGGCGCCGATTTCTGCTGCTCTTGCTGTTTCTTCGCGAGCGCTTCGGCCTCGCGCTTGCCCTCTGCTTCGTAGGCGGCCTTGTTGTAGGGTGTTCCGGATCCTTCCGCGATGTCGCGCACGACCTTCCAGGTCTCCTTGTAGGTGATCGGAACGAAGCGATCGTCGCCGTTGAACTCCTTCTGCATCGAGTCCGGGAACCTGAAGGCGAAGAAGCAATCGGTGATCTTCTTGGCAAGGTCGGGCTTGAGGTCGTATGCGTAGGCAAACGAGGAGGTCGGGAACACCGGGCTCTTGAAGATGATGCGGTAGTCGTCGAGCTTCACCGTTCCGCGCGTCACCATGCGCTCGAACACATCGGAGGCGACGCCGGCCATGTCGTAGTCGCCGGAGAGCACGCCAAGCGCCGACTTGTCATGTCCACCCGACATCAGCGGCCGATAGTCCTCGTTCGGCTTGAGACCTTCGGGTGGATAGAGGACGAGCGGCGCCAGATGGCCCGAGTTCGACGATGGCGCCGTGTGTGCGACACGCTTGCCTTTGAGATCGGATAATTTCTGGTAGGGGCTGCTTTTCTTGACGAGCGAGAGAAGATGATAGCCCTGCGGCCCGTTCTCGGTGCCCTTGGCGGCAAACGGCACCGCGCCGGCGAGGTTGACGGCGAACCCGGTCGGGCCGGTCGAGAAACCGGCGACGTGCAGGCGGCCGGAGCGCATCGCCTCGATTTCCGCGGTGTTGGATTGCACCGGATAGTAGACGATGCGCTTGCCGGTGCATTGCCCCAGGTATTCGGTGAACGGCTTGAACACGTTCTGGTAGACGGCGGGATCCTCGACCGGCGTGTAGGCGAAGACAAGCGTTGCGGGGTCCTTCCACTTGCGCGGATCAGTCGGCGCATCGGCGACGAGATCGTTGTTGTCGTCGCAGTAGAGCGTATCGAGCTGGCCGCGGTTGCGGCACTCCTGCGCCGCGGCGGTGCCGCTCGCCAGCACTGGCAAAGCCAATGCGAGGACGGGTACAAGCCATCGGACAGCGGACGTCATCCTCGTTCTCCCGTTCGCGCACCCTTGGGCGCGCCCATTAACGATTGCGACGATACGCGCCGACACGCGTTCGGGCAAGAAGCGCGGTGTCGTGGCACCACCATGACCTGAGCTCTCATAGGGGTGCGCTACGGTAACGTTATCTGTCAACGTTATCCATCAGCTTTACCGCCCTATTGTCGTCGTATTGCGACTGCACACGCCGTACCTCCCCACACACAACAACCGTCGGCTCGACAACGGATTTCCGTTGTCGAAGAACAATGGGAGTCGGAACTTGAAACTGAAGCTGTCTTTTTTGCTTCTCGCCGCGACTGGAATTCTGGTCGCACCCAGCAGCTCCTCACTCGCAGGACAAAGCGGCATCGCGTCGGTCTATTCCACCAGGGATGGCTTGAAGACGGCCAGCGGTGCCCGAATGAGCGACCACGCCTTGGCGGCGGCGCATCGGACCTTGCCATTCGGAAGCAGGGTGCAAGTGACCAACCGCAGGAACGGGAAATCTGTTGTGGTCACGATCAATGACCGCGGCCCGTTCATTCGTGGACGAATTATCGACCTCACCCCGGCGGCCGCGCGGGCGCTCGGCTTCTCCGGGCTTACGCAGGTCTCGATCGAGACCCGGAGCTGACGGCGCATGGGAGCGTCGTCGCCCGGAAGGCGCTCCCGAGCTCACCATATCGTGCCCGAACACAACCGGCACATCGCACTCAATGCCGCCGATCAACCACGCTCGATCGGCGGCACCTCGATCGGGGAGCAATTGCGGCGCCCGGAGAGATAGCAGTCCTGGTTCTTTCGGATTTCGGCGATCTTGTCGACGAGCCAGACACCCGCGACGATCAATACGACCGTGACCAGAAACCCGAGGACATTCATCGTCATTCGGTGGCGATAATCGTCACCGGTGTCGGCACGCTCGAACTTCGCGAGGTCGGGGACCGGGCCTCGCGGGGGGGCGGCCGAAGGCCAACGCGGCGCGCCGGGTCGCCGGAATGGCACCACGCGGCTCTCGTCGTTGGGGGAGCGATCGGACGTCACGGGGTGATTCCGCGATTGGTCGAATAACCATCTTTTAGCACGGCAGGGGCGTATTGGGGTGGACCAAATATATACATAAAATAAATGTGTTTACGGGCGCCGGCTGGCCTGATGATGAGAAAAATGGCCGATCGGCCCGCCAGGCGGCTTGTCGGGGGCCTTGGAATAAGCGAAGCTTTCCAGGGTCCGGATAACAAGCAAAACAACAAGTAAAACAACAATTCGACTTTGGAGCCGAGGACCAACTTGGGGCGGCCGCCGCGCTGCGCAGATGTGGTAATATCTGCGGGTGGGGGCCGGGGGAAACACTGGGGTTAGAAGGCGCGTGACCCAACTGCTGCCATTCGTGCAGATCGACGATCTCACTTATTCGTGGCTTGCGAAATTTGTGTCGTTGATCGTGCTGCCATTCGCCGACGAGGATTTTGCCATCATCCTCGGAGGCTATATTGTTGTGAACCGGCTGATGCCCGTCGGGCTGGTCGTGATCTGCATCTATGTCGGCATGGTGGCGAGCGACTTCGCGCTCTACGGCATCGGAGTGGCCGCCCGCCGCTCACCCTGGCTGAAACGTCTTGCAGTCAACGATCGGGTCAGGTCATTCGCCGATACGTTGAAGCGCAACGTGTTCGAGGTGGTGGCGCTCTGCCGCGTCGTCCCGGGGCTTGAACTGGTAGCCTTCGTAGCGTGCGGCTGGATCCGGGTGCCGCTCGGCCGCTTCACGCTGGCGAGCCTCATCGTCTCGGCGCTGTATCTTCCGCTCATGTTGTATCTGGTCGTGGTGTTCGGCGACGCCATGGACGATCATGCCGGGCTTTGGACTTGGCCTTTCTTGCTCGCGGCCGTCACGATCATCGGTTTCGTGCGCAATCGCATCTTCAGCTTGGGAACTGCGGTTCCGGCGGCCGCACCGCTCGCGCCGCGCATGCGCTACGCCGATGTGTTCTCCCGCTCGCGACTGGCTGGTCGAGTGAAGGAACGCGCCCGATTGTTCAAGTCGCCTCGATCCGCATCTCATGGGATTCGCCGGTAAGTTCATACGGTCAGACCGAGCACTCGGCGGCACGTTTCAAGACCAACGGTCTCGTTTCAAAACCAACGGTTAAGAGTGTCGGCCCTATAGAGAGGGTTGCCACTTCACGTGCGTGCGAGAGTTCCATGGCTTCGATCGAGCCGCCCAACAGCACCAAGGCCATCGAGCAGGGCGGTCACGACGCGTGGCAGGCGGATGCGCGGTTGCAGCGACCATCGATCGAGATCGATGAAGCGCTGCGCGAGGGCTGGTTCGAATTCTGGTATCAGCCGAAGGTCAACCTCAAGCGCAAATACCTGGCGGGAGCCGAGGCGATCGCGCGTCTGCGACATCCCGCCTGTGGGGTGATGCCGCCCGGAAGCTTCGAGCCGCGCCTTTCGCCGGGGAGCCTCGAGCGCTTGACGGAATACTCGCTGGTCGCCGCGCTGCAGAGCTGGTCGGTTTTTCAGGAAGTGGGATTCAATCTCGCGCTCGCCATCAATGTCCCGGCCAGCGTTCTGGCGACGTTGCCGATCGCTGACTTGGTCGAGCAATACCGACCGAGGTCCGATCGTTGGCCGGGGATTATTCTGGAGGTATCAGAGGACCAGATCGTTCGTGATGCCACGCTCGCGCAGATGATCGCGAACCATTTGCAGATCGGCGGAGTCAAAATCGCGATCGACAATTTCGGGGCCGGCTATTCCTCGTTCTCGAGCTTGCGTGCGCTGCCCTTTGCCGAGCTCAAGATCAGCCATGCCTTGGTGCGCAATTGCGCGACCGACGCCACCAGTGCAGCGATCTGCCAGACCATCATTGATCTCGCGCACCGCTTCGGCAGCGCGGCAGTTGCCGAGGGGATCGAGAGCCAAGTGGACCTGCAGGCGGTCATGGCCATGGGCTGCGATTTCGGCCAAGGCGCACTGATCGCGCCGCCGATGCCGCAGGAGCGTTTCCTTGAGCTGCTGCTCCAGCGTGTCAACGGGCCGGGGCTCAATATTCCGATGGAGCAGGCCGCTGCCACGCCTGCCACCGCACAGCCGGCGCAAACCGCCCCCCAGCCGGCGCAAGCGAAGGATCGCGTCGCTTGGGCTCCTCAGCGGATCGCCGGTTCGACGAACGGCATCGGCGTGCCCTCCGGTATCGGCATTCGGAACACGTCGAGCGTCATCGCCACCATCGCGTAGTAGCCGAGCAGGCCGACGAGCTCGACGGTGCCGGCGTCTCCCAGGAGGGTGTTGACGCTCTTGTAGGTGCGGTCGCTCACCCGCTTGTCGCGATAGAGCTCCTTGATAAACGCATAGATCGCCTGCTCGTCCTTCGGCGCCTTCTTGGGGGCGCGGCCGGCGCGCAGATCGCGGATCGTTTCCGGCTTGACCCCCTGTTTCTCGGCGATCGGAGCATGGGCGACCCATTCGTAGTGCGACTTCCAGTGTTGCGCCGTGACCAGGATCGCGAACTCGGACAGCCGGGGCGCGATGCTGGTTCCGAAGCGGCAATGGGCACCGAGCTTCTGGGCGAGCTCGCCATAGGCGGGGGCGTGCAGATAGCAGTAGAACGGCCCGCTCATCTTGAACTGGCCGCGCGGACCCGAGCGGATCGCGTCGACCAGCTCTTTCTGTGCGGGTGTGAAGCGCTCCTCCGGGATGGCGGGGAGGCGGATTGGCGGCATCGTCTTGGCGGGCTTTGCCTTGGCGGATTTTGTGGGCTTCGTCTTGACGGACTTTGACTTGATAGGTTTTGACTTGGCGGGCATTGGTATTCCTCGAATGGGCCTGTTGTGGCCGATTTTTAATCCATACACTGTTTAATCCATACACTGTGTGCACAATCCGGACGAGCGACACGAGGGGCGACGATTCCGTGGAGACGATCGAACAACTGGCGCCGCTCTGCTTCGTGCTCATGCCGTTCGGCACCAAGACCGATGCGGCCGGCCGCGTCACCAATTTCGACAAGGTCTACCAGAACATCATTATGCCGGCCGTCGTTCAGGCGGGGCTCGAGCCGGTGCGCGCGGACGAGGAGAAGATCGGCGGCACGATCCATAAGCCCATGTTCGAGCGCCTGATGCTGTGTCACTACGCGGTCGCCGATATCACGGGCGCCAATCCGAACGTCTTCTACGAGCTTGGCATCCGCCACGCGCTGCGGCCGCGCAGCACCGCGATCATCTTCGTCGAGGGGACGGCCATTCCGTTTGACATCGCGCTCGTGCGCGGGATCGCCTACCGCACCGACGGCAAGGGCGAGCCGATCGACACGGCAGCGCCGATCACGGCGATCCGGGATCTGCTGCGCGAGGCCCGCGACACCGCGCGCGATGACAGCCCGATGTTCCAGCTCATCGACGATCTGCCGCGCTGGGAGATCGATCACACCAAGACCGATGTCTTTCGCAAGAGCGTGGACTACTCGAAGAGGTACAAAGACCGGCTCAGCGCCGCCGTGCGCGAGGGCGCCGAGGCGGTGCAGAAGATCGCGTCCGAGCCGGGCCTGGCTGATCTCGTGGACGTCGAGACCGGCATCGTGGTGGACCTGTTCCTCTCGTTGCGCGACGTCAAGGCCCATGGGGCCATGATCGATCTCTACAATCGCATGCCGGCGCCGCTGCAGCAGGCCAAGATGATGCGCGAGCAATTCGGCTTCGCGCTCAATCGCGAAGGCCGGTTCGATGAGGCCGAGAAAGTGCTCAAGGGCGTGATCGAGCAGTTCGGGCCATCGAGCGAGACCAACGGGCTCTTGGGCCGCATCTACAAGGACCGCTGGGAGATCGCGCGCGAAGGGAAGCGGCCGGAGGCGCGCAGCCTGCTGCGGCGCGCGATCGACACTTATCTCGAAGGGTTCCAGGCCGACTGGCGTGACGCCTATCCGGGCGTCAACGCGGTGTCGCTGATGGAGCTGCAGGACAAGCGCGACGAGCGTCAGGCCCAGTTGCTGCCGGTGGTGCGCTACTCGGCCATGCGCAAGGCCGAGAAGAACCCGGATTACTGGGATCACGCGACCCTGATGGAGCTTGCGGTGCTCAGCCGCGACGACGAGGCCGCGGAGGAGCAATTGTCGGAGGCGTTGGGTCTTGCGCGCGCGGCCTGGGAGCTTGAGTCGACCGCCGCCAGCATCGCCCGGATGCGCCGGGCGCGCTCGGAGCGCGGCGAGGACGTCGCGCTGATCGAGCGGTTGGAGCAGGAGCTGCTGCGGGCCGCGAAGGAGATGGCGCCGCAGCAAAAGACGTCGTAGCGCTGTACGTCAGACTTGCGGAAGTTGCGGCAATTGTTGCTGTGCCCTCTCCCCTCGCGGGAGAGGGCATGCACGGCGTTCCAGCACGGCGTTCCAGCAAAGAGAGATGGGTGAGGGGGAAGGCCGCCCCCTCACCCCGACGTACTTGTTGAACATTCAGAGCTGCCCTCTCCCGCGAGGGGAGAGGGCGCAACAACAAGCGCCGGCTCTTGCGCCGACTACTTGAACAGCAGCGACTTGATGATGATCGGCACCACGTTGGTCACCTCGATGACGCGGCCGATGTCGACGTAGTCGAACTGCTTGAGCTGGACGCCGTCGATCGCGATCACGTTCGCGCCCGGCGCGGTCTCGGTGCGGATGATGCGGCCCAGACTCATGCCGATGTCGCCGTCGATCAGCAGCACGACGGGAAGGCCGGCCGCCAGCGTCTTGGGCAGTGCGGCGCAGAGCCCGGCAGCGAGCGCTGAAAGGCGCGCGTGCGAGGGGTCGCCACTCCAGGGAAAGGCCAGCGCGACCGGGCTCGCCCCTTCCTCGATATCGATCAACGTCATGGCCGCCCGGACCGCGGCGCTGACCGCATCCGGATCGATCGTCTCTGCGAGCGCGATATCGCAGGCGATGACCGGCAGGTTCTGCAGCGGCAGCTCGTCGGGCCTGCTGATCGCAATCGTGTTGCCGCTGGTCTGCACCGAGAACTGCGCGGCCCCGATCACGGTCGCGCGAATGCCTTGCCCGGGGTCCCACACCGGCGGCAGGTCCCGCCGGTGGGCCAGCGCGTGGGCGAGCTCGTGCGCGAGCTCCTCGCCCAGATCGCCGAAGCGGCGGGTCTCGCGCTTGTAGAGATATTCGGCGACGCCGCCCGAGAAGGTCAGCGCATCGATGCCCTTGTTGGCGAGCTGCGCCGGCCACGGATCGGTGACCAGGAGCCGGCGTGCCAGCTCGCCGGGCGCCCGCAGGTCGATCATGCCCATGATCATGCGGACCATGCGGGTGACGATGCGGGCGCGGTCCTCCGGCTTGAGCGGCTGGCCGAGCGTCAGCTCGATGCCGAGGCTCGCCGCCACCTCACGGGCCGGGTCCTCGATGCGGATGAGGCCCTGCTTGGGGTCCTCCACCAGGAGCCGTCCGCCGACCGCGATCGCGACGGTCGCGAGGATGCGCCCCTTCTCGATCAGCGTCAGCTTGGTGGTGCCGCCGCCGATATCGATGTTGAGGAGCGTCGCATTGTGGCCGCGCGAGAGCGCGACCGCGCCCGAGCCGTGCGCGGCGAGCTGGCACTCCATGTGGTGCCCGGCGGAGGCGCAGACGAAGCGGCCGGCTTCCTCGGAGAACAGGTCGGCGATGGCGCGCGCGTTGCGGCGCTTGATCGCCTCGCCGGTCAGGATGACGGCGCCGCTGTCGATATCACCGGGCTCGATGTCGGCATACTGGTAGCAGCCGCCGATGAAGCCCGCGAGTTCGTCGGTGTCGATGGTGAAGTCGGGGAGGTAAGGCGTGAGCAGGATCGGCGACTGCCAGATGATCCTGCGGTTGACCACCACGAAGCGGCTCGACAGCGCGGTGCCGAGCCGCTGCAGATGCACCTGCGCGAACATCAGGTGCGACGTCGATGAGCCGATGTCGATGCCGACCGTCGTCAGCTCCACATTGTCAGCCGTCCAGGCGACCTCGTTGACCTCCTCGCCCGAGGCCATATGCATGTGGTCGAATTCGAGGTCGTGCATCTGGGCGGTCAGGCCGGCGTCTTGCTGTAGGCGCTCTCGTTGATGAATTGGCCCATGCCCGACGTCACGCCGTGCTTGGCCAGCTCCTCGAGATACATGCGGTGGATGCGCGGGTCCTGGTCCTCGTATTCGATCTGGCAGCCGCCGTCCTTCACGGTCACGTCCATGCCCTTGAACACATGCCGCTTGGATTCGGTGAACGGATAGCGCAGGCCCCCGAAGGCGACCGCGAGATAGCGCGCCGGATCGCGCGACGTGTTGAAGTGCTGGTGGAACATCTGGTCGGGCGGCGCGAACACGACGCCGTGCTTCCAGTCGACGCGGACCAGGTCCTTGGCGACGTCGTACCAGAGCAGCGAAAAGCCATGGCCGGTGACCGCGAAGACATGGAAGTCAGGCCCGTGGCGGTGGCCCTTCTTGTAGGTGCCGACCGGCATCTGCGAGGTGTGCGCGTGCATGGTGCCGTCGGCCAGCACGAACATCATGTTCGAGCCGCCGGCGCCGCGCTCGACCCAAGTCTTGAGCTCGAAAGCCGAGAGGTCGGGGATGAAGTTCGTCTCCCACATGTTGCGGCCGGGCCGCACTGGCACGAACTCGCCTTCGCCGCTGAAGTGGTTGGCCACGCCCTGTCGCTCGGGGAACTCGAACGGATTGTCGAAGACGAATTTTTCGTTGTGAAACAGATTGAGCTGCAGGCAGAGATTGTTGACCGAGGCAAGCCGCGCGCGCTCGCGGCCCGAGGTGTTGAAATGCTGGTAGCGGGCATTGAGCGGCAGCGCGAACAGGCTCTTGGGGCCCCATTCGAAGCTGTGCTTGCGGCCGTCGCTCGACTCGACCGTGGTGCTGCCATAGCCGGAGAGGACGTAGACGACCTCCTCGTAGAGGTGCTTCTGCGGCGAGGTCTGCGCGCCGGGTGCCAGGTCAAGCACGAAGATCGAGACGAAGTCGCCGCGGCCTTTGAGGTGCGCGATCGCGCCATCGACGCCGAAGCGCGGCCAGGGCGCCGTCGGAATCGTCAGCAGATCAATGCCAAAGTCCTCGGTGATCGGCGCGCCTTCCTGGTCGCACCAGGCGAGATAAGGGTCGAGCAGCAGCTTGGGATGTTCCGACAGCGGCTTGTTCATGGGGTCACCTCGACAAGGACGGGTTTTGGCATCACACTTAGGTCTCTAAGTGTGAATCATAATCAGTTCCGGGCGGGCTGTCGAGACGCAGCCGCCGGGCGGGGAGAACCGGGTCATGAGCCGTGCCATCGAGCGAGCGCCGCGTGCTGCGGGGCACGCCAATGCGGGCGTTGGTGATGGCGATGCCACGCGCGAGGAGCGGTTCGCTCACCTCGTCAAGCTCGCCGCGCGCGGGCTTGCGCGCGCGCTGCAGATGCGGCTCACGGAGCATGCGGTCTCCTATGGGCATTGGACGTTTCTGCGCATCCTGTGGGAGGCGGAGGGGCTGACGCAGCGCGAATTGAGCGCGCGGGCCGGCGTGATGGAGCCCACCACGTTTTCGGCGCTCAAGGCGATGGCGCAGCGCGGCTACGTGACGCGGCACCGGAACCCGCAGAGCCGCAAGGAGATGCAGGTGTTTCTGACCCCGGCCGGGCGCACCTTGCAGGCCAAGCTGGTGCCGCTCGCGCAGGAGGTCAATGATGTGGCGTTGCGCGGCGTCCGAGCGACCGATATCGCCGCCACGCGTCGCACGCTGCTGGCGTTGATCGAGAACCTCGCGGCCGACGAAATGTCGTCGCTCACGCCGTCGCGTCGGATGCCGTCGACGCGCGAGCTGTCGCAGCTCGCGCGCAGGCCGCGCGCCCAGCGTAGGGCGCGATAGCGGTATGGCGTGTCGCAGGCGCCGCGGTCACGCCTTCGACGCCCCTGCAATCGCCTCCATCAATTGCGCACACGAGGCGCTCTTGTCGAGCGCCATGGCGGCATCGGCAATGCGTTGCCGTGAGCTCGGGCCGAGGCGGTCTGCCGTGATCGCGTTGAACTTGTCGAGCACGGCCTGCGCATCGATGCCCTTGCGCGAGAAGCCCGGCGGATCGAGCACCTCGGCGACATAGCTCTTGCCCTCGGTTGAGGTGGCGCGGATCGCGCACGGGAACGCGCCGGGCGAGCGGCCGTTGAGGCTGCCATCGCACACGACGCCTAGCCGCGCCATGACGGCGCGCACCTTGGGATCGTTCCAACGGTCGTTGTCGAACGAGTGCAGACCGAACTTGCCGTCGATGATAGCGACGGCCGCGAGGAAGTTGAAGCTGTGGTCGGCGGCCTCGCGTGACTGCGGGTCAATGCGGCCCGGATCGTCCTTCTGACGCTGCAGCGAGGGCGTGTCGGCGATCGCGACCGTGATCTCCTTGAGCCGGCCGACGTCGCCGTTGATCTGGCGATGCAGGGCGAGGCCGGCGGCGACGATGCCCTGGCCGGTCGCGAGACACGGGTAGGCCTTGACGTGGCAGCCCATGATGTAGCTGTCGGCCGGCAGCGGCGCGGTGATCGATTCCATCCAGTTGATGCCGGGAAACACCGACTTGAGGCCATGCCGGTTCTCGAACAGGTCGAGCGGGCCGGTCATGCCGTATTTGGCCAGGATCGTCGCCTGCACGCCGTTCTGGGCGACCAGCGCGTTGGCGATGTTCTTGGCACCCGATATGTCGCCGTGGCGCACGGCCAGCGGCGTGATCGCGCGCGCGCCCGAGAGCGCCAGCGCATGCGCGAGCTGCTTGACGTCGAGCCCCATCAGGCGCCCTGCGATGGCCGGAGCGACAAAGCCTGAGACCGTCACCCCGTCCCAGTCGCCGTCGCGGTCCATCAACTCCTTAAAGCGGCCGTAGATCTCATAGCCGAGCGCGATCGAGGCGATGACGTTGCGGCCGGCTGCGCCGCTCACCTCGCCGGCGGCGAGCGCGACCGGGATATTGTCGCTCGGATGGCCGCCGATCTGCCCGCTCTTGGTGTTGACGTAGTCGTTGAGGTCGAGCATGCGAATGAGCGAGCCGTTGACCAGCACTGCATTCGGAGCGCTGGTCTTGGTCGTGCTGCCGAGCACCGTGCATTGCGGCGCGCCGCCCAGCTGGGCGAGCGTCTGCAGCACTGCGTCCGATCCTTCCTCATCGAAGGCGGCAAAGCCGCAGCCGATGGTATCGAGGATCAGGAGCTTCGCCTGGTTGACGGCGGCTGCCGGGATGTCCTCCGCGCGCGGTGCGAGCGTCCATTCGGCGAGCTTCTCGATGGCGCGCGGTCCGTGCGATGCAGGGGCTTTTGCCATGGTGGGTTCCTCCCAAAATCTGATCGTCAGTTCTTGCTGAGCATCGCGCCGGCGCCGCGGCCGGAGAGATAGCTGAACACGGCGTTGCGGGTCTGCCCGGTGCAGGACGGGTAGTTGTGGAAGAACAGCCCGAGGATGTCGCCGGAGGCGAACAGTCCTCGGATCGGCTCGTTGCAGGTATTCACCACGCGCGCCTGGGTGTCGACCTGGATGCCGCCGAAGCTGAAGGTGACGCCGCCGGTGATCGGATAGGCGCGGAACGGTCCCTGGACGATCGGCATCGCCCAATTCGACTTCCTGGGCGTGATGCCGACGGTGCCCTTGCCGTCGAGCTCGCCCGGCATGAACGCGACGTCGGTGCGGCAGGCGGCGTTGAACTGCTCGACGGTCTTGAGGAACGGCTCGGGCTCGATGCCGATCTTCTGCGCGAGCTCGGCGAGTGTCGGGGCTTCGACGTTGGTCGCCGGATAGTCGCGGCCGTGCCGGAACAGGTCGATGCCGGTCTGGTCGTAGATCTGGTAGGCGACGCCGCCCGGCTGCTGCAGCACCAGGCGTCCGGTCTTGGCGTAGGTGTAGGCGTGCTTGGCCTCGCCCTCGTCGTAGAAGCGCTCACCGAGCGCGTTGACGGTGATGCCGAACTGGTAGTCGTAGCGGTTCATGCTGTTGCCGTGGCCGTCCTTCATCGCTGGCGTTTCGACGGCCGGCGCATTGCCGTCGATCGGCGACATGTGTGCGCCCTGCCAGTGGCCGGCCGCCTTGACACCCAGCGTCAGCAGCATGTTGAGCACCTCGCCGGTGTTGTGGCGGCTGCCGCGCACCTTCATCAGGTCGGCGTTCGGCCCGAGATAGCGTGCGCGCATCTCCGGATTGGCCTGGAAGCCGCCGGCGCACACGATGATGGCACGGGCCTCGAGGTCGTATTCGCCGTCGGGCGCCGACACGCGCACCGCCTCGACACCCCGGTCGTTGCCATGGATCACACGGACGCGTGAATCGTAGCGGATCTCGACGCCGTGCTCGTTGAACGCGATACCGCGCAACTGCTCCAGCATGCCGGGCCCGCCGCCGATCGGATGGATGTGATGGCCACCCGGCAGGTAGAGCTTGCCATCGACCTCGGTGACCTTCTCCGGCTCCCACTTGACGCCGATGTCCTTCATCCAATGCACCGCGGAGTTCGAGTGGTCGACCAGGCATTCGGCCAGCACCGGATCGATGCGCCCTTGCGTCACGCGGTTGAGATCGTCGATGAAGTTCGCCCGCGTGTAGGATGGAATCTGCATCCGCCGGTACCGCTCCTCGGGCACCTGGGGCATGAATCCGCGCAGCTCCTCGGGGCCGGAATGCACGAAGCGGAAACCGACGTGGGAGAATTGCGCGTTGCCGCCGGACTCGTGCTTGGGCGCCTTTTCCAGCATGACGACCCTTTCGGCGCCGGATTGCCTGGCCGAGATCGCGGCTTCGAGCGCGGCGCTGCCGCCGCCAATGACAATGACGTCGCAGTTGGTCTTGGAACTCATGTTTGTTGCTCTGTCTTGCGTGCTGGATTGATCAGCGGTTGGTGAAGTCGTCGTAGCTCAATTTGGCCTTGGGATAGGTCAGCGCGCTTTGCGTCATGCCGAAGCTCACGCACATCTCGGCAAAGCGGATGCCGATCGCCTTGGTGTTGAGCACCTGCGCGCCGGTCGCCTTGGCGAGATCGTCGGGGTTGACCACGTAGGGAATGAGCGCGCCGCCCAGCGGCAGGATGATCTCGGCGCGGGTCTCGTCGATGAGCCCGCGAATGAGCTTCGTGGTCATCTCGAAGATCTCGTTCTTCCGCTGCGCGATGTCCTTGCCATAGATGCCGAGCGGACGGATGTCGCTCACGAAGCGGTCGAGCCCGTAGCTGCGCAGGATGCGCCAGGTGTAGGGAACATGGCCCGGGAGCGGCACGGTGATGCCGACGCGGTCGGCGAGCGTGAGCGCCGCGTGCATGGAGGTGCGCAACAGCCCGATCACCGGGATGTTGACCGCCAGCCGTCCGCCGTCGACGCCCGGATCGAAGGTGTTCGAGGAGATCACGGCGTCATAGCCGTTTTCCGCCGCCCAGAAGATCTTGCGCACGATCGCCGGCGTTTCCATCATGTGATGCAGGCCGTTGAGGATGCTCTGCGAGCCGATGGTGTCGTAGAGCTGCGAGCCCTCGTAGTCGTCGGGAAACACGATCTCGACCTTGGTGCCGGGCGAGGCATAGCTGTTGAGCTGCGCCTCGATCCGGGCGGCTTCATAGGCCGCCGACTTGCGCGGGGCTTGATTGAGGAAACAGATTCGCATGGACGCGGGGTTCTCCTGTCGTGATCGGGCGGGAAGTTAGCGAAAGATGTCCTGGTAGATTTTCTGATAGCGCTGGGCGTTGGTGTCGACCTCCTCGGGGCTGAGCACGATCGACTTGTAGCCGCCCTGTTCCGCCTTCATCGTGGGATCCTTGGACGGAACATCGGGATGCATCGGGATGTAGTTGGCCTCGCGAAAGATCTCCTGGCCGGCGCGCGAGGTGATGAAGTCGAGGAACAGCCGTCCGGCGTTGGGGTGCGGGGCTCCTGTGGTGACGCCGGCAACCTGCAGCGTCGTGGTCACCGCGTCGAGCGGGACCCAGCGCACCGGCGCCCCGATGCTGCTGCTGATCGCGACGTGCGCGTTGACCATCTCAAGCCCCATGGCGTAC
>Ga0209798_10000169_pt1 | contig 37448 bp, 20 predicted proteins | sample DOMMetBare3Fresh_FD_187475 | JGI IMG/M metagenome (GOLD analysis project Ga0209798, IMG submission 187475) | Wetland sediment microbial communities from St. Louis River estuary, USA, under dissolved organic matter induced mercury methylation -... | ecosystem: Environmental > Aquatic >...
AAGGCGCGGCGGTAGCTGCGACAAACTCAAAGACATCAGGAGTATCAAAAGGGCAGGCAGCTTTGGTGAAAGCAGCCTGCCCTTCTTAGTTTTTTAGATATTTAATTTACACCCAATCACACAATAGGTATATTCCGCTAGCAAGCACTCGATTGTACGGCACCGACGAATCACTTCACAAATGGTTCTCTTGTGCCGCTACGAATCAGCTCAAAAGACACGGTGGCACACAATAAAGTCAAAGAATCCGGTGGGCGATGGAATCCGGAAAACAATTATGGTTCGTAAACTACGGCAAGGTTGTAGGCACCTCACTTGAAAAGTTTATAATTGCTTCGACATAAAATATCACCACCTAACGGGTGATTTACAAGTTAATTAAAGGAGTGAGAAAATGCCATTAGACCTGTCTGATACACTGGTGATTGGAATTTCAGCAACTGCGTTATTTGATTTAGAGGAAGCAGACGGCCAGTTTCGTAAAATAAAGGCAGAAGATCCTGATTCAGCCATTGAAGTTTATAGAAAATATATGCTCGAAAGAGAAAACATTCCACTGGTCGAAGGGACAGGCCTGCCACTAGTAAAAGCGTTGCTCGAACTGAATAAATTTCAGAATAAAGGCGAATCGCCACTTGTAGAGGTTGTTGTAATGTCAAGAAATAGCCCTGAAACAGGTGTCAGGGTTTTAAACACAATCAGACATATGAATCTAAAAATATCAAGATCCGCTTTTACTGCAGGTGAGTCAGCAGTTGATTATCTTGAAGCATTTGATGTGGATCTATTCTTAACAACGAGCGTCAATGATGCTCAGAGAGTCATTGATAGTAGAACTTGTGCTGCCGCCATTGTTAAAGCGCCTCCTTTGTCTGCGACAAAAATACCTGAAGGGCAGGTAAGAATTGCCTTCGATGGGGATGCCGTCCTATTTGACGAAAGCAGTGAACTGGTTTACAAAACTGAAGGACTAGCAGCATTTCATAGCACAGAGGACAACGCACAAGACATACCATTACCAGAAGGGCCTTACGCAACACTTCTAAAAAAACTGGCGCGGTTACAAGAACGTTTGCCGATAAGAGTTGAGTATTCTCCCGTCAGGATTGCATTAGTCACTGCACGGAATAGCCCTGCAGAAATGCGTGTGATTAAGACGCTAAGGCATTGGGGTGTCTATGTCGACGAAGCTTTTTTCCTTGGTGGGGTAGAGAAATCTAAAGTTTTAAAAGCGTTTAGGCCCCACATTTTCTTTGATGATCAAGATGTTCACCTAGAAACAGCGGCAAATTTCGTTCCTTCTGGAAAAGTTCTCTATCCAAGTACCTCGCTTCTTAACCTACCAATGACAACCACACACCAATATGAACAATCTGAAACTACATAAGCCATCGGGTGGTTCGGTGAAGCCCTCACCCCCTAAGCACCGTTGGACAATAGAGAGGATCAGCATGTCAAGAGTAACTCCTTCGATGGCAAAAAATGCAATTAAACGGGCTCTCCGATCAATTATCGACCGTGAATTAACAGACCACGAAAAGGCTGAAATTTGGCAATATTTCTCCTCTCAGTGTGCTTACTGCGGCAAATTACTAGTGAGGTCACAAAGAGAAGGTCATATAGATCACCTTGAACCAACAGCAAGTGGAGGCACCAACCATATTTCAAATCGTGTCCTTTCTTGTCCCCAATGTAATGGTGATGAAAAACGAGAAGATGGTTGGGGAGCCTTCCTGAATAATAAAATTTCTAACAGCAAAACCAGAGAGAAGTTCAGGAAAAAGATAGATGATTGGATTGAGAAACATTCTCACAAGAAACAGTCAATCGATGAAATTTTCTTACAACAGCAAATCGATAATGTATGTAAAGCTTTCGACAGCGCAGCTACTTCATTAAAGTTGAAACATAAAAATCCACCATTCACAAAAATGAAATCCCCATTTGTAATGAGATGGCCGGATGAGAGTTATGGACGAGTAATAGAATTTGTATTTCCATATATATCCGGTGGATTGTGTTTTTTAGATGTAGGTCGAGGCTTACACTCGGCTATGCCTCCATTTCACATAATTGAGGGACCGGTAATACAAGAATCGGACCGTTGGATATTGAGTAATGGCGCTGTAATACAGGAATTATTACCAACTGAACGCGAATGGAGAAATTGGCAGGCATGGCTTGATTTTAGGGAATCTCCGGATGGAGTTGATGTTGACGATACTTCGACTATAGATTCACTAAAAAGAAATGGTGCAATAATAGAATAAATAACCACGTCCTTGGATCTGCCCTAGAAGCAAAGCCAGCAGGTCAAGGCCAGGCGGAAATGACCGAGCACCTGGGCATGAGAAGAATGCCGCTTTCGCCAACAAGAGCGGCAATACTCGCAATGGCAAGTCTTCAAAGACCATTAAGGTGAAGCTATGGGCTTCCAAGATGACAAGATGTAAAAAATCATCACATAACTTAACAGCTTGGAAGCCTGAGACCCCGCTGTTTTCCTGATGGCCTCATATCGGCAGACGAACCAGAAACAGCAGTACAAAATGCAGTTGATCGCGCAAAGACGCACCAAAAGTAGGCGTTTCTAAGCGAAGTTCACCAAGAAAAACGAATTGTTAGAACCAAACCGCGTATCACCATTGGGGAGAAACCGGCATTGATTGCAAGCAATAGACTTTCTTTGCGTCTTTGCGTCTTTGCGTCTTTGCGTCTTTGCGTCTTTGCGCCTTTGCGAGAGTAACTGGTTGTTTTTTTGGCTTATTCGTGTGCTTCGTGGAAAACTGTTTTTTGCAACTCAGCGTATAACCAAGCCACCCTGTTCCACCATCACGTTCAGTGTCCCGCCTTCGCCAACCGTACCGCCGATGATTGCACGGGCGACCCTGGTTTCCAGTTCCCGCTGCAGGAACCGCTTGAGCGGCCGGGCGCCATAGACCGGGTCATAGCCGCTTTCAGCAATAAAACGCTGGGCCTCGGGAGAGATGACCAGGGTGATGCGCTGTTCTTTGAGACGGTTGACCAGCTGCCGCGACAGCAGTTCCGTGATCTTTACAATTTCCTCGATCTGCAACGGCTTGAAGAGCACGATATCGTCCACCCGGTTGAGAAACTCGGGACGGAAACTCCCCTTCAGGTCGTTCATGACCGCCAGGCGGGCAGACTCGGTGATGGTTCCCTGGGGGGTAATCCCCTCCAGCAGATACCCGGAGCCGATATTGGAGGTCATGATAATGACGGTATTTTTGAAGCTGACCGTCCGGCCGTGGCTGTCGGTCACCCGACCGTCATCCAGGATCTGCAACAGAATGTTGAACACATCGGGATGCGCTTTTTCGATTTCGTCAAACAGCACCACACAGTACGGTTTGCGACGCACCGCCTCACTCAGCTGCCCCCCCTCCTCATACCCCACATAACCGGGAGGAGCGCCGATCAGGCGTGAAACCGCAAATTTTTCCATGTATTCGGACATGTCGATGCGGATCATGTTCTCTTCCGAATCGAACAACGACTCGGCCAGGGTACGCGCCAATTCGGTTTTGCCAACCCCGGTCGGGCCGAGGAAAATAAAGGAGCCGATCGGCCGCCGGGGATCATTGATGCCGGAGCGGGCACGCAACACCGCATCAGCCACCAACTGCACCGCCTCATCCTGTCCCACCACCCGTTCGTGGAGGATCGATTCCAACCGCAGCAGCTTGTCCCGTTCACCTTCCACCAGGCGGGTAACCGGAATACCGGTCCACTTGGCCACGATCTCGGCGATTTCATCTTCGGTCACTTCCTCACGCAGCAGTTTTTGTCCCCCCTGCTGGTTGATTGCTGTTTCCTCGTGTTTGAGTGCCGTTTCCAGCCCCGGAAGATCGGAATATTTGAGCTTTGAGGCTTGTTCCAGATTACCGGAACGCTCCGCCAGCTCGATCTCCCGCCTGGTTTTTTCGATCTGCTCCCGCAATCCCTGCACCCGCTGAATGCCGCACTTTTCCGCGTCGTACTGCGCCCGCATGGCTTGCATTTTTTCGCGATCATTGGCCAGCTCGCGCCGCAAATTCTCCAGCCGTTCCTTGCTGGCGTCATCCTTCTCCTTCTTCAGCGCCACCTCTTCGATTTCAAGCTGCATCACCCGCCGCGAAAAGGTATCCAGCTCCGAAGGGAGTGAATCGATTTCCGTGCGCAGCATGGCGCACGCCTCATCCACCAGATCAATTGCCTTATCCGGCAGGAAGCGCTCCGTGATGTACCGGTTGGAGAGGGTGGCGGCCGCCACCAGGGCACTGTCCTGGATTTTTATGCCGTGATGCACTTCAAAGCGCTCGCGCAAGCCACGCAGAATGGAAACCGTATCCTCCACCGTCGGCTGTTCCACCAGCACCGGCTGAAAACGGCGTTCCAGGGCAGCATCTTTCTCGATGTACTGGCGATATTCATCCAGGGTTGTGGCGCCAATGCAATGCAGTTCACCCCGCGCCAGCATCGGTTTGAGCATGTTACCGGCATCCATGGAGCCTTCCGCCTTACCGGCCCCCACGATGGTATGCAGCTCGTCAATGAACAGGATAATCCGCCCCTCGGCTTCCTTGATTTCAGTCAGCACCGCTTTCAGGCGTTCTTCAAATTCTCCACGATATTTGGCACCGGCGATCAAGGCTCCCATGTCGAGCGCAAAAACGGTCTTGTCCTTCAGCCCTTCCGGCACATCTCCCCGCACGATCCGCTGGGCCAGTCCTTCCACGATGGCGGTTTTTCCGACCCCCGGTTCACCGATCAACACCGGATTGTTCTTGGTTTTGCGTGACAAAACCCGGATCACCCGCCGCACTTCGTCGTCACGTCCGATCACCGGATCGAGCTTGCCGCTCTGGGCCATCTTGACCAGGTCACGCCCGTATTTTTCCAGCGCCTCGTAACTCGCTTCCGGATTATTGGAGGTTACCCGCTGATTTCCCCGCACATCGGTCAGCGCCTTGAGAAAACGCTCGCGATCAATCCCCGCCTGTTTCAACAGCTTGCCGGCCGCGGTTTTCTCCCCCTCGGCCAGGAGTGGCAGAAAGAGATGTTCCACCGAAACATACTCATCTTTCAAGCGTTTGGCTTCATGTTCGGCCGCCACCAGCAAACGGTTCAGGCGCTGGGAGACATATATTTTACCTTGTTCAGCTCCAGGGCCCGAAACCGCTGCACGCCGGCCAAGCTCAGCTTCAATATCCCGATTCAGAACTTCCGGATGACACCCCATCCGTTGCAGCAAGCGCACCACCAGACCTTCCGGTTGATTGAGCAAGGCCCACAAAAGGTGTTCGCCATCCACCTCCACGTGACCATGGGTTACCGCTTTGTTCTGTGCCTCGGTAAATGCTTCCTGTGATTTTTGGGTAAGTTTGTTGAAGTCCATGGAGAACCTTCTTTCCTGCAGAAATATCGACGACCTACCATTGAGTTAAGCATGCTTAGGGGGTGTGTCAAGGGGGGAAATCAGGAGAGCGGCCGGAATCAGCGTATCCAGCTCATTACAGGGAGCACCGTACAGCAACGCGGTAAGCTCCCGGAACAGCAACAGTTCGCGGAAAAACAGATCCCGGAAGCCATGGCGGATGTCAACCAGTTGGGCTGGATCGAGGTCGATAAAATTGAGAGAACACCATTCGTCGGAGAAAGGTTCCCCGTCAGAGTCAAACAGCGGGATACCGTGCAGGCGACAGGTCATGGGACGATAGTGGTAGACCCGGCACTCACCGGCCGCCGAGAGCAGGATACAGGGGGTCGGATCATCCTCAGGCATGAGTGTTTCCTGCTGTTGATCGCTCAGATGATTGAGAAACCAGGGAGCGTGGTAATCGGTGCAGATGCTGCTGAGCGCCTGCAGACGTTGCAAGGCAAGCTGCAGCAGTTGCTGCTGTTCTTCCAGCGGGAGGAGGGTCACCCCTTGTTGCAGATAGAGGGCATCCAGCAGGGTGATATCGAACAGTCCCCGGCAGCAGGCAGAGCAACCGGGACGGCAGGCAATCAGATCAGGATGGGCAGCCAGCGTATCGCTGAACCAGCGATCGACCTCCTGCAGCAGTTCTCCGTAGCGTTTGAGAATCCGGTTCATGGCAGCTGCTTGCGTGGGCGGGAGGAACCGGCAGCAACGGTTTCCCGCCGCGCCAGGAGTCCGAAGTGATACCCTTCCTGTTTCAAATGGGGGATCAAGGTTTTCAGGGCTGTCAGGGTGGCATCATGCCCGGCGCCATCGTGGAACAACAGAATCAGGTGGCGTTTACGCGCCTGACGCAGATGTTTGAGCACCGTATGTTCGATAATCTGATGGTTTTTCGCCCCCTGTCGGGTCGAGTCATTGCTGTTGATATCCCAATCAAAGATCTGGGCACCCTCGGCCCTGGCAGTAGCGACCAGACTCTTGCTGGAGGCACCGTAAGGGATACGCACCAATTTCCCGTCACCGCCAACGTTATCGACCAAGGCAGCGGTACGCTGGATTTCGTTTTCATTCCTCTGCAAGGAAGCGTTTAGCTTTTTAAGGTTGTGGGACAGGGTATGATTACCAACCCGGTGCCCCATACCGACCAGCGCTGCCAGGGTCTTTTCACGCCCTTTGATATTGTTCCCCAGGGCAAAAAAGGTGGCTGAGATTCCGTTGGATGTCAATAAATTGGCAATCGGTAACGTCAGACGGGAAGGGCCATCATCGAAGGTCAGATAGAGTGTGGTTGCCGATGTAGCTGGTGCGGGAGTATGGCGAACAGGCTGGTTGTTGCGCCGTTGGAAAGGTGATGCGGGACGGGGAGCGGGCGCAGCCAAACGTGGTGCGCTAACGTCAGGCTTTGCCGCCGTTCCGGGAGCAGCAGGAGATATTTCATACTTTGGCAGGTTTTGTTCAACCGGCTTGTTGATAGTTACACTACCATCTGCAGTTTCCGGCTCCGTTTCCTCATCGTCCGGCAGATCATCCCGGCTGGACGCCTGAACTATCTGTTGCAGACTGACCGGCTCATCTGCCAGCAGCAGTTCCCGGGGGGCATCTTTTTTGGCGCCATCCACAGCAACGGTTACCCCTTGCCGTATTTTACTGACCACCAGGTTGCGATACAAAAGCTGGCTTTTTTGACAGGAGAGCTGGTAGAGGCGATCAGCATCCTCCAGCATGGCGCTGCGATAATACCGTTCCGCCAACGCCAGGGTTTGACGGATATTGTCCGTCTCCTCCGGTGCAAAGTGCTCCACTCCGGCCGACAGCGCCGTATTGAAACGGGCAGTGGCATCATCCCGCCAGTGGCTGGAAACAGCAGCGCCGCATCCGGACAACAGCAGCACGGATACGGCGCTTAATAATAAACAGCGATAATAACGAAGGAAAACCGGCACGCTACATATACACCATGACAGTGATTGAAATCGAGCCGTCAGCGGTTTTAAACGGGATGGTTACCCCTTTGCACTGCACGTTGATGCTGGCCCCTTCGTTTGCCTCCTGCGGTTCGGAGATGGCGCGCAACTGACCGGATATGATCAACGGCAAACCGAGGGCGACACTGCCATACTGTTCGTGGTATTTGGTTTTAAATACACCGGCGATATTATTAGCCAGTTCCCCCATGGCATCACGGATACACTCCTCATCCGCCTCATCAACCATCAACAATTCCTTGGCAACACACTGGGCGCTGGCACGGTCGGTGGCAATGATAATATAGCCAACCCGGTCACCGGCAATACCTACAATCCCGGTCACATCCGAGTCAACCGGATCAACTTTTTTCTCCACCTTGCCGGCCAACAGATCGATGTTCATGTAACTCTTGAACGTATCCTGTGTGGCCGACATGATGGTAAACATAATTTCTTCAAACGAAATCAGCGACATCAGCTTCCCCCTTCAAATTTATCAAACAACAAACGAGGCGCTGCCATCTTATTTCAAAGACAAAATATATTCAACCAGACTTTCGATTTGTTCATGATTGGCCTGATTGCTGAAGCCCGGCATCCCTCCGGGACGCCCTTCTGTAATCGACTTGATTACCTCCAGCCGTGACTTGCCATATTTGTAGGTGGAGACCGTCAAGTCCGGTCCGACCACCCCCTTGGCATTTTCACCGTGGCACGACACACACAATTTACCGTACAGCTGTTTTCCGGCCGCAACGTACTCTTCAACCTTATGACCGGAGCCACTCTTGGCAGTTGCGCTCGCTTCGACATTTTTATGGGCAGCCTGTTTCTGGCTATCCCGCGCTTTTTTAGCAGCATCCGCTTCCGCCTGCGAACTCCAGCCGCCAAACAGATAAAATCCCATAAAGATTACTCCCCACACCACCAACACCGTAAAAAGAATACGGAAAATTCCGGGGGAACTTTTTTCTTCACGATATTTGATACCATCATAGTCATGATTTTCTGCCATGGTCTTTTCTCCATAGAATGAAATTTTTACTCGTCATCCAACATTCGATATTTGGGCTCTTCAAGCTTCTTTTTTTTGCCTTTAGCATAGGTCGACACGGTAATGGCAATCAGAATTCCAAGCAAGAGCGCTGTCAATCCCAGAAACAGCATACGGGCATCCATCATTTTTTATCCAGCTTGATATAGGTTACCAGCTTCCAGATTTTCTGTTCATTAAGCGAACTGCCAAAGGCGGGCATACCGTTGGCTTCCACCCCTTTGGAAATTATGCTGAACAGTTCGGCATCCGGCTTGGTTGACCCTTTCAATGCCGGTCCCAGCGTCCCCTCCCGTTTTTCTCCATGACAGGAAGCACAGTCTTGTTTGTAGATCGCTTCCGCTTCTTCCTCGACAGCCTTGAGATCGGTAAACGGGTTGGTTTGCGGCAATGTTGCGGCTGAAGCTACTGCCGCCTTTACCACCGGGATATCGGTACCCAGTTTGCGCATATAGGCAATAATGGCATCCATCTCGGTTTTACCTTTCAACTCATCCAGGTCTGCCTGGGTGTAGGGAAACTTGAGCAGTTTCATCTTCCGTTCCGAATAGCTCGTATCCAGCGGTTTGTTCAGGAAGGCATAGGAAGGCATATTGGAAGCCGGCACCACTGATTGGGGGTTTTCCATATGCTTGCGATGCCACATACCTTTGGGATCGGGATATTTGAGGCCGACCCGGGCCAGATCAGGGCCGGTACGACGAGACCCCCACAGATGCGGACGATCGTACACGAACTCTCCCGATTTTGAATTGGTGCCACCATTACCGTAACGTTCAATATCGCTGGCCAGGGTACGCACCATCTGGGAATGACAGTTATTGCACCCTTCCCGCATGTAGATATCACGACCTTCCTGTTGCAGCGGCGTGTACGGTTTGACTTCCGCAATACGGTCAGCCTCTGAATTGATCCATTTGAATGGTGCTATCATGGTTATGGTGGTACCAATCATGATCACCACAAAAGCGACTATTATGAAAATGACAGGATTTTTTTCCAACATGGTAGTTTCCTCGTTCCGTAGAATGTGTGATCCGATAGTAGCAAGTTAGAAGTTTTCAGCCGGTCTTTACAGAAAACTTCGTGAGCGCCCTGATCCTGTGAGCCAGGACTAGGCTTTCACCGATGACACCTTACTGTTCTGGGTAGTCTTGTACATATTGTAAAGAAAGATAACCACACCAGCCAAATAGATGAAACCACTCACCGCACGCATTTTGTAATACGGGAAGATGGCAACCAGGGTTTCCATGAAGCTGTAATGCAGGCTGCCGTCGGCATTGGTGGCCAGCAGCATGCTCCCCTGCTGTACCCCGGCAATCCACATGGTAATCGAGTAGATCAGCTGACCGATCAGGATCAGCCAGAAATGAAGATCCGCCAGTTTCTCGCTGTACAGCTCCGTATCACTGCCGACCGTCATCACGTAATAAATTGCCGCAAACAGAACCATGGAAACCCAGCCGAGGGTACCCATGTGAACATGGCCGGGAACCCAGTCAGTGAAATGTATAAAGGATGAGAACGAACGAACCGACTGCATCGGTCCCTGCAAGGTTTGCAGACCGTAAAAGGTGATGCCGCAGATCAGGAATTTAACCAGGTAATTGGTTTTAAGCTGTTCCCATTTACCGTTCATGGTCAGATAACCATTGAATACGGCACCCCAGGAAGGTGCGATCAGCATGATGGAGAAGGCCATGGCAAGGGTCTGGATCCAGTCCGGAATTGGTGTCCAGAGCAGGTGGTGAGCACCGGTCCAGAGGTACATGAAAATCAGCGACCAGAAGGCGATAATTCCCATGCGGTGGCTGTAGATCGGATTATTGGTCACCTTGGGAAGGAAATAGTAGAACACCGCCAACGGAGGTGCGGTCAATACCATGGCAACCGCGTTATGGCCGTACCACCACTGTACGTTGGCGTCATTACTTCCCGCAAAGGCGGGGTATGATTTAAACAGATTGAGCGGCATTCCCAGATTGTTGATCACATACAGCACCGTCACACCGACCAGTGCCGCCATGATATACCACAAGGAAATGTACATCTGCTCTTCCTTGCGCTTGAGAATCGTCATGAACACATTGACCGAGAACATGACCCAGATAATCGCCACCACCAGTGCCAGCGGCCATTCCAGTTCCGCGTATTCCTTGGTGCGATTCATCCCCATGGCCAGTGTCACCGCTGCCAGGGTGATGGCAACGTTGAAAATATAGAGCTGGATTTTGGCCAGACCGGGACTCCAGAGCGGTGTTTTGGTCAAACGTTGGGTAATGTAGAAAAACATGGCGATAAAACTGCCGATTCCCCATCCGAAAATTCCGGCATTGGTATGAATCGGGCGCAATCTGCCGTAGGTCAGATACGGCGCGATGTTCAGTTGCGGCCAGGCCAGTTGAAGCGAGATCAGGATCCCCACCACAATTGATATGGTTCCCCATATCAGACTCCAGGTGATGAAACTTTTGACAACATCATCCACATACTTCGGTTTTGCATCCATTACTCTGTTCTCCTTTGCCGATTATTTTCAACGCGCCTTGCCAGCCACCTTGAAGACGAAGTCATAGTTTAGTATATCTTCCCACTCATACCCTTTGGCAGTGGAACGGGTGTCATCACCATCGCTGTACGGCTTGCCGGGGATGTAAAACCAGTTCATGATCGCCTCACCGGAATAGCGGAATACGATCCAATACTTGCCCGGATTTAGCGTCAGTGTGGCCGGCAAGCTGAAATCAACCCAGTAGTAGCCCGGTTTGCGACTGACCTTTTCCAGATCGATAAAATTGGAACGAATCCCTTCCACTTTTCCCGGCAATCCCGGCTTGCCGCCATCATCCTGCACCACATCGACATAAATCGATCCATCGCCGCCGAATTTGCGCATCGCCAGTGAGATCTTCTCCAGATCCATTTTATTTTTTACTTTAAAGGCCTGGGAATAGATGTACTTGGAGGTGACATACTCGGAGGTTTCCTTGTCCAGAATACGCGTCCCCGTATCTCCCCGCACATTGAAATTATTTACCAGATTGGGGAATTCCATATTGCCGAACTGCAGAGGGGTACCGGGCTTGACCTTGACGTTGGCCAGCTTCAGTTCAGCCAGTCGCGCGGCTTCATCCTGCGCTTTCAGACGGGCAATCCGCTCCTGGGTCTGCCGCTCTCGCTCCTTGCGTTCCTTGGCACGCAACTGCGTCAAACGTTCATTTTCAACTTTTTCCCTGGCAAGCCGCTCTTTTTCACGATTCTCGCGGGCGATCCGTTCCCGTTCTCCCTGCTCACGCAGTTTCCGTTCTTCTTCACCCTTCAGCTTTGCCGTCCGTTCGGCTTCGATCCGTTCCCTGGCCAATCGTTCTTTTTCAGCCTTTTCAAGCGTCGTACGCCCCTGATCGGCTTTCAAACGGGCAATCCGCTCCGCTTCCAGGCGCTCTTTTTTCAGCCGCTCCTGACGGGCGACTTCCTTTGCCAATCGTTCCTTTTCCGCTGATTGCCGTTCCAGCCGTTCACGTTCCCGATCAGCAGCCAGGGTGTCACCTTCATCATCGCGCAGCACGGTTTTCGAGGAGACCAGGTTGCTGATGATATAGGGGCGGGGATCTTTTCCCGTTGATTTGACTTTCAGCGAGATGTCATCGGACTTGAATACGCCGTCAATCCGTTCCGAGTACTGCGGCAGGTAGGGAGAACCGCGCCAGGTATCGTTGATATCCCGGGAATCAAGTCCGTGGGTCTGCTTGATATGACGCGACGAGGTAAATTGCCGCGATTGCTGCGGATCGTACGGGAGCCAGCCGAGATCGGGGAAGAATATTTCCATCCAGGCATGCCCCCCCTGCCCCATCCCCTGCACAATCGAATTGCGATTATCAATCGGTACCTTCCAAGTATCCTTCAGGGTGATTCCCCCCACAATCCGGGCGGGAATACCGACCTTGCGCAGCAGCGCAATGGACAGATGGGCAAAATTCTGGCAGTTGCCGGTTTTGGTCTGCAGGGTGTAGCGCGCATCATACTGGGGTGGATTAAAGGTGTATTTGATTGAATCGGCAACATAATTGGTGATGGCAGTCACTGCTTCGTACTCATTCTGGGTTCCGGCGGTCAGACGGGCAGCCAGCGCGGCAATATCGGCATCATCCGATTGTACCATCTCGGTCGGCTTGAGAAACAGCGCATCGTTGGCGGATACCTTGCCGATCGGAAACGGCGTACGGCTCTCCATGGGAGATAACAACGAGGTGACATTGGCGGTATAGTTCAGACTGACGGTGATATCAGTATCGATATTATTCCAGGTAACCTTCTGAAAATGATTGCCAAAGCGGTCGGTTTCAATGGTTGAGCTGGAAGGATTCGGTTTGATGTTCAGGTATTTTGCATCAATGGTCTGGCTGACACTCTTGGTTTGAAACTCGGCCGGTAACGCGAATTTAAAGACAAATGATTGAACCGTACCATTATTGACACTGAAATCCATGTTCTGACTCATGCCAATCGAGCTGTCAAGCTTCCCCTCCAACATCAGGGTTTTTGCCGACGCGATGCCTGCCATCAGCAATAATGCCGCCACAGAACCAATAATGAGTTTTTTCATCTATCTTCTCCGTAGACGCAAATAATGAAACTACAGAACTATACCGTAGATTCAATCGATTGCAACTTGAAAGGCGTACAAAAAAAAGCAGCCATCCCCGCGGAACAAGGGATGACTGCCATATTCAACAGCTACGAGACAACCAGCTACGGTCAGTAGGCATTCGGATCGGCCAGAACATCCTCATTGCTTACACGTGCCCGGAAGATACGATAGACCCAGATCTTGTAGCAAATGACGATCGGTACAAAGATCGCTGCCACCACGGTCATGATCTTGAGGGTCAGCAAACTTGACGATGAATTGAAGATCGTCAGGTTGGAGGCCGGGTCGATGCTGGAGGGAATCAGGTTAGGGAACAAACCGGTCACTCCGGTAAAGACCACGAACACAATGGTCAGGCACGAAAAGAGAAAAGCCTTATGGAATGCGCCACTGGCGGCAAACACCTTGACCAGCAGCAGTGATACGACTGCGATCACCGGCACGATCAGCAAAACCGGAACTTTCAGGAAATTATCGTACAGCTTGGTTGCCGGGTAGGTATAGCCGAGGAAGGCAACCGCAATCACCAGCAGCGGCAACCAGAGTTTGTTAGCCAGGTCGCCGGCCCGTTTGCTCAGATCGCCGGTGGTCTTGATGGCAGCATAGAGGGAACCATGCACGGCAAACAGCAGCACGAACAGTACGCCGGTCACCAAACCATAGGGATTGAGCAGACCGATCAAGCTGCCATCATAGCTGAAGTTGATGGCGGCAAAATCGTTTTTCATCGGAATTCCTTTGAAGATGTTACCGAAAGCAACCCCGAACAGCAGTGCCGGCAGGAAGCTGGAGACAACGATCGCCAGGTCCCACGACTTCTTCCAGCCTGCCCCCTCCATTTTCCCCCGGAATTCGAACGAAACCCCGCGCACGATCAACGCAAACAACAGCAGCAGCAGGGCAGAGTAAAGATTACTGAACATCAGGGCATAGGTAGTCGGAAACGCCGCAAAGGTGGCGCCACCGGCAGTGATCAACCATACCTCGTTGCCGTCCCAGACCGGACCAAGGGTATTGATCAAGACCCGTTTTTCCGTATCATTTTTAGCCAGTATTCCCGAGAGAAAACCGGTGCCGAGTACAAAACCGTCCAGCATGAAATAGACTGCCCACAAGACTCCCCACAATACGAACCAAATCACCTGAAATACTGATATATCCATGAGTTATCCCCTCCCTTGAACATTGATGATGGTGGAAAGATCTTTATCGGGCCCTTTTTTGGCATACTTGATCAGCAGGAAAATATCAATTGCGCCAAGCAATCCGTACAGCACGGTGAAACCGAGCAGTGATAACGCTACCTGCGTAACGGTGATTGATTTGGAAACCGCATCGGCTGTTTTAAGCACACCATACACAATCCAGGGCTGGCGTCCCAGTTCAGCCACCAGCCAGCCGAACTGTTCTGCCAGGTAGGGAGCAGGAATGGCAAAGACCATGATCGACAGGAACCAGCGATAGTCGGTAAAATTCTGCTTGCGCGACAGTATGATTCCCAGCAGACTGATCAGAATCATGAAGGTTCCGATACCGACCATCAGACGGAAGCTGAGAAAAGTCGGGGTAACCATCGGACGCATTTCCTTCGGAAAGTCTTTCAAACCTTTGATCTCGGCATTCGGGTCATGAAACGCCAGGATACTGAGAGCATTGGGAATGCAGAGCTGTTCAACCGCATTACACTCGCGGCTCGCATCCGGCAGGAGCAACAGGTTCATGCCGACGCCGCGCTTGGTTTCCCACTGTGCCTCCATGGCAGCAAACTTGCTCGGCTGGGTCTTGGCAATTTCCACGGCATGGAAGTCACCGGTCACGGCAACACCGATTGAAGCGACAAAAGCCCACACAGCAGCCAGTTTGAAGGAACGTTTGAAGAAATCAGCCTCGTTATTGCGCAGCAGATGCCAGGCAGCAACTCCCATGATCAGGAAGGCAGCCAGAGCATAGCCTGACAGCAGAGTATGGGTAAACTTGATCCAGCCGTAGGGGTTGGTCAACACCGCCAGGAAGTCATTCATTTCAGCTCTGCCGTTACGAATCACATAACCGACCGGTTTCTGCATCCAGGCGTTGGCCAACAGAATGATCAGCGCGGAAACATTGGTTGCGACCGCTGCCAGCCAGATGGAGACCAGATGCGCCTTTTTGGAAATTTTGTTCCAGCCGAAAATCCAGACCCCGATGAAGACCGATTCCAGAAAGAATGCCAGAGTAGCCTCAATGGCCAGCGGTGCGCCGAAAATATCCCCGACGTAGCGGGAATACTCCGACCAGTTCATGCCAAACTGGAATTCCATGGTAATGCCGGTGACCACGCCCAGGGCAAAGTTGATCAAGAACAACTTGCCCCAGAATTTGGTCATGCGAAGCCAGGTTTCATCACCAGTGGTGACATACTTGGTCTCCATCCAGGCTGTCAGGATCGAGAGTCCGAGTGTCAGTGGGACAAAGATCCAGTGAAACATGCCGGTTGCTGCGAACTGCAGTTGACTGAGGGTGACTACATTCATATTTCCTCCCCTTACGAAATTAATTACCGCAAGCGCCTGCCTTGCAGTAAAGTTTGCCGAGTTTAAACGAACGGGTTAGTAGCGTAACAATAATAGTAAGTATTGTATGAATGGGTGCTGCGAAACGTTATGTGGCCCTGATAGAGTATTTGAAAGGTTGATTGAATTTACGATGGGTAGTAGTTCAACGATCGCCGTTATTAGATGAACAGGATCTTTTTTATCTTTATTACGCTCTAAAAAAAAAGTCAACCAAAAAAAAACGTATACTGCATACAATTTTTCAAACCTGTTCCAGATGCACTAACGCATCACCAAGCTGCAGGCAGGCCGGACGGTGGCTGACGACCAGCATCGTAGTATTCCGAGCGCCACGTCTCCGTTGATTCAGACGTACCACCACATCCCGCTCTGTTGCGGCATCCAGCCCTTCGGTTGGTTCATCCAGCAACAGGATCGGAGCATCCTTGAGTAACGCCCGGCAGAGGGCAATGCGACGCGCCTCTCCGCCGGAAACTGCGCAACCGTTAAGCCCCACCGCTGTTTCCAGTCCCTGGGGCAATCCAGCCACCCAGGCATCCAAAGCGCTGTCCCTGAGCGCCGCCTGTAACTGTTGATCATCGGCGTTCCGGTTTCCCAGCAGGAGATTCTCGCGAATGGTGCCGTTGAACAGATGGGGGTGTTGCGGCACCGCCGCGATCATCCCCACAACCGCTTCCTTCGGTAGGTCACGTAGTTCGACTCCTCCCACCGTAATACTCCCCCGGTAGTCACGAAAACGGAGCAAAACCTCCAGCAGCAGACTCTTACCGGCTCCACTGCTACCGATCAGCGCAACACTGCCGCCGGAGGGTACGGAGAAGGAAACATCGTGTAACACTCCCTGCTCCGGCAAGTAGCTGGCGGAAACCTCGTGAAAACGGATCTCATGGCTGGCCGGCAGTTCCAACCGCAGCGGAGTGTCGGGAACCGGGACCGGCGCATCGGCCAATTCGAAGATGCGGGAGGCTGATTCACACGCCGCCGGCAACAGTTGCAGCGCTGCCGGCAGTTGCCCGGCTGCTTCAAAGAGAGCAGCTGCAAACAGCAGCAACATCACCAGCTGGGGAGGGGGAATCTGGTGGGATATTACCTGCAGACTCCCGGTCACCAGCACCGCCGCTACGCCGCAACCGGCGCACAACGCCATGCCACCCTGGGCAATCCCGTTGATCCGCCCCAACCGTTCCTGTTCCCCGATCAGCTGTTGCGACAAACCGTCCACCAGGGCGGCCTGGCGTTCCACCGCCCCCAGCAGGATCAATTCTTCCACCCCTTGCAAGCCTTCCGTCACCTTGCCGCGCAATTCAGCCGCCAGGACAGTCGATTTCCTCCCCGGCTGTTCGGAATAATGGCGCACCAGCAACGGCAGCCCGACTCCCGCCAGCAGAAGAAACAGCAGCAACGCCACTGCCGATGTGGGGCTGAACCAGCTGAGCAGCGCCACCCCCGCCACCAGGGAGATGGCTCCCACGGCCACTGGCGCAATGATTCTCAGGTAAAGCGTTTCCAGGGCATCCACGTCGGCGCGTAACCGGCCGGCCACATCACCACCGGCATACCGTTCCAGACCGGCGGGGGCCAACGGTTCAAAGCGTTTGAACAGCCAGACCCGCAGATCAGCCAGAACCCTGAAGGTTGCTTCGTGGGTTACCAAGCGTTCGGCATAACGCCCCACCGTCCTGGCTATTGCCAGGAAGCGGATACTCCCCGAGGGGAAAAAATAATTAAAGGCAATGCCACTACTGCCGGCAACCGCCATGGAGGCGATGAACCACCCGGAAACCGCCATCAGCAGGGTGTTGGTGGCGATCACCAGCACCCCCAGCGCAATTCCTCCCGCCATCCAGGACCATTGAAGACGGGATATGTTCAGAAAACGGATCAGCTGCTTCACGTTGCAACCTCCCGGGAAGCGAGAAAAGCGGCTGACGGGACCACCTGTTCGATGCGGCCATCAATCATTTCCGCCACCCGTTCCGTACAGGCGATGGTCTGTTCACGATGACTGATCACCAGCACCGTTCGTCCCCTGGCCACCTGCTGTAGCGCCTGACAGACCAGGCGCTCGTTTTCATGATCAAGCCCGGCAGTCGGTTCATCCAGCACAATCAGGGTCGCCCGGCAGAGGTAGGCCCTGGCAAGCGCCAGACGCCGCAACTCCCCACCGGATAACCCGGCGCCCCGTTCACCCAGCACGGTATCGAGCCGTTCGGGAAGCCGGTCAACAATCGTCGTGGCGGCTGCCGCCTCCAGTGCCGCCTTGATTTCATCTTCAACAGCCTCGGGTCGCCCCAGCAGAAGGTTTTCACGCACACTCCCGGCGGTAAAATAGGGAGCTTGCGGTACCCATGCCAGCCTGGAACGCCAGGCTTCCGGCGACAAGTCGGTCAAATCCCGTCCATCCACCTGGATCCGCCCTGTTTCAGGGCGCGCCATGCCGACCAGCAGCCGCGCCAGGGTTGTTTTCCCCGCCCCGCTCACACCGGCCAGGGCAGTGATGCTGCCGGACGGCAGCTCCAGGTCAACCCCGCTGACCCCTCCCCGTTCGCCGCCATAGCGAAAGCTAACCCCTTCAAAGCAAATAGCAGGAGCAGTCTCGGACGGGATCACGCTCCCGCCGAACCCTGCCGGCAGCGGCTTGAACAAGAGCGGCACAATTCGTTCCGCGGCAGCCACCCCCTGCATGCGGGCATGGTAGGAGAGCCCCAGGTTACGCAACGGCAGGTAAAACTCCGGCGCCATCAGCAGCACAAACAGCCCTTCCCGCAAGCTCATCACACCGGCCAGCAGCCGGAAACCGATGATCACCGCCACCAGCGCCGTGCCGACAGTGGCAAAAAATTCCAGGGCAAAGGCGGAGAGGAATGCCAAACGCAGCACCGCCATGGTTGCCCGGCGATACTGTTCCGAAACATGGGCCACCACCGTTGCTTCCCGCTTGGCAGCGCCGAAGATAATCAGATCGGGCAACCCCTGCACCAGGTCGAGCAGGTGACCGGCCATACGGGAGAGACGCCCCCACTGGCGGCGATGGAGCTTTTCCGAGCCTCGACCGATCAAAATCATGAACAGGGGGATACAGGGAGCCGAGAAGAGCAGCACCAGGCCTGAGCGCCACTCGGAGGGGAGAATCACCAGCAGGAACATCAGCGGCAGGATCGCCGCCAGGGCAAGTTGGGGGAGAAAACGGGTGAAGTACGCTTCCAGTTCATCGACACCCTTGGTAACGGTTTCAATCAGCGGCCCGGTTTCCGCGCCGGCCAGACCGGATGGCCCCAGGGCCTGGATCTTGCGGTAGAGCCTGCTGCGCACCGCCAGTTTGACCCTGGCGGCAGCAGCAGCTGATTTGATTTCCAGCAGGTAGGAGAGCAGACTTCGTCCGGCAGCCAGCAGAAGCAGCCCTCCTGCAATCGGCATGACCGCTCCGATCCCTTCGTGCTGCATTACCACCCGGTCAGAAGCCGTGGCCAACCAATAGGCCTGACTTACCACCAGCAGGCCGATAGCGCTGGCCAGAGCTACCATGGAGAACAGCAGGCCACGGATTTTTTTCGCTTCTGACAGCAGCCACTTTTCCACCCCCTGCTCCGGCCGGGTAGCAGTATCTGCCGTCACAGCAGCGGGTTGGTTCACGGCAGTTGGCTGCGAAGCTGATTCAGCGGTTACTCCCACTCGATGGTTGCCGGCGGTTTGCTGGAAATATCGTAGACTACCCGGTTGATCCCTTTGACCTCGTTGATGATCCGGCCACTGATACGGGCCAGATCATCATACGGCATCGGGTACCAGCCGGCTGTCATGAAGTCCTTGGTTTCCACCGCCCGCAGCGCCACCACGTACTCATAGGTACGCCCGTCCCCCATGACACCGACACTCTTGACCGGCAGGAATACGGCAAAGGCCTGGCTGATCTTGTCGTAATGTCCGGCCGAGTAGAGTTCTTCGATGTAGATCGCATCGGCACGGCGCAGAATATCGCAGTACTCTTTTTTCACTTCCCCCAGGATCCGCACACCGAGACCGGGGCCGGGAAAGGGATGACGCCAGACCATCTGGCGCGGTAGGCCAAGCTCTTCACCGATCGCCCGCACCTCATCCTTGAACAGTTCACGCAACGGTTCCAGCAGTTTGAGCTTCATGTAGTCCGGCAGGCCACCCACATTATGGTGGCTCTTGATGTTATGCGCCTTGCCGGTCTTGGCGCCGGCTGATTCGATCACGTCGGGATAGATCGTCCCCTGGGCCAGCCAGTTGGCATCCTTGATCCGCTTTGACTCTTCCTCGAAAATATCGACAAACAGGCCGCCAATGATCTTGCGTTTCTTTTCCGGATCGCTTTCACCGGCCAGGGCAGCCAGGAAACGATCTTCCGCATCGACCCGGATTACCTTGACCCCCAGGCTTTCGGCAAAGGTTGCCATCACCTGATCCCCCTCACCGAGGCGCAGCAGGCCATTATCCACAAAGACACAGGTCAGCTGATCGCCGATGGCGCGATGAATCAAAGCCGCTGCCACGGAGGAATCAACCCCGCCCGACAAACCCAGGATCACCCGGTCCGTGCCGACCTGGCTGCGGATCCGTGCCACCGCATCCTCAATGATCTGCCCCGGCGTCCACTGGCCACTGCAACCACAGACCTGACGCACAAAGGTATCGATCAGCACTTCGCCACGGGGGGTGTGGTTGACCTCGGGGTGAAACTGGACGCCGTACAGATTACGGCTGCTGTTCTGGATTGCGCAGACCGGCGCGTTGACCGTACCGGCCACCACCTGGAAACCGGCCGGCACACGGGAGACATGGTCGCCATGGCTCATCCAGACCGGACTTTTCCCTTCCACAAAGAAACCGTCGAACAACGCTCCCGGCGTTCCCTGCGCCAGCAGTTCGGCATGGCCGAACTCGCGTTTGCCGGCCGGAATCACCTCGCCGCCGAAATGGCGGCTCATCAGCTGCATGCCGTAACAGATCCCGAGTACCGGCACCCCCAGTTCGAACAGCTCTTCCGCCACCGACGGCGCTTCCGGCTCGTAGACCGACTTGGGGCCACCGGAAAGGATGATGCCGCTCGGCTTGAAAACCCGGATGGCGTCCATGGACATATCGAAAGGGTGCAGCTCGCAATAGACGTGCGCCTCACGGACACGGCGGGCGATCAGCTGGGTATATTGGGAACCGAAATCAAGAATCAGGATTTTCTGGGAATGGATGTCGCTGTTCATAGGAGACCTTTTCTATCTTCATTTTTGAGATCTATTACCTGCATCTGCAGTGATTGTCAACCGCCTGCCATGGTTATCATCTGAATGGAAAAACAACACAAAAAATTACCCCGCTTCTCTCATCACAAGAGAATACGGGGTAATAATCCTATTCAACATTTTCTGACCGTCAGCTGCCAACGCGATAGTTAGGGGCTTCCTTGGTGATGGTAACATCATGCACATGGGACTCCTTGAGCCCTGCGCCGGTAATCCGGATGAATTGTCCCCGCTGCTGCAGCTCCTCGATCGTGCCGCAACCGGTGTATCCCATACCGGAACGGAGCCCGCCCAGCAGTTGGTGAATGTTGGCCGAAAGCGGTCCGCGTAACGGCACCATCCCTTCAATCCCTTCCGGCACCAGTTTGACATCCTCGCCGACTTCCGACTGGAAATAACGATCCTTACTGCCATCCTTCATGGCGCCGATGGAGCCCATGCCACGATAGGTCTTGTAGGTACGCCCCTGGTAGAGGACCGTATCACCGGGGGACTCCTCGGTACCGGCGAACAGGGAACCGATCATGATGCAGTCCGCCCCGGCCGTAATCGCCTTGGGAAGGTCACCGGAATACTTGATGCCGCCATCGGCAATCAGCGGGATACCATACTTGCGGGCAACTTTGGCACATTCGTGAATCGCCGTGATCTGTGGCACACCGACACCGGCAATCACCCGGGTAGTACAGATGGAGCCTGGTCCGATACCGACCTTGATACCATCCACACCCGCCTTGATCAGTGCTTCAGCAGCTGCTGCCGTGGCAATATTGCCGGCGATGATTTCAACGCCCGGAAAGGTAGCCTTGGCATGGATGATCGCATCGAGCACCCCCTGGGAATGGCCATGGGCGGTATCAACCACCACCACATCAACACCGGCCTTGATCAGCGCATCCATGCGCGCTTCCATTTCCGCGGTGGGGCCAACGGCGGCGCCGACCCGCAGGCGGCCAAAGCTGTCTTTACAGGCATTGGGGTATTTCTTGACTTTTTCGATATCCTTGATGGTGATCAGACCTTTAAGGAAACGGTCGTTATCCACCACCAGCAGTTTCTCCACCCGGGTATGCTTGAGCAGTTCCTTGGCCTGTTCCAGCGTGGTGCCGACCGGCACCGTCACCAGATTGCGCTTGGTCATGCGGGAAGAGATCGGCAGATCAAAATCGGTCTCGAAACGGAGGTCACGATTGGTCAGAATACCGACCAGTTTGCCATTGGCCTTGGTAATCGGTACTCCCGAAATACGGTATTTTGACATCATGTCCAACGCTTCGCTGATTTTCTGGTTCGGGCGCATGGTGATCGGATCAACAATCATCCCCGATTCACTCTTCTTGACCTTGTCAACCTCGTGCGCCTGTTCGGCAATCGTCAGATTTTTATGAATAATCCCGAGACCACCCTCACGCGCCATGCAAATCGCGGTGCGCGCTTCCGTTACCGTATCCATGGCAGCACTCACCAGCGGTATGTTCAAGGGGATGTTGCGGGAAAGTCGAGTGGAGAGATTGGCGTCACGGGGGAGAATCAGAGAGTGGGCTGGAACCAGAAGCACATCATCGAAGGTCAAACCTTCCTGTATCTTTTCATAGGACATATCGGTACCACCTCATTTTCACAAAATTTGATTGAAGTTAGTACAAAGGGGTAGTGCAAGTCAAGCCTCAAAATCTCATTTGCATAACCCAATGGTTGACATATTGACCTGCTTGCACCATTGTAGTGCGGAGTACGAACCGGACTATGAAGCAAGTATCCAGAAAAGAGAAGAGTATGCTTGAACGACTGCAAAAAATAATCTCCGCCGCCGGAATAACCTCACGGCGCGCCGCTGAGACCATGATTCTTGAAGGACGGGTATGCGTCAACGGCAACGTTGTCAGCGAACTGGGGAGCAAGGCCGATCCGGAGATCGACAACATCACCGTGGATGGCAAGGCGCTGACCATCACCAGCCAGAAGCTGTATATTCTGCTCAACAAACCGGCCGGGTACATGACCACCCTGGCTGATCCGGAAGGAAGGGCACTGGTAACCGACCTGCTGAAAGATCTGGGAGAACGGGTCTACCCGGTGGGGCGGCTCGACTACAACACGGAAGGTTTGCTGCTGTTGACCAACGATGGCGAGTGGGCCAACCGCCTGATGCACCCGCGCCACGAAGTAGAAAAAGAGTATCACGTCCGGGTCAGGGGAAAAATCCATTCCAGCCAGATCGCGCAACTGATCTCCGGCGTTGATCTGGATGGGCGCAAGACCGCCCCCGCCACGGTACAGATGGTCAAGGAAAGCGACCAGAACGACTGGTTTTCCATCACCATCCATGAAGGGCGTAACCGCCAGATCCGTCGCATGTGCGAAGCAGTCAGCCTGTCGGTGGTACGACTCAAGCGGGTACGCTACGGCTCCCTCTCCATCGGCGCCTTGAAACCGGGGGAGTATCGCAGCTTGACCAGTGCGGAAGTAGCCGGTTTGAGCAAACCGACCGGCAGTAAACGCCCGCCACGACGAACCATTCCCGGCAAAGAGCGGCAGCAAGGGAGCAAAAACTGACAGAACCGGCAGCGTGTTGCCGTAACCACAGGGGAACCAGCAGCTGCCAATCGCCGGCTACTGTTTCCCCAGTACTTTTTTCAATGATTCCTGAAACGACTCCGGCGTAAACCCTCGCACGACGATCTCATCCGCTCCGCTGCCGAGTACGATCACCGGCACGCCGGTGCTCTGATACTTGCCGGTCAACTCTTCCAAAGCCTTGCTGTCGATCTCCACATCCCGGTTGATAAAGGGGATATTGTTTTTGGTCAGATATTCCTTGGTTGCCCGGCAATGGGGACACCAGGCCACGGAATAGAGAACGATGCGGGGATATTTTTTTGACTCCACCGCTTTGGCGGGGTTCAGCTGACTCTGGTTGGGGTGATCGGCAGCCAGAACAGGCATGGCACACACAGCAACCAGTAATGTCGCTGTCCAGATTTTTTTGATAGTCATACACTTCACCTCCCTTTGAAAATTTTCCCCTTGTAGCATGCCGGCATCAGCAGCGTCAAACAACAAGCTGCTTGAACTCTTGACCGACTCGACGTATCATCCCACCACTTTTTTACAGAGGAGTATTCCCCATGAAGACACGAATTGCTCAACTCCTGCAGCACTGCACTCTGGGAGCGCAGGTTTCCCTGGCCGGTTGGGTTCGTTCGCTGCGGGTTTCCAAAGAAATTCTCTTTATTGTACTCAATGATGGCAGCACGCTGGCGGGAATCCAGATCGTGGTTGAGCGTTCGCTCCCCGATTTCGAGCAACTGGCCCGCATCGGCACCGGCGCAGCACTTAAGGTAACCGGTCGTCTGGTGGCATCACCCTCCCCCGGGCAACCGGTGGAAGTGGCTGCTGAAACGATACTGGTGGTCGGTGCAGCGGACGAAAGCTACCCGCTCCAGAAAAAGCGCCACAGTTTTGAATACCTGCGCAGCATCGCCCATCTGCGCCCCCGCAGCAACACCTTCGGGGCGGTCTTTCGCCTCCGCTCAAAGCTGGCCCAGGGGATTCACCGTTTTTTTGCGGAACGGAATTTCCTCTACGTCCACACCCCGATCATTACCGCCAGCGACTGCGAGGGAGGGGGAGAAATGTTCCGCGTCACCACCCTGGATGCGGGAGAGCGAGATTTCAGCAACGACTTTTTCGGTGAGAAGACCGGACTGACGGTCAGCGGACAACTGGAGGGTGAGCTGTTTGCCCAGGCATTTTCCCATATCTACACCTTTGGCCCGACCTTCCGGGCCGAAAATTCCAATACCAGCCGCCACGCCTCGGAATTCTGGATGATCGAACCGGAGATGGCATTTGCCGATCTGGCCGATGACAGCGAACTGGCCGAGGAGTTTGTCAAATATCTCTGCCGGGTTGCCCTGGATGAATGCGGCCAGGATATGGCATTTTTTGACCAGCAGATCGAACACGGCCTGCTGGAGCGGGTAGAGAAGGTCGCCCAGGCCGATTTTGTCCGCATGGAGTACAATGAAGCGATCGTACGGTTACAGCAGAGTGGTGTAACCTTCAACTATCCGGTGGAATGGGGGCTCGACCTGCAGACCGAGCACGAGCGCTATTTGTCGGAACAGGTGGTGGGGGGGCCACTGTTCATCATCAACTACCCCAGGGATATCAAGGCTTTTTACATGCGCCAGAATGACGACGGTAAAACCGTGGCCGCCATGGACCTGCTGGTTCCGGGGGTGGGAGAGATCATCGGCGGCAGCCAGCGTGAGGAACGGCTCGACCGACTGGAACAACGTATGGAACAGCTGGGGATCCACAAGGAACCGCTCTGGTGGTATCTCGATTCCCGCCGCTGGGGAAGTACCCCCCACGCCGGTTTCGGTCTCGGCTTCGAGCGCTTGATCATGTACCTGTCCGGGATGGAAAATATCCGTGACGTGATCCCCTTTCCCCGCACACCGCGGCATTGCGAATTTTAGATCAAACGGCAATTTGTGAAAAACCTGTTTGTCAGATATCGACCTGAACACGGCAGTTCATAACTACAAAGAGACAAAGGAATCAAGCAGGTTACGTTTTTTCATCCCCTCACCATTCAGGCTTTGAATTGTGTCCGACAACTATTTGTCTTTACTTCGTTCCTTTGTATCTTTGTAGTTCACAATGCTTTTTTGTAGGATCAAACCGTAAGCAGAATATTCCCCCCAAAAAACGACCATCACTCACCATCTCACCAGACGCTCAATCCAACTCCAGCAATTATTTTTTGTTTCAATTATTGAAACATTTCAAATCAATGGTACTGTTCCCATACTGAGCTTGATCGGGCGCCGCAGGAGCGCCGACTTGTCCACCAGTGTCATCATCTGTCCTTTCAGCGCTCAATGGCGAGGCCGACACATAAAATACCGCTTAGAGCAATACAATCATACAATCAAACTAACATTACAACTAACCAACATATCAAGCCGATCTGTTTGAATATCGAGCCACATTCACCCTGACGTACCGGAAAGCGGTTGTATAGTTGTGTAAATCACTAAGGACCGGATCAAACCAATCAGTCACGACCACAATAGATATGAGCATAAAGTTCCAACGGAGGCTGCCCATCATGATTTCTCTCACCAATACCGTTACTGCACTTGCACGCGCCATTCTGATCCTCATGACCATGTTACTTCCAGCCATGGCCTCTACCGAAGGTCACAAAGAGATCGTCTTCATCGACTCCGCCGTACAGGACGCGCAGGTACTCGCAGACGGCATACGGCCGGGGGTGGAAGTGGTTCGGCTCGATGCCGGGCGGGACGGCGTGGTGCAGATGGGGGAGGCACTCGCCGCCAGGCCGAGGTTGAAGGCGATCCACATCATCTCGCACGGTGAGCCGGGGAAGGTACTGCTGGGCACGGGGGTGTTGTCGGCGGAAACGCTGCCGGCGTATGCAGCGGAGATGCAGCAGATTTCCCGGTCGCTCCGCCGGGATGGAGAACTGTTGCTCTATGGCTGTAATGTGGGCAGGGGTGCGAAGGGTGGCAGGTTCATAGAAGCGCTGTCCCGTATGGCGCGATCAGGTGTCGCCGCATCAACCTCGCCCACCGGCGCAAAAGCCTTGGGTGGGGACTGGGAACTGGAGTTTTCAGTTGGTGGGGCAAAAGTCGACGCAGCGGTGTTGAGCAGTGCAATAGGCCGCTACGACCATTTGCTGGCATCCATCGGCTCCACGATAACGGCAAGTTTTAATACATATATCTGGGATGCCGAACCTGTTTGCACCTTTCTAGCCACGAACTGGAACGACACCGTCAGCGGCTTCACTTTTAAGTATGACGACGGCTATTCCACCGCCATATATGGGTGCAGCAATTACGGTTCCGGCAATGGTCCAGCCCTTACTTTATCCGGCGGCAGCAGCCAGGTAGAAACACTGACGATCACCAATTCCTCCGGTTCCGCGTTCAAATTCACAAATTTCTATTTAAACACCACGGATCCTAACGTTCCCACCAATCACTGGGGCCATGGCACCTGGACGGTTGAAGGTTTTCGCGGCGCAGCATCGACCGGAACACAAACCGTTAATACGGGTACCGATGGTGGCAGTAATACAGGCGTTGTCGGAACTATAACGCTTAACAGCAACAGCAATTTCTATAATGTGGATAAAATCGTAATTTCTTCCACAAGCAACGGATTCAGTGGTGTTCTGCTGGACAGTTTTGTTTTCGATCCAGCCGTCTACACCGTCACCTTCAACGCCAACGGCGGCACAGGCAGCATGACTGCCCAGACCGCCAGCAGCGCCACCAACCTGACGGCCAACAGCTTCACGCGCACCGGTTACACCTTCGCCGGTTGGAACACGGTAGCCGGGGGAGGAGGGACGGCCTACGCCAATCAGGCCAGTTATCCCTTTACCGCCGATGTAACCCTCTATGCCCAGTGGACGGTCAACGCTCCCGTCATCACCAATCTGAACGGCGATAGCGTTGCTTATAGCGATGGGGGGAGTGCGGTATTGCTGGATTCGGGAGGCAATTCTGCCGTCACCGGCGGTAGCGGCTGGAACGGCGGCAAACTCCTCGCCTCGTTTTCCGCCAACCAGGACTTGGTCGCCGATCTACTGAGCATCAGGAATGATGGGACCGCAGCCGGCCAGATCGGCGTTAGCGGCAGTTCCGTTACCTACGGTGGCACTGTTATTGGTACGGCTGGGGGAGGCCAGGGAATCCTGCCGCTGACCGTGATCTTCAACAGCAGCGCCACCGATGCCGCAGTCACCGCGTTGCTGCATAACCTCACCATCCGGACTGTGGGAGGAACCACCTCAACGGCCAGCCGGACCGTACGCGTGACCGCTACCGATTCCTCAAGCACCATCTCGGCCAACAACGACGTCACCGTCAGCATTGCAAAGGTAAACAGCGACCCGACCTTCAACGCCGCTTCCGGCACGAACACCATTGTCAATACCGGCAGTTACGATACCGGCAATGCGGTGGCCATCCAGCCCGATGGCAAGATCCTTGTCGCCGGGAACGCCGCCACGATCATTACGCCTGGCAGTGTCTACGGCGAAAACAATCTGCTGCTGGCACGTTACAACGCCGACGGCACGCTCGATACCGGCTTCGGTGCCAGCGGCTACGCACAGCTCGACATCTGGACCGATGCTAATGTCTACGAATCGGGGGTCGGCATTGCGGTGCTTGCCGACGGAAAGATCGTGGTCGGTGTGGGGAGTGCGTTCATACAGCATGACACGGATCCTGGCTTCGGAGTCGCCCGGTTCAATGCCAACGGGACGGTTGATACTACCTTCGGCACGAACGGAAAATCGTTGTTTCAGGTCGGCTCGACGGCAAACAGCGACACGGCCCACGCCATGGCCGTGGATGCTGCCGGAAACATCCTGCTGGTCGGAGATGCCCAGTGGAGTGGTCAGCAACGTACAGCGCTGATTCGGATCAAACCGGACGGCACCCTTGACGCCGGCTTCGGCACCGGAGGAATTGTCAGCACCTACGCCGGAACAGGCTCAAACCTTGGCAATGGCATCGCCATCCAGAACGACGGCAAGATCATCGTGGTCGGAACCGCCTGGGTCGGCGGGCCACCACCAACCACAACGCATGTGTCGGCAATCCGTTACACAACGACCGGCGCCCTCGACACCACCTTCGGCACCAATGGTATCGCCACATTTGATGTGGCAACGAGTTATGACACCGGCATGGCGGTTGCCATCCAGCCTGACAACAAGATCGTGATCGGCGGCTACGGCACCAACGACGGCACGCACATGAATTTCATCGTGCTGCGTCTCAGTAGCAACGGTGCTCTGGATACCGGTTTCAACAGTACCGGAAAGAAAATCATTACCCTGAACGATGAGATCGTCAGGACCGTGAGCATCCAGTCGGATGGCAAGATCCTTTTGAGCGGCCGTGACTGGGCTAACAGCTATCCCGTATTCGTCCGTCTCACCGCAACCGGCGCCCTGGATACGACCTTCAACGGTAGCGGCAGCCTGACGCTTGCCAGTAGCGGGGCAGGCATTTCAACAGTCGTTCAGGGGGACAGGCGGATCGTTTCGACCGGTTACGCCAGCGCCGACGGCGGAAACGATGCCGATCTTACGCTCATCCGGCTCAACACGGATGGCAGCGCCGACACCACATTCGGTATCGCCACCAACACCCTGAACAGCACACCCTCATACAGCGTGGGGGATGCCGCGGTGGTACTGGATAACGATGTGGCTATCTTTGACACGCAACTCTTCGGCGTCGGTTCCTACAACGGAGCAACCCTGACGCTCACCCGCAACGGCGGGGCCAATATCAAAGACCTGTTCAGCGCCAGCGGTACTCTCGGCGCCCTGACCGAGGGAAGTAGCCTGACGGTCGGTGGCACCACGATCGGTACCGTCACCACCAATTCCGGCGGAACATTGTTGCTTAGCTTCAGCGCCAATGCCACCAATGCGCTGGTCAACTCCGCCATGCGCCAGATCGCCTACCGCGCCAGCGCCGGCCCCTCCGGTTCGGTGCAAATCGATTGGACCTTTGCCGATGGCAACAGTGGCAGCCAAGGAAGCGGAGGGGCGAAAAGCACCACGGGAAGCACGACCATTTCCGTCACCGCCATCGCCAGTTACACCGTCACCTTTGACGCCAACGGCGGTAGCGGCAGCATAACCGCCCAGACCGCCAGCAGCGCCACCAACCTGACGGCCAACAGTTTTACGCGCTCTGGTTACACCTTCGCCGGATGGAACACGGCCAGCGGAGGAGGAGGGACGGCCTACGCCGATAGTGCAAGCTACGCCTTTACCGCCGATGTGACGCTCTACGCTCAATGGGCTGCAATCACCTACACCGTCACCTACAACGGCAACAGCGCCACCTCCGGTAGTGCCCCCTCCGACGGGAGCAGCCCGTACAATTCGGGCAGCACGGTCACGGTACAGGGCAACACCGGCACACTGCTGAAAACCGGCTACACCTTCGCCGGCTGGAACACTGCCGCCAACGGCAGCGGTACGAGCTACGCGGCGGGCAATACCTTTATCATCAGTGGCAATACCACGCTGTATGCCCAATGGAACCTTGCAGCCAACTTCAATGCGGTCAGCGGTGGCATTGTCTATACCCTGTTCGGTGACAACAATGACGATGAAGCCAAAGATCTTGCCGTTCAAGCGGATGGCAAGATCGTTGTGGCTGGTTTCACCTATCGTGCCGACACCGCCACCTACGGCGCGACTGACATTTCACTCGTCCGCTACAACAGCGACGGCACCCTTGACACCAGCTTCGGGACAAACGGCGTTGTCATGACTGATATTTCCGGCAGGAGCAATTCAGCCAACAGCGTTGCCATTCAAAGCAATGGAAAAATTGTGGCTGCCGGCACCACCCATGACGGCACCAAGAGTATCATCGCACTGGCCCGTTACAACACCGATGGGACACTGGACACAACATTCGGTACCAATGGTATCGTAACAACAGATCTGGGGGGGCTCGAATCAACTGCCCAGAAGATACTCATAAAATCAAATGGCCAGATTCTTGTGGCAGGCACAAAAAACATCGGTTTTTCAAATTACTTCACTGCTGTGCTCTATAACTCGAACGGTACGATTGACACCACCTTTGGAACCGCTGGATCGACCTCGGTCCAGGCAGCCTCCGGACATACCAGCCAGGTGATGGGCCTGGCGCTGCAGTCAGATGGTAAAATCATCATTACCGGCGCCTATCAGAACACGTACATGGTCCCCACGCTCCTGCGCCTCACAGCTACCGGCGCCGTAGATACAAGCTTCGGAACCAACGGTTTCGTGATCCAATCAGTACCGGAAGCACCCTCAAATGCATATTTTTCCAGCATGGCGGTGCAACCCGACGACAAAATAGTGCTATCGGGGTACTTTGAACACAGCACCGGCACCTACGGCATGGTTTACCGCATGGATCCATCCGGTTCACTGGACAGTACATTCGGTTCATCGGGCAGAGCACTCAATCACCTTGGATCAAATATCGATTTCAACGCAATGGGGCTGCTGCTTCAGTCCGACGGTAAGGTGGTAATTGGCGGGGGGGTCTACAACAATAACGATTCAACCTCCGGTTACGCCGTTACCCGCTACACCTCTAGCGGAGCGCTGGATAGCGGGTTCGGCAACAGCGGTACAACTCTCACCAACACGGGAGCCGGCGGTGAACAAGTATCTGCCATGACGCTCCAGTCCGACGGAAATATACTTCTCACCGGCTACCATATGCCGGCAGATTACTCCAATTACTCCTATTCAGTGGTTCGTTACAAGGGAAGCGACGGAACCCTGGATCCTTTCTTCAACAGCATTGCCACCAATACGCTGGATGGCACACCTGCTTTTACAGAGAACGGGACAGCCGTAATCCTCGACAGCAATGTGCAGATCAATGGCAGCTACAATGGCGACACCCTTACCCTGCAGCGCAATGGCGGACAGAATACACAGGATGTTTTCAGTTTTGACACCACGACCGCTACCCCCCTCTTTACTGTCAGCGGCGGCGACCTCCAGTCCGGCGCCACCACCATTGCCACATTCACGAACTCCGGCGGCAGGCTGGCAATAGCCTTTATCAGCGCATCCCAGGCACAGGTCAATGATATTGGCCGTCGTATTCTCTACAGCAACAGCAGTGATGCTCCCCCGGCCAGTGTGCAGATTGATTGGAGTTTTGCCGGGGCCGGGAGCGGCAGTGGCCACACTACGGTTACCATTACACGCGTCAATGATGCGCCGGTTGGAGTACCGACTACCAGCGGAACCACAACTGAAGGGCAGACACTGAGTGCCGAAACCGGGGGCATTTCTGATCCCGATGGACTTGGCGCATTCAGTTATCAATGGCAGGTTTCCACAAACGGAACATCGGGCTGGTCCGACATCAGCGGCGCCGCGGCAAGCAGCTACACATTGACGGCAAGCGAAGTGAACAAATATGTCAGGGTCAGGGTCAACTATACCGACGGCGGCGGCACGCTCGAATCTCTGTTCAGCGCTGCATCGGCCCAAATAGCAGTAGCAGTTCCCGCTCCCACAGTTTCCGGTATTTCCCCCACCAACGGCCCCACAGCCGGCGGAACATCGGTCACCATCACCGGCGCCAACCTGACCGGCGCCAGCGCGGTCAAGTTCGGCAGCAATAATGCCACCAGCTACTCCGTTGACTCAGCAACCCAGATTACCGCCACCGCTCCGGCCGGTTCCGCCGGCACAATTGACATTACCGTTACCACCGCTGGCGGAACCAGCGCCACCAGCGCGGCCGACCAGTTCAGCTACGTAGCTCTCCCGACGATCACCGGAGTCTCTCCGGGGAGCGGCCCCACCGCTGGCGGCAGTTCGGTAACCATCACCGGCACCAACCTGACCGGCGTCAGTGCAGTCAAGTTCGGCAGCAATAATGCCACCAGCTATACGGTGAACTCAGCAACCCAGATTACCGCCACCGCTCCGGCCGGTTCCACCGGCACAATTGACATTACCGTTACCACCGCTGGCGGAACCAGCGCCACCAGCGCTGCTGACCAGTTCAGCTATCTGGCAGCCGAACCGACTGCCCAGGCAAGCGAGCTTTACTTTTCCAATACGGCTGCCAATGACATCAAGCTGCACTTTACAGCGTCTCCATCTGCCGCCAATTATCTGGTGGTCCGCAAAACAGGCTCGGCTCCCGGCTTTGTACCGGTGGATGGCGTCAGCTACACCACAGGCCCCCAGGGAGACTCGGAGATTATCTCCGTTGGCGCCGCAACAGCGGTAACTGATGCCACAGCAACTGCTGCGACAGAATACTACTACTCTCTGTTCGCGTTTAATGGCAGCGGCGCCACCACCAACTACCTGACAACATCACCCTTAACCGGACAAGTACAGTTATTCGCCGGTGCAGCTAATGTGCTGGCAGACCGTACAGCATCGGTATCGGCAGCAGATTCGGTTTCGGCAGGTTTTCCTGGACTCGGTATTACCGTGACCTTCCCGCACGGCACTTCAGGCACAAACCTGACGGCCAATAAATATACGAGCGGCGCAGGAGCAAACTTTTACGGCATCCCGACCAACGGACGCGCTAAAAACCTTTACTATGTTGTCACCTCTTCCACGGCAACGCCCGGCACATATACCGTTGTACTTGATTTTTCGAGTCTTAGCGGAACCAACTGGGCGAACTTCAAGATGATGAAACGTGATAACCTGACATCCAAATGGCAGGTTATCGGCCAGGAGGTGGGAACAATCGTCGACAGTGCAACCGATGGCGTGGCAGGCAAGTTTACGATCAGCGGACTAACCAGTTTTTCAGAATTTGCCGGATTTGAGCCAGCGGTAACCCATACCGTTACCAGCAGTGCAGAGACGGGAGCGGGAACACTTAAACAATTCCTTATTGACGCGAACGAAGCAGATACGATTACCTTTGATACGACCAGCATGGGAAGCAACAGAATCACGCTCACCTCACCGGTCATTATCACCAAAAATGTAAACCTGATCGGACCGGATGGCGGCATTATTCTGGACGGCAACAATGCAACCAGAGTCATCACACTCGATAACAGCGCCAACAGCAGCAATGACAAGCTGAATGTCAGACTGGAAAGCATTAAAATCCAGAACGGTAATGATCCGGATAACTTTGCCGGCGGGATCTATGCCACATATTTCAATACCTGGCTGTCATTGGTTAATTGCGTTGTGGCTGACAATAAAGCGGAAGGGATCAATGGCAGCGGCTACGGCGGGGTTGGTGGTATTACCATTGAGAGTGCCAATTCATACCTGTTCATACTGAATACAACCATTGCCGGAAACAAAGGGGCAACATCCGCCGGTTCCGGGGGTGCCGGTGGTGTCTATGCGGCAGGCTTGGTAGAGATAGCCAACTCCATCGTCTATGGCAATACCGGTGAAGCCAACAACGCCTATTTTGATGTCAGCAACCCGCAAGCCAGCTCGTACAACACGATCTTTGGAGATGCTCTTTACGATGCGGGGAGCAATCCGTTGGGGCTGAACCTGCTGGCTGGCAGCAACAATCTGTTGTCAACCGATCCCCGTTTCGTGGGTAGCAGCATCAACAGCAGTGACCCCTATATTCCATACGGCATTTCTCCGGCTCTGGACACCGGAAATGACAGCTATGCCTACATGAGCAGTGATCTCCGCGGAGCCGCTTTCGGTAGAAAACTCAACAAGACAGACGGCACCGTCGGAACAGTTGACCGGGGGGGGTACGAGTATAAATTCGGTAGCGACTACTATGCTCCGGTATCGTTTGATTCCCAGGGTGGAACAGCTGTCACCGAGATCAAGACAGACATTTATGGCGGTACGATTACAGCTCCGGCAGCACCAACCAGGAGCGGTTACAGCTTTGCAGGCTGGTTCAAGGATTCCGGGGGAACAAACCAATGGCTCTTCGGGAGCGACACGCTAACCGCTGAGATGACACTCTATGCGCAGTGGACGGTCAACAATTACACTGTTTCCTTCGACAGCAATGGCGGCAGCACAGTCACCAGCCAGAGTATCGCCTACAACACAACCGCTACAACGCCGACGGCACCAACCAAACCAGGTTCCACCTTCAGCGGCTGGTACTCCGACAGCGGCCTGACTACGGCATTCAACTTCACCACCGCCATCACGACTGACACCACCCTGTATGCCAAGTGGACCATCAACAACTACACCGTTTCCTTCGACAGCAATGGCGGCAGTAGCATCACCAGCCAGAGCGTGCCGTACAACACAAACGCTACAACACCGACGGCACCAACCAAAACAGGCTCAACCTTCAGCGGCTGGTATTCCGACAGCGGCCTTACTACGGCATTTGTCTTCACCACCGCCATCACCACCGACACCACCCTGTATGCCAAGTGGACCATCAATAACTACACGGTCACATTCAACAGCAACGGCGGCAGCGCAGTCACCAGCCAGAGCATCGCTTACAACAGCAACGCCACAGCTCCGGCCAATCCGACCAAGACCGGATCGACCTTCAGTGGCTGGTACTCCGACAGCGGTCTGACTACGGCGTTCGTATTCACCACTGCCATCACGGCTGACACACCCCTGTATGCCAAGTGGACCATCAACAACTATACCGTCACCTATGACGGCAACGGCAGCACCGGTGGCAGCGTCCCGGTCGACAGCACGGGCTACACTTACAGCACCAGCGTCACGATCCTCGGCAACGCCGGATCATTGGCAAAGACAGGCTACACATTTGCAGGATGGAACACAGCGGCTAACGGCAGCGGCGCATTCCATAAAGTCGGTACGGCCTTCCCGATAGCTGACAATATGACTTTATACGCCCAGTGGATAACCCCGGCTCCTCCCTTCAGCGGCTGGGCTAAAAACTTCGGACTTGCCAGTCAGAATGCCTTTAACTTTGCAATAGCGACTGACGCTTCGGGGAACACCTATGTTGCCGGTGAATTTACTAGCGACTCCCTGAGATTTAGCGAAACTATTCTTTTGAACAGAACCGGTTATACGGACGCCTTTGTTGCCAAGCTGGACGCCACTGGCACGGTGCTTTGGGCCACGCAAATCGGCAGCAACGGAAATGTGTCTGCCAGAAGCATTGCTGTTGACGGTTCCGGTAATGCCTATCTGGGCGGCTCTTTTGATGGCAACATCACCACACCGCCAGTGACCAGAATCGGCAACCAGGATGCTGTTGTCATCAAACTCGATAGCTCCGGTACAATCTTATGGGGTAAAAACTTCGGTGGCTCTGGAGCAAATACATTTGGCCAAGGCATCGCTGTTGACGGTTCCGGGAATGTCTATCTGGGAGGAAAATTCAATACAGCCGACCTCACCACCCCCTCGCTGACCAGAATCGGCACCCAGGATGCCTATACCATAAAACTGGACAACAGCGGGAACACCATTTGGGCCAGGAACTTCGGCGGAAGCTCCGCAGAGGCATTTGGTAACGGCATCGCCGCAGATGATTCCGGCAACGTCTATCTGGGTGGCGTTATATATAACGCCGACCTCACCACTCCGGCAGTGACGAAGATCGGCATCTATGACGCCTTTGCCTTCAAACTCGATAGTTCCGGCAACACCACATGGGCCAAGAACTTTGGTGGCGGCGGAGCGAAAACATATGGCAATGGCATCGCCGTTGACGGTTCCGGCAACGTATACCTGGGGGGATCTTTTACCGATGCCAACCTCACCACCCCGGCAGTGACCAGAATCGGCATCAATGATGCTTTTGCCTTCAAGCTCGACAGCTCCGGCAACACGACCTGGGCCAAAAATTTTGGCGGCCTCAGTGCGGGTGCGTATGCCAACGCCATTACTGTTGACGGTTCCGGCAGCAGTGTATATCTGGGGGGGTATTTTAATAACGACAGTATCACCAACCCGGCACTGGCCAGGATCGGCAATCAGGATGCCTTTGCCTTCAAACTCGACAGCAGCAGTGGCGCCACGACCTGGGCCAAAAACTTCGGCGGTGCCGGAGCTGATCCGGGTAGCAACGGCATCGCCGTTGACGGTTCCGGCAATGTATATATTGCAGGATATTTTTCCAGTGGCAACCTCACCACTCCGCCTTTGACAAAGATCGGCAACGTTGATCCATTCATCATTGCCGCCAAACCTTTCTATGATGTTACCTATGACGGCAACAGTTCAACCGGTGGCACCCTGCCGACCGACAGCAATGCCTACCTGATCGGCGATACAGCCACAGTCCTGGCCAATACCGGCACTCTTGTACGAACCGGTTATACCTTTGCAGGCTGGAATACGGCCAACGACGGCAGCGGTACCAGTTACGCTCCTGCAGACACCTTTGCAATCGCCGGCAACACCACCTTGTACGCCAAGTGGACAGTCAACAACTACACGGTTTCATTCAACAGCAATGGCGGCAGTAGCGTCACCAGCCAGAGCATCGCCTACAACACGACCGCTACAACGCCAACAGCACCAACCAAGACCGGATCGACCTTCAGCGGCTGGTACTCCGACAGCGGATTGACTACGCCGTTCGTATTCACCACTGCCATCACGGCCGACACCATCCTGTACGCCAAGTGGACAGTCAACAACTACACGGTTTCATTCAACAGCAACGGTGGCAGTAGCGTTACCAACCAGAGCATCGCCTACAACAGCACTGCCACGACTCCAACAGCACCAAGCAAAACCGGATCCACCTTCAGTGGCTGGTACTCCGACAACGGCCTGACCACGCCGTTCGTATTCACCACTGCCATCACGGCGGACACAACCCTGTACGCCAAGTGGACAGTCAATAGCTACACTGTCAGCTTCAACAGCAATGGTGGCAGTAGCGTCACCAGCCAGAGCATCGCCTACAACAGCAACGCCACGAGTCCAACGGCGCCCACCAAAACCGGCTCCACCTTCAGTGGCTGGTATTCCGACAGCGGTCTGACCACGCCGT
>Ga0209798_10000170_pt1 | contig 37242 bp, 24 predicted proteins | sample DOMMetBare3Fresh_FD_187475 | JGI IMG/M metagenome (GOLD analysis project Ga0209798, IMG submission 187475) | Wetland sediment microbial communities from St. Louis River estuary, USA, under dissolved organic matter induced mercury methylation -... | ecosystem: Environmental > Aquatic >...
TGTAAACAAGTTCGTCTTTTCCTCCACCGCCGCCGTGTACGGCACCCCGGACGAAATTCCGATTCGGGAAGAGTCGCCACTCCATCCTGAAAACCCTTACGGCCATTCCAAATTGATGGTTGAGCAGATCCTGCGCGATTGTCAGCATGCCTGGGGGCTGCAGTCGGCCATCATGCGCTACTTTAATGCAGCCGGAGCGCATCCGGACGGCTCGATCGGCGAAGCCCATCAACCCGAGTCACATCTGATACCGCTGATTTTGCAGGTTGCCCTTGGTGTGCGGGACGTTATTTCCGTAAACGGAGTTGACTATCCCACCCCGGATAGAACCTGTGTGCGTGATTATATTCATGTCTCCGATCTTGCTTCGGCGCATATTCTTGCCTTGGCCGCCATTCTGGCCGGGGGAAAAACCACGGTCTGCAACCTGGGAAACGGCGCCGGCTATTCCATCAACCAGGTGATCGAGGTCTGCCGCAAGGTGACCGGTCATCCGATACCGGTTCGATTCGGTGAACGGCGTGCCGGTGATCCGGCCACTCTGGTGGCGTCGGCGGAAAAGATGCGGCATGACTTCGGATGGTCCCCCCGTTATGCTGACCTGGAGACGATTGTGGCGACCGCCTGGCGCTGGCATAACACCCGCAAGTCATGAATTTCCAGAGATAACCAACCAGCTGACCGGAAGCACGGCCGACCCTGAGTCGACAATTCCGGAATACCAGCTTCGTGCCGCCGGGTGAGGTTTGACAGATGAACAGCGAAGCGTCGCAGCGTAACTTCTTTGTCCGTTTCTTCAATGAACTGGCGCTCTATTCCGGCCAGTATGCATTGTTCTATCTGGTCATGCAATTCAGCTCGGAGGGTGGAGACTTCTGGTCCAACCGTGGTCATGTCGCCCTGCTGATCGCGTTGGTGATTCAAACCACCGCCCTGGTTTTTTATGGTGAGCGGATTGTTCCCCGTATAGCGCTCTCGTTTCTTTCTCTGGTGGTCTATACCCTTTTTGAACTTCAAGAAGGGGGTGTTGCGTATTCCCTTGCCCACACCGGTCATCTGTTTTTCTGGCTTTCCACACTCCTGCTGGCAGCCCTGCAATACCTTTCCCATGTCACCAAACGGCAAAATATTCGCCTGCTCGTGGAATTCCTCGTCTCCAACATCAACATGTTTATCTTTATCTTTATTTATTTTTTCTTTGATTTGATGCTGAAATATCAAAAAGAAGTGGCAGCGGGGAGCATGTCGGCGGCTTTTGCCAAGCAACAGCTGTTGATCTGGAAATTTGGCGATGGCTTGGGCGCCTTGCTACACGATCCGGCTCATCTGTATATCATCATGGGGAGTCTGTTCCTCTCCCTGACGATCGCCTACAGCCGGATCAAAATCCTGCTCCTGAGTCAAAAAATCGACACCTTGCTGGTGCGCTATATTGGAGAGGAAACCAGAGACAAACTGGTTCGAAGACGTTCCGGGGCAAACTCCATGCGCCTTACCACCGTGGTGCTGTTGTGCGATATCCGTAATTTCACAACCTTGAGTGAAAAGGCCGATGCTTCTGACGTGGTTGCCATGCTCAATTTCTATTACGGAGCCTGTCATGAAGTTATCAAGAACTGTCAGGGAACGATCAACAAGTTTATAGGCGATGCCTTTCTCTCCTATTTTGACAGTACGCCATCACTTGCGGAAAACAGTGCTCTGGCGGTTCAGGCGGCGCTGGCGCTGCTGGAACAGCAGGGAGAGATGAACCGGAAATTGGAAGAACAACGGTTACCGACCATCGCAGGGGTCGGGATCGGCATTCATTGTGGCGAGGTAATCCTGGGGGATATCGGTGGCGAACGAAAGGATTATACCCTGATCGGTGATACGGTTAATACCACCGCACGGCTGGAATCGTTGTGTAAAACCTATCACACTCCGTTGATCGTGAGCGAGGCGTGTTACCTGTTGTTGGACGCAACTCTCAAACAGCAATTTTCCCAACTTTCTTCCCTGGTGTTAAAGGGGAAAGCGGAAAGTGTTACCTTTTATGGGTTGAAGGTTCCCTGATGCCGCCCATACGTGAAAACCGGTTGATACAGTTGCTTTCTCAGTTAGCGCTTGCCGCCACAGCTTAGCGAACCGGCCATCCTTTTTCAAAGTCGGGTGGATAAAAATTCTCCTTAGTCCTGTTGTAATAGCCGAACTGCAGTTTGGGAAATTCCTGTTTCAAGCGCTGCAGCAGTTGATACATCCCAATCCCTCTCCCCGTTACCCCCAGTTCACGATTATACATTTCCGGGTCAATCGACAGGTTGCGCAGCTGGAGCATGTCAACCCCCGTATCCCCCACAAACTTCAACAATGCCTCGACTTCTTCCGGCGCATCGGAAACCCCCGGTGATACCAGGTAATTGATGGAGGTGAACCGGCCGTTAGCTTTTGAAATGCCGACCGATTGCAGTACGTTGGCAAAGCTGTACCCCTTGGGGCGATAGTAGCGGTTGTAGGTCTCTTCCCGTACCGAATTCATGGAAAAACGGAATGAATCCATGCCGGCGTCGCACAACAGCTGTACCCGATCGGGAAGCGACCCGTTGGAATTGAAGTTGATTGTTCCCCGCGAGGTTGCCTGCTTCATGCGGCGGGTTGCCTCGGCAATGGTGTCGGCCTGGAGTATCGGGTCACCTTCGCACCCCTGCCCGTAGGAGACAATCGGCTGTTCGGCCTGCTCCAGGTGGGGAACGGCAATTTCACACAGTTCCTGTGGCGTGGGCACAAAGGAGATGCGGTCGTGGTTGGAGGGGCAACATTCCGATGCCTGCAGGCTGATACACCCCAGGCAGGCGGAATTGCAGACCGGCGAGGTCGGGAGCGGCGCTTCCCAGCGGCGGTAAAAAAGATTTTTGGCTGCAAAACAGTGGTAATCAACGGCGCAACGTGCCAGCTGTTCCAGCAGGCGGTTGTCCGGCAGTTCCCTGAGCATGCTCCGCACCAGCGGATCGAGGGTGCGGTCGTCGTAATTGACCGGATTCCAGTTCTGGTTGTTGTCCACTTTTGTCGCGGCAACCACAAAGCAATCCCGGTCTTCGTCCCAGCCGACGGCGGTGTACGACCAGAGCGGCAGCTGTACGGTTTTGCGGGAATAGTCGCAGGCCGGCAGGAGAGTCCGCAGATAGCCGGGAGCCATGAAAGCCGCCACTGCCTGAACCGGCAGGTTTCTTCTCCCCTCCCGCACGCTGCTGACGGTGATAAATTTATTGGCGCGGCTATCCCATGCCAGAGGTGGCATGCCTGGCATGGTAAAGAGCTTGCTGTCTTCCGGCAGCGGGATCAACTCTACCTGGTCAGGGAGCACCGCTTCGGTGCCGTTCATCCCGGCCATGTTCATATGGGGGTGGTCAATGATGTTTCCCTGTTGGTCGGCATACAGCATTTTAGGCAGACGTTTTCGCACGTTGGCTCCTTTAAACTCTGAATCATACCATCAGCATGGCCAGATAGTTAAACAAATAGGGGGACGCTGGAACCGAGACCATGGACAACGCTGGTGTAGGCATCCCGGTTTTCCAACTTCTTGTGTCCGAAACGCTCTCTGAAAAGGGTCTGGATACGGGGGATCCGTGACGTGCCGCCGGTCAGAAAGACCGTATCGATCTGGTCCGCCACGAGACCGGAACGTGCCACCACCTCATCAATACAATCGGCAATCTGCTGGAAGTTGTCCTGGTTGATCGCTTCAAATTCGGTTTTGCCCAGTGGTTCGCTGATGTTCAGATCGCGTTCCCTGAAGCTGATCACGGCCTGTTCCTGATCTGAAAGTTCGCACTTGGCCTTTTCAATTGCCTGAAACAGAAAAAACCCAAAATTGTCATCAATAATGTTTTCCAGATGGTCAATCGCCTGACGGTCATCGACACTGTTTCTGATCACCCGCAAATGTTCCCTGGTCTTGCGTGCCCGCAACAGCGGGATGCGGTGCCACTGGCAGAGGGTGTAGACGATGCTTTTGGGGATGGCAACCCACTGATCCTTCCCCATGGTCTTGTAACGGGCGTGGCGTCCGAAGTGGTGGGCCACTTTGTCCCACATGATCTGGGAATCAAATTTGTCTCCTGCCACATAGACCCCTCCCAGTGACAGCACGTCGCTGCGCCGGTCGGAACGCTCAAATGCGCCACCTTTGACCCGGATCACCGAGAAGTCGGAAGTGCCGCCACCAAAGTCGCCGATGAATACAATCCGTTCCTGACCGCTCTGCAAGGTCTCTTCAAAAGCAAGGGCCGCTGCCACCGGCTCATACTGGAACCAGATTTTCTTGAAACCTGCTTTGCGGGCAGCTTTTTCCAGGCGTTGTTCAGCCACGGCATCCTTGCTGCTGTCGGTGGAGAATACCACCGGTCTTCCCAGTACCACACTATCTACCGTCTGTCCCACATGGGCTTCACCACGGAGCTTGATCTGCTTGAGGATGATAGCCACAAGGTCATCAATGGTGTAGCGTTTGCCGAAGATCTCGGTGCTATCGAAACTGGTATTGGGGAGAAAGGTCTTGATTGACTGCATGAAGCGTCCGGCAGCTCCGTCGGAGACGTACTGCTGAATCGCCTCGTTGCCGGCGTAAATCTCGTTCTCCTCGTTAAAATAGAGCACCGAGCGCATCAGCTGATTCCCTTGCCCGCTGTTGTCAACGGCGATTACCTCGACCGTGCCGTTACGATATGCCGAAAGCGCTGAATTGGTGGTACCAAAATCGATACCGAATACTGTCTGCAAGAGTAACTCCTCACCAACAACCTGGTGCTTTACATGGAAATCATGTCTACAGGGTATCAGCAACTGTCATCCCGCTGCCGAAAGCGTATTCCAGCCATAAAAAAGCATCCTCGAATCCAGGATGCTTTTTTATGCTGTGAATTGGAATTGTAACGACTTGAGCGGAAGATCAATTCTTAATGAACAACTTCAGTTCCATGGTGTCGCCGTCATCGATGTGAATCGGGAAAAGCAGTCCGGTGTAGCCGGGGGGAACGGCGAGCCCCGGATCGCTCTGCTTGATGGTCAGCGGTGGGTTGATTTCCATCGCTTTTCCCATCTGGGAAGCTTTGGCAGCCACGTTGCCGCAGACAACATTCACAAATTCCATCACCGTATCTTCCAGTACTTCCACCGGTTCGTTGTCAACCGTCTCTTCCCGCAGTATTGCCTTGGCAACCTGTTTTTGGAGATTTTCAGAAACCGAGATGACGTAGCGTGCTTCCACATCACCGGAAAAATCCATGGCAGCCATCATGAAAGCGGTGCGGGGGGCCGAGATCAGTTCGCATTTACCGGGCCGGAATTGCAGGTCGAGCACGCGGGTAATCATCTTGTAGGTCAGATCGGCCGTCATCTCCCAGATAGTGCTGTTCGCAATGGCGGCCGGGAGTTCGATCTTGTCGGTAACGTAGAGCGCCTGATCGAGTTTGAAGGCTGCCAGATGCTGTTGCAGTTGATCCGGTGTGAGCGCTCCAACCTGTACCAATGCTTCGCCGATGTAGAGGTGGGTATTCTTTTGGTGGGTGATTACATCATTGAGCTGCTCGCTGGTCATGATTCCCATTTCCACCAGCAGGTCACCCAGTTTCATGTCTTTTGACATCTGGGCATTGTGGGCGCGTTCAATGTCGGCTTGGGAAAGATATCCCAGGGAGAGAGCCATTTCACCCAGTTTGAGGTTCTTTTGATCCTGTAATTCAATTGCCTGTAACAGGGCATCACGGGAAACAAGATTGTTTTCTACCAGATACTGCCCGAAAAATTTAACCGCCATGGCACATCCCCTTGTAATGCGAAAGTATCGACTTCAAATGTCAGAGTTGACGCAAGATCTGCAGTACGGTGTCGGAATCAAACGGTTTTGAGATGACATTTTTAGCGCCGAGTTTCAGTGCTTCGGTAAACTTGTCACCCACACCGCCGAGTGAGGTTACCATGACTACTTTGACATCTTTATCCAGTACCACCAGGCTGCGCAGAGCAGTCAAGCCATCCATGCCGGGCATGTTCATATCCATACAGATGATATCCGGATCTTCGGTGTGGTTCATCTTGATTGCTTCAGCGCCGTTTTTGGCATGACCGGCGCAGGTGAAGTCTCCTGATTCGCTGATGATCTTTTCCAGCTGGCGGGCGACCGAAAGACTGTCGTCAACAACAAGAACCTTTTTCATAATGCTCTCTTACCTCCTGGTGGTATAAGCGACGGAACAAGGGTTGGTCTGGCAAAATGCTGGGCAAATGTACCTTACTGCTGGGCAAATGTCAAAAGTATGTTTGTCTTTTCATGCAGATTAAAGCGTGATATATACAGACAATTTTCAAAATAAAGGAGAAGTATCCATGATGGTGTCCCGTTATGCTGTTTCGTTTTTTTCATTGTCACTGATGCTTTCATTGTCACCGGTAGTTTCGCTTATGGCGGCAGAAACTCCATCGCTCCCGGCAGCCGTATCGACGGCAGCTCCAACTGCCGCGACTGTTACTGCAATAGCGGCTTCCTTGCCGGCAGTGGTTGCCCGGGTGAACGGAGTCGCCATTAGCGCTGCAGATGTACAACGGGCCAACAAGGTGATCCAGTCCAGTCGGCAGGGGGTGGCGCTGACTGCCGAAACACAGAAAGAGTTGGAACGGCAGGCTATCAATCAGTTGATTTCGGCTGAGATATTGTATCAGGCCGGACAAAAGCTGGAACTCAAGGATCTTGACAAGCAGATTGAAGCCAAGCTGGTTGAGGGGAAAGCCAAATTTGCCAATGAAAAAGACTTTGTCAAGGCGATCAATGAGCTTGATATGAGCGAGGCTGATCTGCGGGAGTACACCAAAAAAGACCTGGTTATTTCTAATTTTGTGGAAACGAACATTGTCTCCAAGGTGACGGTCACTGAAGCGGAAGCGCGTGCATTTTATGATCAGAATGTCGACAAATTCAAGCGTGGTGAAACCTTACGCGCCAGCCATATCCTGATTGGAGTCGATGCCAAGGCAACTGTCGAAGAGAAGGCAAAAGCCCGCGCAAAAGCTGATAAAGTTCGCAAAGATCTGGCAGGTGGCGCTGATTTTGCGACCCTGGCCAAGGAACAGTCAACCTGCCCCAGCAGCAAGCAGGGGGGGGACTTGGGGTATTTTGGTAAAGGTCAGATGGTCGCTCCCTTCGAAATAGCGGCTTTTAACCTCAAACCGGGTGAGTTAAGCGATGTGGTGGAAACCAAATTCGGCTACCACGTTATCAAGCTGCTGGAGAAAAAGGGGGAGGAAGCCATTCCTTTTACCACCGCCCGTTCACGGATAGAGGAATATCTGAAAAACCAGAAAAACGGTAACGCGGTTGGCGAGTATTTGAGTGAAGCGCGTAAGACGGCTAAAGTTGAACTGTTTGTCAAATAGTGCATCAATAAAGTCGGAAATTGAGGGTGATGTGTAAAATATTGTTGACATGAATGGTGCAGCATTGGTAGAACCAAAAATATAAGTTGTACATAACAAAATAGTTATACTTGCTTTACTTATCGAGAGCGACTGAGGGACTGGCCCTTTGACGTCGCGGCAACCAGCCTGAAAAGGTAAGGTGCCAACTCCAGCAGAGTAACTTCCGCTAACGGAAATTACTCTGGAAGATAAGGAAGGATGGATACCAATCCCCTTCCGCACCCCGGAGGGGGATTTCCATTTTAGGAGGCAGTATATGAAGATCGCTACAGAAACAGTGCAAATCGGGTTGGAATGGGACAGTCGTACCGGGTCGGTGACGGTGCCGATTTATCAAACCGCTACCTTTCGTCATCCGGGTCTTGGTCAAAGCACCGGCTATGATTACTCCCGCAGCGGCAATCCGACGCGGGAAACGCTGGAAAAAGGAATTGCCCGGCTGGATGGTGGCGCGCGTGGATGTGCCTATTCATCCGGCATGGCGGCGATCTCATCGCTCATGTTCCTGTTCAAGAGCGGTGATCACCTGATTGTGACCGAAGACCTGTACGGCGGTACCTGTCGTCTGTTTGACAAACTGTTCAGCCAGTATGGTCTTTCCTTCAGCTACGTGGATACCAGTGATGCCGCTACGGTGGAGGCTGCCATTACGCCCACCACCAAAGCGCTGTTTGTGGAGACTCTCACCAATCCGCTGCTCAAATTTGCCGATCTGCCGGCGCTCTCCGTGCTCTGTCGCAGTCACAATCTGTTGCTGATTGCCGACAACACCTTTCTGACCCCCTACCTGTTCCGTCCGCTGGATTTTGGCGCCGACATAACCGTCTACAGCGCCACCAAATATCTGGCCGGGCACAATGATACGGTGGCCGGGCTGACGGTGATCAAGGATCCCCAATTGGCGGAACAGGTCTATTATCACCACAATGCCGCCGGTGCGGTGCTTGGTCCCCAGGATTCGTGGCTGACGATCCGCGGCATGAAAACCTTGTCGGTCCGGCTTGATCGACAGCAGGAAAATGCGCAAAAACTTGCCGAGTGGTTGCAGCGCCATCCCAGGATTGCCAGCGTCTGCTACCCCGGTCTGGCGGATCACCCCGGTCATGATCTGATGCAACGGGATGCCCGTGGTTTTGGCGCCATGATCGCCTTTGAGGTGGCTGAACCGGAACTGGTGGAACAGGTGCTGCTGAAAACCGGGCTGATCTCCTTTGCCGAGAGCCTGGGGGGGGTAGAATCGCTGATCACCTTCCCGGAGGTCCAGACCCATGCCGATATTCCGGTTGCAGTACGGCAACGGCTCGGCATCAACAACCGTTTGCTGCGCCTGTCGGTCGGCATTGAGGATGTTGATGATTTAATTGAAGATTTACGCCAGGCACTGGAAGGAGACACTACAGCATGAAACGTGCAACCCAATTGATTCACGGCGGTCCGACCATTGATCAGCAAACCGGCGCCATGGGAGTTCCGATCTACCAGATTTCAACATATCGCCAGACTTCGGTAGATCATTTCGGCAAATACGATTATGCCCGTGGGGACAACCCGACCCGGGAGGCGGTGCAGACCACTGTCGCAACCTTGGAAGGGGGGAACGGCTGCCTGGCGTTTTCATCCGGCATGGCCGCCATTTCCACGACATTGATGATCTTCTCGCCCGGTGACCATCTGGTGGTGTGTGATGATGTGTACGGTGGCGCCTACCGCGTGCTGGCAACGGTGTTCAGCCGCATGGGAATCGAGTCGACCTTTGTGGATGCCACCGATCTTGACGCCATTGCAGCAGCCATTAAACCGAACACCAAGGGGCTCTATCTGGAAACCCCCTCCAATCCACTCCTGAAAGTGACCGATCTGCGGGGAGCCGCGGCGCTTGCCAAACGTCACGGGTTGATCACCCTGGTGGATAATACCTTCATGACTCCCTATCTGCAGCGTCCGTTGGAGCTGGGGTGTGATATCGTGCTGCACAGCGGCACCAAGTTCCTGAATGGGCATAGTGACGTGATCTGTGGTTTTGCCGTAACCGCCGACCAGGGATTGTACGATCGGATCCGTTATCTGCAGAACGCCTTCGGCACCGGGCTTGGTCCCCAGGACTCCTACCTGACGCTGCGGGGAATCAAGACTCTCAAGGTCAGGATGGAAGAGAGCCAACGCTCGACACAGAAGATCGTGGCCTGGCTGCAATCCCATCCCTCGGTTATTGCCGTGCATTATCCCGGTCTGGAAACACATCCGGGTTATGCCATTCAGCAGGCCCAGAGCGATGGCCCCGGGGCGGTGTTCTCCTTTGAACTCGACTCCTTTGAGTCCACCAGAAAACTGCTGGAAAACAGTCGTCTGGCAGCTTTTGCGGTCAGCCTTGGCGGGGTAGAGAGTATCATCTCCTATCCGGCCCGCATGTCCCATGCTTCCGTACCGCCGGCCGAGCGGCTGCGCAAAGGAATAACCGATACGCTGGTTCGCCTCTCGGTCGGGCTGGAAGACCCGGAAGACCTGATGGCAGACATGGCAGCGGCGCTTGAGGGGTGAGCGGGAAATGAAGCTGACACTCAACGAAGTTACACTTGAGGTGGCTGAGGGGATCACGGTCGCTCAACTGGCGCAACTCCGCAAGCCGGACGCTGACGTCCTAATTCTGAACGGTTTCCCCGTTTCCGGCGCTACACCGCTTTCCGAAGGGGATGCCCTGTTTCTGATCAAGCGGGGAGTGGCTCCATCCCGGGAGGAACTGGAAGCGACCATGATGGCACGGCATACACCGGGGGTACATGCCCGACTGAAAGAAGCTTCGGTCGGGATTGCCGGTGTCGGCGGGCTCGGATCGGTGGTGGCGGTGGCGCTGGCGCGGATCGGGGTCGGTCGCCTGGTAGTGGCTGATTTTGACCTGGTTGAACCGTCCAACCTGAATCGGCAGCAGTATTTCATCGATCAGATCGGGATGCTGAAAGTGACTGCTTTGACCGAAAACCTGGCGCGGATCAACCCCTACATCACGGTGGAGCCACACCCGGTCATGCTCGACCAGGATAACCTGGCTACGGTTTTCAACGGCTGCCCGATCATCGTGGAAGCGTTTGATCGCCCTGAGATGAAAGCGATGCTGGTGGATACGGTGCTGACCCGTATGCCGCAATCAAAAGTAATCGCCGCCTCGGGCCTGGCAGGATTCGGTTCCAATAACACGGTTACCACCAGCCGTCTGAACCGCCGGCTCTATCTGGTGGGGGATGGTGTCTCGGCAGCAGCCCCGGGAAATGGGTTGATGGCGCCGCGGGTCGGGATTGCCGCCTGCCACCAGGCCAACCAGGTGCTGCGCATAATTCTGGGGGAGGAAGAACCATGAAAATAGCGGTTGCCATGAGCGGTGGTGTTGACTCCTCCGTAACAGCGGCGCTCCTGAAACAGCAGGGGCATCAGGTGTTCGGTATTACCATGCGGCTGTTTGAACCGTGTTGCAGCGGCGCCGGTAGTGCTGCCCATGATGCGGCGGCCGTGGCGAAGCATCTTGGTATCGAACATATACTGGTCGATTACGAGTCCCAGTTTCGAGAGCTGATCATTGCCGACTTTATTGACGAATACCGCCGTGGTCATACCCCCAACCCGTGTGTACGCTGTAATCGTTACGTCAAGTTCGGACTGTTGCTGGATACGGCCAAACAGCATGGGGCAGATTATCTGGCAACCGGGCATTACGTACGTAAAACCGTTGATCCGGACGGCGAGTGCCACCTGCGTATGGCGCGTAATCTGCCGAAAGATCAATCATATTTTCTGTATGGTCTGTCCCGGGAACGGTTGGCCCAGACGATGTTTCCCTTGGGAGAGGTGGCCAATAAGGATCAGGTGCGACAATTGGCGCGGGAGTTTGATCTGCCGGTGGCGGAGAAAGGGGACAGTCAGGAAGTCTGCTTTATTCCGGGGGATGATTATGTGGCCTACCTGCAGAACTGTGGCTCGCTGACTGTCACTGGCGGCGACATTGTTCATGTTTCGGGTAAAACGCTCGGTCGCCATAACGGAACCTATCGCTATACCATCGGTCAGCGCAAGGGGCTGGGAATTGCCTGGAGCGAGCCGCTCTATGTGGTCTCAATCAATGTGTCGGAAAACCGGGTGGTGGTTGGTGAACAGGGATATCTACTGGCACCGGGGCTGCAGGCGACCGATATGAACTGGATCATTCACCCTGGTGAAGAACGCTTCGAATGCAGTTGTAAAATTCGTTACCGGCATCAGCCGGTCCCCTGTACGGTACAGTTGTCGGATGGGGCGTGCTGTGAGGTGATCTTTAAGGATGCGCAACGTTCGGTTACGGCAGGGCAATCGCTGGTGCTGTATCGTCAGGATGAGGTGTTGGGGGGCGGGATTATCGTCGCCCCGTCCAGGGAGTGAACGGGGCGATTGGTGGTAATTAGTGTTTTTTACTGAAATCTTTGAACGATCCCTGAACCGGCACTTTCGGCGGTGGAGGGGGGGCGGTCAGATCCCACACCATTTTAGAAAGGCTTTTTTCAATCGGTGAGAGGGTGATGGCAATCAGAAAAATTACCAGAAAAAACAGGAAAAACAGCAGGATCATTCCGAATGAAACTATGATGGCATTCATGAATAATGGCATGGCGACACCTTTTTCACGTTCTTGAGTGACGATTTAGTATATACCTTTTTCCGGGAAATGCTGTATTCATTTTTTGTTACGGCAGGAACCACCTGCGAATTACAAATCGTTTTTTGGAATGGATGGTTGTATCCCATTGGTCAGCCGGTTGCCGGTTCTTCATGATCTCACCCAAACGTTTCCGCAATGATGATACCACTACCCCGCCAAATCCCGCTTTATTACACTCCAGTCGACTTTCAATCACGTTTTCCCGGTCGATGACGATCAGAACATGCCCCTGCCAGACAATCAAATCCAGCGGTTGTACGCTGGCAGTAATCTCCTGCGCGCTCTTGTCTGCTATGGCTACCCCCTGACCAAAGCTGACCAGCTGCCAGGTGTTACGGGGTGTCCAGCCGTTGGTGGCCTGGTATAAAAGTCCGGAACAGTCGACGCCAGCCAGCGGCACACTCTCTCCTGCTCTTGATTTCAATCCTGTCCGTAGTTCCGGGATACCACTCGACCAGTTTCCTCCCCATACGTACGGTTCGCCAACACGCTTCTGTAATGCGGCAATTATTTCCCCCCGCCTCGGGAGCGAGCGCTGCCGTTCGGCTGGTTGTACTGTACGGTGTTCGATAAAACTCCCATCCAGAAATAAGCGGATCCCGCTGGCCGCTCGGTATTCCGTCGTGGTTACCTGGAAAACCTGCCTGTTCCGGGATGAATATTCCGCTTCAATCGTAAAGACCGTTCCTGGCAGGGCTACGTACTCCAGTTGCCGAATCTGGCCGCACTGGTCGGTTTTTAATGGTTTACCGTTGTCCCCCCCCACAATGGACGTAATATCGGCAGTATTAAAGATGGGTGTTGCCGTGCGGGCAACGCCATAGCCGAGTGTTGCCAACGCAGGGGTAGCCCAAAACAGGGTGACCAGTATCAGGAAAATTGTGCGGTACATGGAGTCTTGATACCACGGGGTAGGGCAAGAGTCATCGAAAATATATTTCATGTTTCTGGTGCCTTATTTGTGGTTACCGCATAAAGAAAAAGAAAAGGCCATATCGAACGATGTGGCCTTGAGTTGTCAACTTGGCGGAGATGGCGATCGTCTGATTGTTGCCCCCGTGCTCAAATGGTTGTTATGCGTAAAATGCTGCGATGTACTTCCTTGAGGGACTTGGTAACCGCGTCACGAAGGGATCTTTTCTCGGGGATCATCGCCAATTTGTTTTTGAAGTCATTGGCGGCAATTCGTAAAAGCAATTCCGTGCTGGCCCCTACCTTTTCAGATTCAATGTCTTGCTTGATTGCAATGGTGATCAGTTTCAGGTTCTCCAGCGTCACAATATCTTTTTCAATATCAAGTTTGTATTGATGGTTGGTAGTGCTCTCCAGATGTCCCTTAAGGGAATCCTGTATTTCAACACAGGATGCATTAATGCTGTCAAGCAGTACGACATTCTGTTGTCCCATCACTTTTTTATCCATGCTGCGCCCCTTGTTTTATCGGTAATAGAGTAATTTTGACACCATCATTTTCTGATGCAGGTATAAATTTACCATAGAGATAGCAGAAAGCAACACCCTCCGGGTGATAAGTTTGCACTGTGCTGCTGATTGCATGATGTTGTCTGGACGTCTGTCGTTGATAAACCACGGGTGACAAGAATCTTTACACCGTATTTTATGTAATATCAGCTGGTTATGTCTTATTTGCTGGCAGTGGAAAGAAACTTGCCACTTTAAAAATCTGTATAATTACATGGTGATAGCCAGAATTGGCTCGCAGTTGTAAAGAAACTTATCACTTTCGCTCGCCGTTTTGCGTTGCAGTTCTCAAATTTCCCATCGTTTGCTATCAGAATTCTGCATGAATACAATATTTCGGCGCTCAGAAAAAACACGATCCCCGCATTACCCTTGCTTTTCGGGAGACAAATGCACTGTTCAGCACGTTCGCTCCCCCACATGTTGTCGGGAAACGGATTTGGCATTATCCGTGTAGTGTACTATGCCGTTGAGCAGGAGTGAGAAGCAAAATGTGACAGTACGATCAAGGAGGAACATATGATACCAATAGCGCTTGCCATCGAGATTGCCCGGTATGGTCTGGAACGGGTACCGCTTGGCCCGTTGCGTCGAGCAGAACCATTGCGCACCTTCACGCCGCTGCTGGTCAAGCGTCTCCATGTGCCGGATGCGTACTATTACCTGGTTGACTGGCAGTCGAGTCAAGGTGTTGAAGCAGTCGTTGCTGTGGATGCGATGCTGTGTGAGTCGGTGGCGACGGTCGCCTTTCCGCAGCCGCTACCCTGTATCGGTATTACTGCCGAGCAGGCCCGATCAGCAGTGTTGGAGTACACCAACAAACCGGCAAAAGTCCCGGAGTTGATCTGGTTTCACTGCCATGAATCCGAGAGTCTGTTTCAACCGTTCTACCGGGTAAGAACCGTTGATGAAACGGTATTTGTCCGCCTGGATGGGCGTATCTTTACGGAATTGATCCCGATAGTACAAGCAGCCGAGAGTGTTTGGGGTGATCGCTTTTGACGGATTAACCCTCTAAGGCTCATGCTGGTTTTGTTATTTTGGCCAGAATTTCTCGGTTGCTGATAACGCTAGCGCCTTCTTCATGATGGACCAGCTTGAAAAAATCACAGCTGTTGCAATTGGCAAGTTTCGTCGCGAAGGTACCTTGCATTTTTCCTCCACACAACGTACCGGTGCCCCCCCAGCAAGCCCGTCCACCGTTCCTGCCGCCATTGACTCCATTAACTCTGATCTCCGTACTAGCCGAACAAACGCCTAATTCAGCCGCCTTGGTGCCACCTTTTTCCAGCCCGCATTTTTTGAACTCCCAGTCAAGCTGCTTGCATACGAACCACCTACGGCACAACTTGGTCGAGTGTAAATCCCATAGATGATCCTTCATGCGAATATTGGAGCTTGCTCCAGCCGCATGATGAAGTTATGTATTAATTCCGCGCGGTTTCTGTCAAACGAGGTAAATCCCACACATCTGCCGGATTGTCGGGATCATCAGGATTCATCGGCCATGGTTTTAATGCCACGATGTACTGCTCGCCAAACCGCTCGGCAATTGCCAGTGCCAGGGTGCCGCCCAAGCCTTGGTCTCGATACTCCACATTCAGGAAAATCGACTTGAGCAGCACGACATGGTTGTATTCCAACCGTTTGATCCCGCCCCGGCCATATAACCAGCCTCATGGCAGAGGAACATAGGGATTATAATCTACCCGGCGGGGGAGGGGCATAGCCGTCGTTATCCCACAGACGGTTTGCCGGACGGCGTGGCGGGACAGCACACCGGATTACTCCCAGGCGGCAGAGCGTTGCGTGCCATTCGTATTTGAAATGAATGGTTTCGACTGCAGAGCGTTCGGCCTCGAAGGCAATGGTGCGCACTGCTGAATACTCTTCGCGGCCATAGCCGGTTCCGGCGCTTTCCATGCTGTGTTCCGACTTGGCGGCTTTTTTGGTTTTTTTAGCAGAGGAGGCGGAAGGTGCGGCCGCAGCGCGGTCGGATGCGCCTAATGCTTCTGCGTTACTGCCGCCATATCTGCCCTGGTATGATGGCGTTTCTTGAAGCATCGGCATGAGGGGCGGTTCAATGACCCGTTTTTCCGGATAGGCGGCCACGGTGATGACCCCCATGGCACTCTCATCACCGAAAGCGGCGGCGTAGGAATCCGGCACATCGGTGAAGTAGAAACGGTTGATACGCTCCTGCCCGGTGCGCCAGCCGGAGAAAGTGCCCGATTCGTAGGCATCGAGGATGTACATCCGCTCGCTGCTCTTCAGCAACGATTTTTCACCGGAGATGATGTTGCGGCCATCAACGGCGATGACCAGGCCGATGCGGCGGTTCAGGTTGTTGGTGACCTCGATACGGTATTGATCTCCCTTGACCGCTTCGGTGTAGACCTTTTTCAGAACCGATCCCGTCTTGACCGGATAGGTGGGGAGTGTCCGCCCGTCGTCGGTGACGATGCGCACCTCGATGGCGTTGCCGATGCTCCCTGCCCAGACGTTTACTGCGCACAACAAGGTTGCCAGGATAACTGCCGCGATGGTTTTCATGATTCGTTCCTCCGTTGTCGTAAGATGCCTGTGCACACTTTGACAAAAGAAACGAAACAAAAGTTCCCAAAAAAATTACCAGCTGATTTCTATTTTTATAATCCCTGTTGAATCGGTCGGTTGCGGATGTTTGATGATACTGCCCACACGTTCCAATCGGGTCAGCAATTCCTGTAGACGGGGTGAGGGGAGCCGTGCCATGAGCGTGTTTGGCCGGAGAATGCGTTCGTCGTCCAGTGAACCGCCGCAACGAATGACTAACTCTCTGAGCGTGGTCGGAGCCTCGGCAGGATCGGCAAACGACATGCGTATGTTGACCACCGGTATGCTCAGGTCATGTGTAGCGCCGGCAGCTCTTGTTACCGATTCACTGTTAGTTGAATCACGGCGCTCCGCTTCAAGGGATGGTGATGCTTTCTTTGCTTTTTTTGCGTGGTTACCGGAACTTCCGCTTAGAACAGTCTGGTTGGACGACATGCTTTCCGGCATCGGTTCCGGAGATGTGACAAAACGCTCTTCCTTCATAACCCGGGATGGCGCTCCGGGATATTCGGGGCGTAGCGGAGGCGCGGCCTGCTCTGCCGCTTTTGGTCCCGACGGTTGAACCGGCGCAGGCGTTTGCGGATCTACGATTCTCTTTTTTTGTGCTGCTGGCGGCTGGGGTGGTGCGATTGCTGCCGGTGGAGGCGTCGCTTTGCGAGCCTCGTTCTGTGTGCCGCTTTGTAGCGGAGCGCTCACCGTTTCTTCACGGCCGACCGGTTGCTTAAGTTCCGTCTCCACTGTGCGTGCCATGTAGTACCCGCTGACGCAGACCAGCAGCAGAGCAGCAATCTCAATCGGCAACTTGATGCGCAACGGCAAAAACAGGCGTTGTAGCCAACTCCGCTTTTCCTGCTGCTGTTCCCGCACCCGTGCCATAATGCGCGTTGCCAGCCAGGGGGGCGGCTCTACGTCGGGCGTAGTACGGATCAGGCGTAGGGCGGTCTGCAGGTCGCTCAGTTCCGCTTGGCATTCGTTGCACATCGCGAGGTGTTCTTCAACCCGGTGGCGCTCAGCCGGTTCAAGGTCGTCGCCACAGTAGGCGGAAAGCAGTGTGCGTATCTTGTCGTGATTACTCATGTCCTGTCCAATGCCTTTTTCAGGCAATTCTTGATAGCGTCCCTGGCGCGGAAGAGGCGCGATTTAACGGTTCCCTCCCGCAACTTCAATGTCGAGCTAATCTCTTCGTATGACAACTCCTGCATGTCCCGCAACACCAATACTTCACGGAACTGCTGATCAAGTTTTCCAATGCAGCGTTGTACCATTGCCCGGAGTTCGACATCTTCTAGTTGCTGCAAGGCGGAGGGCGCACTGCCGGGTAATTCCGGGCAACGTTCTCGGTTACCACCCGGCAAGGGCGCATCCAGGGAAAAGGCAGAGCGCTGTTCGCTGATACTGCGCTGCCGGAGGCGGTTGCGGGTCAGATTGACGACAATGGCGGTCAGCCAGGTAGCCAGCTGCGCTTCGCCACGAAACTCGCCAATGTTGTTCCAAGCCGAGATGAAGGCATCCTGAACAATATCGGAGGCGTCTTCATAGCTGCCGGACATGCGCAGGGCAACATTGAAGAGCAGCCGCTGATAACGCAGCACCAGGCGTTCAAAGGCTGCGGTGTCGCCTTGTCTGCATGCTGCGGTCAGGGTCTGGTCATCAGGTGTTTGTTGATCTTCCTTCATCACAATATTTGACAACTCCAGCACGGGAAAAGTTCCGTGGAATAATTGATGTAGTTCAGTAAACCACCGACTCTGACGTTCCTGAGATACTTACTCCCGAGGAACGCCCCAAAGGTAATCAACCGGAGGAAATGCATACGAGAGTGGCAAAGTTTATCCCATGTTACATGGGAGTGCAAATATCATATAGTGACCGTCCCGAAATACTATAACCGGCGCCTTTTTTATTTTTATGCCGTTTCTTTACAATCCTAATTACTCTGTTACTGTTTTGTACAATATATACAAGAAACGAGCGCTGTATTTAAAACCACGTAGCAAGGCTACTACAAAAGCAGATGGAGGATACAACATGAAAAAAATACTGATATGCACGGTGTTTGCACTCTTGTTCGCACTCTTGTCCGGAAGCATGGCATGTGCGGGAGCAATCTTTGATGACATACTGAAAAAAGGAGAGCTGGTGGTGGGTATTTCAGGTGATCAGCCACCGTTAAATGCCACAACAAAGGATGGGATGATCATTGGCCTTGATGCCGACCTTGCCAGTGCGATTGCGGCACATTTGAATTTAAAAATCAGATTTTCCAAGATGCCATTCTCCGAGCTTCTTCAGGCAGTGCAATCCGGAAATGTGGACATGGTGATATCCGGTATGACGATCACGCCAGAGCGCAAAACCAAGGTGGCCTTCGTCGGTCCCTACTTTACCTCGGGCAAAGGGCTGCTGATAAAGAAAAGCAAATTGGATATATTGAACAGTAAAGACGGTATTAACAGCAAAAAAGTTAAGGTGGCGACACTAAAAGGCTCGACCAGCCAGGAAGTCATTGAAAAAGTGACTCCCAAAGCCACCCTGGTTCTGGCCGGTTCTTATGACGAAGCGCTGGATATGTTGGATCAGGATAAGGTTGATACCCTTGTCGCTGATTATCCGTATTGCGCGTATATTGCTAATCGATATCCCGGAAAGAAGCTGACCCTGTGGGAGACGAAACTCAGTATCGAACCTCTGGGAATAGCCGTGCGGGAAGATGCGCAATTCATACATGCGCTGGACAACTTCTTGAAAAGTCAGGTTGAATCCGGGAAAATGGACACTCTGCGGGATAAGTGGTTTCTCGATCTGGAATGGATCAAGCAACTGCCTTGAGACAAGCACCCGCCCACTTCAAGAGGGATTAACAACGATTGAGGTGGGCGCGAGATGAATCCGAAAACTATCGTACGTCAGCGTCTCTACGGTTTGTTTGCAGATAAAGAAAAAGGCACTTAGAATTATCTAAGTGCCTGATTTTTTTATGGCGGAGAAGGTGAGATTCGAAGCCAGCTTCTTATAGGTTGTATCACGTATGTATATTCAGGTGTCAATAATAAAACCAGTGTGTTACGAGTCATTTCTCTGCTGATCTTCGTTTGCAAACGTTCAATAGAGATCAGCATCTTCCGGTTAGGTTTTTGCACGGCGTTTTTTGCGTTTCAACTTTCTAATTTTGTTTGAGTTGCCTTGTTTTTTTGTTCGCTGGCTCTGCGATTCAGCAGCCTCATTTGCTATCTGATAACGTAGTTCGCGTACCCTGCTAATGCTGACCGTCTCCTGGTGCTGCTCCCGGCAATAGATGGCCAACAACAGATAGGTGATGAGACCACCAAGAATTTGAACCATGAGGCCATATTCGCTTCTGGCGATCAGGTGGTACACCTTTAAGTGGCGCTTCCACCAGCCGAAGAAGGTCTCTATGTTCCAGCGCAGCTTATAAACCTCGGCTACTTCTTCAGCCATGAGGTCATATCGGTTGGTTGCTACCCAAAAGTCTTTGCCATCAATGCGGTAGCCAACAAGGCGCAGCTCTTTCTTAGTCTGGTTTATACCTTTGGTGCCGAGAAGCACTATCTGGTCATAGAATACAATACTGTCTTGATTGACGGCATTCTCTCTGATGACGGTTTTGTGGGTATTCTCCCTGATACGGCAGACAAAAAATTTCTCAGTTTTCTGCCACTGGTCGAAATGGTCATGAGACTGATATCCACGGTCCATGACACCGGTTTCGCCTTTATTGATGATCTTATCAACAAAGGGGCGCTCACCTTCTTTGCCATCGGTCAGGAATATTTTCCTTGGTATCCCCCGGTTGATATCGAAGCCAATATGGGCCTTGGCCTTCTTTGAACCACTCCGGTAATCTGCCCATTCCATGGACAGAACAGCATCTATCAGAGAACCGTCTATGGATACCAGGTTGCCAAGGTGAGCATGTTCAGCGGGAAGTGCAGTGCCTGCTTGCTTGACAAGATGCGTGAACACCTCGCTCAACTGTTCAAGACCACGGTTATTAATTGCCTCAAAGAAGGCGCTCTTTTTAATCCCCCTTGGGGAAGCAACACATTCTTTGGCAAAATCGTCTTGTTCAAGCGCCTGGAGAAGTTCGCTTCCTGAAGAGTATTCTTCAAGGTGATAGAAAATCAGGGCCTTGAGCTGATCATCAAAAGTCATTTGCAACGGGCGATACCCCCTGGATTCAAGTTTGTTATCAGACTTGAATCTCTCAAATATCGGGGCAAGAAGCAATTTGAAAGCACGTGATTTCCGGCGTTGTTTCATTCGTTTGAATGGATGCATATCGTAACTCCATAAAATTGGGTAGTTACGAACGCGGCCCGCCGATTTTTTGCTCAATGTCAAGCAATAAATGCGACATCATGCTGATATTATGACGCTTTACATTCTCAAAGAACCATGCAAACACCTAACCGGAAGACACTGAATAGAGATCATCGTTTCACAACAATTTGGTCAAAGTTTAGTCAAAGATTTTCTTGGCTTTTAAGAATGGCAGTTGGAGAGTGTACCAAGGCTGACATGTCCACTTTGCCTTCTAATCCATCAACGAAACGAACGCGCAGACGGTATATGTCGAGTGGTTGTACTTCAACAAACAATACGCCAAGGCATTCGAGTTTTAATTGCAGGGGTTATGGTTGTGGGCGAATCAATTTTGCGGCTGATTTAGGGCACATAATTCCCAATTCTCCATGACGTTTTGTGTTTTGTGACTATCATAACAGGCAGCCAATATTGAATCCATCTGATAATTACATCCCAGCTGCCTATATAATGGTTGGATCGTGGGATCTCCAGCAGTCAAAACCTGATATCTGACAATAATGTTTGCCCATTATAGTAATAGCTCCCAAGGACATACCACCCTTAATAATGCAGCATTACATGTTCCTGCAATACTCTGTTATCGTGACGATGACGCTAATAACCACACGTGCTCTTTCTCCTGTCGGCACCCCGGCAAATTTATTGCCATCTGAAGCCCCTTGATGGGGCTGGCGCAGTGAAAAAATTTTATGGCGCATAGTATTTGATGTGTAAAGAAACTTTGCATGTCTGATAGTTTAATAATATCGTGTTGTTAAGTTGGTAGCTGCTTTATGTGTAAATAAAGTTTACAAGTTGAGTGAGCCTGTAATAACAGTCGGTTACGCGTTAATCGTGCTGTATTGCAAAGCTTCTTTACAAATATTGGCTATCAAATCGAACCGACCTGACTCACAAAATCACCCTCCATTATCTCCAAACAACCCAACCAACATATTTTTTGCTGTCCGGAACGAGAACCCATGGCGTCAGTGGCTTACGATCATAATGCCATAAATATACTATGGTTATACGTATGGTCGCACTCTTCTCCAAAGCAACACTCTACCGTGGAAGTAAAGAATGTATTCAAGTTGTTGTAAAGATGTGTCTCTTGTCTGGAGGTTGGCACGAATCCTGATATTAGAGGTGTTTTAATGATTGATGGATTGATTGTATTGTATCAAAACCAAGCGAGGGAAATTTGTGAAAAAGACACTCATTCTGTTTATTGTGTTGTCTCTACTTGTTGCCACAGTTTTCGATGCCTTTGCCCGTGATATTGAAAATGCTCTTTTCCGTGATCTTTCCGAATGTTCCAGAGTTATCAAACGGATCGCTGTCAATTTGCAATCCGGTAGTATAGCGCCTGATGACCTTGCGCGGCTGAAAAAATGTGCTGAAACGCTTCAGGCCGACCGGCTGCTGTTTGCCGAACGTCAAGGGTCGCTTGCCGAACGTGCCGCCACTCTGGGTGGAAAAGTGCCGGATCGTCAGGATAACGTATCCTCCGTCTTGCTCAGGAATCTGGATGAACTCTTGGTGCACCTTGATGCAAACGGATCTATGTCTGACCTTGAGACAGTGCAACGACTTCTTGACCTCCTGGTTACCAAACGCTCCCGTCCGTTGCTGGGTGCACTACCCTACAAACATACGAACTATTCACCGCGCGAACCTGTCTCATCTCCGCTCGTCAAGCCTGCCTACAAAGGAGGCGATCGCAACGTTTATGCCGCCGACAGCGCCGCCAGCCCCGAAGCGCCTTTGTCCAAAGAAATTGTCGAATTGGCCCAGTCGCTCCAATGGAACCCGGTGCTGATGTATGAGTGGGTTAAGAATAACGTGGAAACAGAGTGGTACTGGGGGAGCATGAAGGGGGCTGAAGAAACCCTGCGCCAGAAGAGCGGCAACGATGCCGATCAGGCCAGCCTGCTGGTGGCGCTGCTGCGCGCAGCCAAATTTCCGGCCCGCTACGTGCGGGGCACGATTGATTTTTTCCCCGGAATTGAACGGGCCAAGGATCTGACCGGCCTAGATGATACTGCCAAGATCGCCGCATTTTTTCAGAAAGCCGGAATCCCGTACAAACCAATCATCTCCGGTGGCGGAATCAGTAACTTTCACCTTGAACATGTCTGGGTCGAGGCCTTCATACCTTACGCCAACTACCGCGGTGCCGTGGTGGATGATCAGGGGAAAATCTGGCTCGGCATGGATACCAGCATCAAACCGCAAGGGTACACCCGCACACCAGGGGGTGGCGTCAGCACTGCCACCCTCTCAACTCTTCGCGATGATTACCTGAACACCGTTCAGACCCTGTCTCCCCTTGATTACCTCACCGGAAAGCTGGATGAACAGCTTAGCATCAGCCAGCCGGGCAAGTCTTGGCAATACCTGAAGGATACGGCAGTTCTGATACCGGATGTCCTGAAGATTATCCCCGACAGTATGCAGTTCAATCAGATGGCCATCACCGGCGAATATCAAAACCTGCCGGATGAGCTAAAGCACAAACTCACCTTCACCGCCACGGCGGGTGGCAACGAGCTGTTCTCCATAACTCTAGAAACTCTTAAACTCTCCAACTCCAAAATAGCGTTGCGCGCCGAACCGGAAACCGTCGAAGACCAGAACACAATCGACTCATTTGGCGGACTGGACAACACCCCGGCCTACCTGGTGCGTCTTCGCCCGGTGCTGACACTGGACGGCGAACGGTTGATCGTCGCCCAGGACGGTCTCCCCGTGGGAGCTGACTTTACCCTCATCATCGACATCGTTACCCCCAACGGCACTGAGCGGATCAGCTCCAGCCAGATCAACGGCAATCTCTCGGTAATCGGCGTGGTGGCAGATAAAGCACAAACTCCGGCTGCCATCACCGAAGCTGACGATGCGGAAACCATCCTGCATAAGGAGGCTATCAGCTATATCGACCGGTGGAACAAGGGAGAAGACGATCTGGCTCAACTGCTGGGGCAGCGCATCTCTCGCCCTACGGTGACCATTGCCACTGTTGGTGGCCAGATGGCGGTTACAACGCTGCTCGACATCACCCATGATATGGAGTGGAAAGGTCTCTATCTGGATGCCGGCTATCGGCGGATCGAAACCACCGGCAGAAATGCACGGGAAAATGAGTTCATGCGGTTATCGGCCTTACAGGGATCGGTACTGGAACATCGCATCTTCGAGGACGATTTGCAGGTAGATTCGGTTTCCACGGCCAAACTGCTGCAATTGGCCAAAGCCAGCGGAACAAGCATACTCACCATCGACAAAACCAGCATCGACGCCGTCTTGCCGACCTTGTCACTTGATGACAACGTCAAGACAGACATCACCAATGCGGTCAACCAGAACCTTACGGTCACCATCCCGCAGAATGAGATCGTCTATCGGGACTGGAGCGGCATCGGCTATATCAAGGAGAATACGGAAACCGGCGAATCGGGGTGGATGTTGTCGGGGAATGTGGCTGGGGGGATGACGGCGGCCATTGAGTGGGTAAACAACTATCTGAAAGACGTTCTGTCAAGTTACGGCACAAAACCTTCCAAAGAACCGGCGGTAAAAATCATAAAAATTCCTGCTGTTGACCGCCAAACCGGAACTGTTGGCAAGGAACTGAAACAAAAACTGGCAGTACTGGTTACTGACAAAAATGGTCGCCCGGTCAAAAATGCCAAAGTAACCTTCAACATCGTGGCTGGTGGAGGAACCATCACCACTGCACAACCGGTAATGAGCAGCTACAAAGGCATAGCGGCAATTGATTTCACTCTTGGCAAGCTAACCGCTGATAACCCAATTTATTTCAAAGCATCCTCTACGGATCAACTGGTAAGCCAAGTTGGGCTGAACATTATCGGCGCTGCCCTGGAAACAGGTAACGGTTCCCTCGATCTGCTTGACAAATTTGAAGCCTATGGCTTGCCCGATACTCCTGTTAAAATTGTAAAAACGTTTGGCGATGGATTCCAGTCTCTCGTTGGAACACCTGCGGGAAGTATTCAGGTAAAAGTCGTGGACAAATACGACAACTCGGTCTCCAACGTACAAATCGAATTCGAAAATAAACCGGCTGCAATAACGACGCAGCCACGTCCGCCTCTGGTACAGCTGACACTGCCTGGTAATGCCCGTAACATCACCTTCTACACACCGGATAACTGTACAAATGCCTACCCGATTTACGGTGAATGTTCAAGCTTTGGACTCATCCAACGGAACACCAGCTCGAATGGCTGCTTTGTCAACACCATCCTGGGAGACACTATCAACACAACCTATACCGTACAGGCCAGTGCTCCTGGATATCCAAATATCGCACCAGCCATCTTTTCTCTTTACAGCAAAGGCTATCGTGCATCCAAACACTATATCCCACCGTTCTTAGCGCTCAATTATCTGGAAAGCTATACTTCTACCGGACATACCGTTAATGCGGTAAAAACAGGCAAGCAACTTGCTGCGCCACTCACAGCGGAACTGTTGCTGATCACCGATGACTACACCATGGAAGGCCCCACTGTCTGTACCAACCCGACAAGCGGCGCAACCTATGACTGCTGGCAAATCGTCGCCAGCGGCAAAAGCAACCTGACCAAAGTTACTACTGGCAACCTGACATTTAAGGTGACTTCCGGAAGCGGCAAAGTTTCAGCAACCGCTAACCTCTCAACCCCTACCAAACCGGAAAACCCGAACAACGGCAAATACCAGGCATACTTTACCGCTGGAACAACCGCAGAGCGCAACAAAATATCAGTAACCGGTAATGCTTTGATCAACATCCCGGAAGTACTCTTTGACACTAACAACCGCTTATCGATTCCAGCGGGATATGCTCTTGATAAGCTTGCCGCAGACAAAAAACAATTGCTTACGCGTGCTGTTGAACAGCCGATCAACGCTGAAATAATGATCGATCAAAAGAGCAACGCCGTTGTCATTGGCGACACCTACACAACCGGTGAACTGACCGTCTATGGCGTTGATACGACTCTGCGGGTAGAGCCCGGCGTAATCTATGTCAACAAAGAAGGCAGGGCCAAGCGGGATACCAAATTTATCTACAGCATTCTTCCCGCAGACTATCAGGCATTGGTTGCAAGTATCAACTTATATACCCGTGACAGCAAAGGAGTAGACACCTGGATTGGCAGCCAGCCGGGAGATGCGGTCCAGGGAACAGGCACCAACACCATCCTGTCCGGTTCCAGTTGGGATGTGCGCAACAAATACCTGGCGCAGGTAGTGCTCAATAACGGTTTGACCATCGAAATAGACGGCAGCAAGGTTCCATTTGATATTGCTGTAGGCGCGCTGGTGCCGGACTATAACCACGACCGGACAATTGACCAGAATGACCGCACCCGTGCAGAGCTGGGTGATAAGTATTACTTCTGGGTGAATGACGATGACGGCAACGGCGATACGGAAGGAAGCGGGATACCCGCGAGCGGTTCGGCAGTCGATCCTTCTCATCTGAAAGTCGATGGCACTCGCGACCTGGTGGACTTCTTCCCGGTGCATCTGGATATCAAGGAACTGTTCGAGCAATTCGATCCGGCCATACACACCTACCGCCTGAGGAATGCAGATGGAGCCTTGAATTACGTGGTCACGGATCTGAAACCGACAGAAAGTGGCGGATATCTGACCGGCGAAAACAAAGATGATGCGACCGGCGCAGCAAAAGGGATTGACTACGTCCAGAGTCTGGCCAACGCACCGACAACCTCAATAACCGATACCGGTTTCAGCAGCCTGACAGCACCGTATCTGCAACTGAAACCTGAAGTTATCAATCAGATCAAAAACGACAAGGGTGTAATTCTGATCGAGGCACACAAAAAGACCACCAGCCCGCTTGTACTTGAGGTTTACAAAGGTACAACCCTTGTGAACTCATCCTTGAAGCTGAACCTGAGCATTGATGGGGTGGAGCAAATGTTTAGGCATAAGAATCTGACACAAGAAATGTATTTCATTCAAAACCCACCAGAAGGTTACACCCCGCCGGTAGGCATTCTGCCGATTCCGGGCCACCCAGTTCCTTTTGAAGGGATGCCAGATCGGCTGAAGGTAAGTGATTTCAGCAATCAAGGTCATTTTACTGGGTTTGACACAGAAAACGACGGTAAGGATTTTGTGTATGTGCATGGCTACAACATGAACGGCCAAGAAGTACGTGGCGCACAAACAGAGATATTCAAAAAGCTTTACTGGTCAGGTTCCAGAGCTAAATTTTGGGGCATTACCTGGTATGGGTATGATTCACAAGCACCCTTCTCTCTGCCTTGTGTTGGCCAAAGATCTCCAGACTATCATGTCAATGTTCGGCATGCCTTTAACGCTGGCAAGTTGCTGAAGATTTTTGCCGTGGACAAAGGTCTTGGAAATGCCACGTTTGCAGCCCACAGTCTTGGCAATATGGTGCTTTCTACCGCTATTCAAGAGGGGATGCCATATTTCCGCTACCTTATGACTAATGCAGCCGTAGCTGAAGAAGCATATATGCCCAAAACCTCTTTTTATGAAGGCGATGCCGGTGCTTATGACGTTGGGTCGGAATGGTATGACAACACTAAAAGCCTTATGTTTCACCCCAGATGGCGATATCCGCACGAAGATGTAAACGAGATTGGATACAAGCCCTTTCTCTGGACTTCTGAATGGTATAAACGGTTCAATGCGCCAGATGTTCGTGCCGGCTTGACTTGGCGGGATTATTTCAGCAATGTCAGGATAAATCCCGGCAATAAGACATTCGTCTTTTATGCTCCGACTGACGAAGCCTTTTTGCCTTTCAGTTACGTGATTCCCACAGTTGGAACACCTGCTGAATATCCGCCAAATATTGATAATGTGCCGGGGCTTGAAGACTTGCATTTGGAGCTTGCGTGTTTTAATCCTGAAAAATTCGGAGCATATCCATGGGCCATGCAGGAGCTAACAAAAGGAAGACTGATAAATGGTGGAATGAAATATGGAGGTTGGGGGGTCAATCAGGATGACGGATACTACAATTCATGCACCAACCCGGTACCAATAGGCTCAGACCCTCCTCCGTTCTGCGGTTTCATTCCGCCTGGTGATGCAAATGCCCTTGCGGAGAATGTACTGAAGACCCTGCCGCTTTTCAAAAAGAATCCTGATAATGCGTTTTTGTATTCGGATCAGCTTGTGACGAGATCAATGCTATCAATTGCGAAACAAGAGGAGTTACTGGCAAATGAGATTCCGGCGCTTACTTTTGCTGCGGGACACGGAGGGGTAACAGTCTTTGATAGTGGCGGCTTAAAGCGAAATGTTAATATACAGAAAAAATATCTACTGGATCCTCCAAATGCGCCCTGGGTGAGAGATCCGAAATATTATGAATGGAAGCATAATGATCTTTATTACGTAGCTTATCCATATCTCAGATTGATGTACGATGATTGGGTCACAATTATTAATTCTGGAGAAATTAAATGAAAAAATATTTTATTGCTTTACTGTTAATTATTTTTTCTGGATGGGGATTGGTGCATTGCTTACCGCCACTTGCCAAAGTGACGGTGAGAGTTATTGATGAACAGAATAAACCGGTCGAAAATGCAGAAGTCAATATTATGTTTAGTGGTAGAGGTTTGGTAAAAGACAATACAATTGGTGCTACTAACAATGAAGGAACATTTTCAGCTACTAGGTTTCTTACTACGCATCAACTTTATGCTTCAGCAGTAAAAAATGGTTTCTACCCAAGCATTGCAACTCAATCCTTTTTCATAAAAAAGTTTGTATTTGCATTCCCATGGAACAAAGTTTTGACATTACAGTTAAGACCTGTTGTTAACCCCGTTGCCATGTATGTTAGAAACAATACTTTTTTATTCCCTGCGCTCAATAAGAACCTTGGTTTTGACCTTATGAAGGCAGATTGGGTACCTCCTTTTGGCAATGGCTCCCATGCTGATTTTATTCTTCGTGTTGATCGCGTTTACAAGGATATAGACAATTTTGATGCAACGCTAACGATGACATTTTCAAATCCATCCGATGGTATTCAGGTGATTAAGGACGACTGGGAAACAAATTATAATACTGGAAGTCGATATAGATTGCCGCGTAATGCACCTGTAGATGGATATCAGCCAACTTTTGTTAAAAGGGTTTCTGCTGGAGTTTATGGGACTCGTAAGGCAAAGGACAATGTCAGTAATTACATTTTTAGAGTGCGTTCTGAAAATGAAAATGGAGAGCTGAAACAAGCAATGTACGGAAAGATATTGGGAGATATCAGGTTTGGCCCAATTGGCGGAAATGGCGGGTTTGAGATGCACTACTACCTAAACCCGGATTACACTAATAATCTTGAATTCGATCCCAAAAAGAATCTTTTTACCAAGCTGCCCCAGACGGAAGGCGTGGCACTGCCGTAATGCTTGCTTCAGATCTTTCTACATCCACGATTGGTAACGGAAGGAAAACAAAACGGAAACAGGGACAAAACGGAAACAGCGACAGGCTACTTTATGGTTTACCCCAACAAATACAGGTTCTATGCGGTAACAACATGAAGAACACACAACCAAAAACCAGGAGAACACAGCATGCCGCGCGTAGCACGGGGATTGGCCGATGGGCTGATCTACCACATCATAAACAGAGGTAATGGCCGTCAGCAGGTGTTTCACACTGATGGCGACTACCGTGCTTTTGCAGAGCTGATGGTCGAAGCCAGTGATCGCTATCCTGTCAAGCTGCTGGCCTGGTGCATCATGCCCAATCACTTTCACCTTCTGGTATCTCCCGAACGGGCGGATGATTTAAGCCGGTGGATGCAGTGGTTCATGACCAGCCATGTCCGCCGTTATCACCGCTTTTACAATAGCAGCGGTCATGTCTGGCAGGGGAGATACAAAAGCTTCATCGTTCAGGAGGACACGCATCTGCTCACAGTCATGCGATACATTGAAGCAAATCCCGTGCGAGCGCAAATCGTCCCATCGGCCAAGGACTGGTGCTGGTCTTCACATCGGGTACGTATGGGGATTGCTGAGTCTAAGATTGAAAAAGCCCCGATTGAATTGCCGGTCGATTGGACTGCCTACGTTGATCAGCCCTTAACCGAAGGAGAACTGGGGAGGCTGCAAACCAGCATGCAGCGACAAACGCCCTTCGGTTCCCCTCCTTGGCAGATTCGAATCTGCGGGGAGTTGGGGCTTGAATCAACCCTCAAACCAAAAGGAAGACCCAAAAGCGGGGACAGGTAAAGTAGCCTGTCCCCTTTTAATTCTGCTTGCGATGTTTTTCTTCTACAAATTGAATCAACCGGTTCAGCAACTGTTGTCAGACGTTTTGAATCGATTTAATTGAGCATTTTCACTCTGCTCAAGTTGCCGAGTAGATACAGACATTTGTCATATAAATAACTTATGAAGGAGTCATCATGCATCGCACATCCGCCGCTACACTGTTCTTAGCTTCACTCCTACTGCTTGCCACCACAGTCTTCGCCGCCCCATTGGACAAGATTCAGTTCATAAAAATCTCCCCCCAAGACTCCAAGGCTGTTGTCAGGGGCGCCGACGGCAAGATGCAGGTCATCAAGCCGGGCGACACGCTGGTGGAGAATGTCACCGTCAAGGAGATCATCGCCGGCCGCATTATTCTTGAAGAGAAAACATCCAAAGGTGTTGAAACCTTGATCGTCCGGGTGGACGGCAACAAGACCCGTATTGAGCGATTGCGTCGTCAGCCGGAAAGCGGGCCGATGCTGGTGGCCCCGGCATCAATACCTCCGGCATCCAAGTAGCCCGTAACTACATGTAATTCAATCCAATTGCTTGTGCCGTACGTAGGGGGGAATACTCAATGGGAACAGATCTGTCCTCGATCTCGAAAATATCACGGATATTCGTTGGTGCTCTGGTATGGTTGACGGCTGTTTTTGCTCCGCCGGCACCAGCTGTTGCCCAGGATGTGTCAGCCCGCTTCCTGGCTGATTATGGCAATGTGACGGTCATGGAAGTCACCGGCAACTTTGATCAGAACACCCCTGAAGGCCACCCCAATGTCGCTCCCCGCCAGGCAATAGCCAAGGAATTCTTTCGCACCCACAAGGACGAATATGATTTCATTACCATCTTCACCAATTTCGATGTAACCATGCGTCCCGATGCGATCGCCTTTTACAACCATATTAAAAACGATGTAGGCGGTATCGGACAGCAGATCTACGACAACTCCGCCCTCTATGGCAGCAACGGCAAACTGCAGGGAACCATTGACATGGGCAACCTGCTCAAGCTAACTACCACCCCGCTCGACCCTCACTACGATATCACTGTTGATACCATGATGCATGAAACTCTCCATCGCTGGAGCGCATTCGTCAAGTTCCGCGATTGGAACGGCGGGACCAGCGATGCTCTGCTTGGCTCGGATAAAGCACACTGGAGCTTCTTGTTCGATTCGGGGGGCTCTACGCTGTATGGCAACAAGTGGCGTGATAATGGCAACGGTACGTTTACTTCCACCGCAGTCCGCAAATACTATAGTTCCCAGGACCTTTACCTGATGGGGATGCTCGACAAGTCCAAGGTTCCCCCCACGCTGCTGATAGACAACCCCGCCATTGACCCGACCCAACCATCGGAGCTGGGCGCCACTATCAGCGGCATTGCCCGCACAGTAACAGTTGATGATATTATCGCCGTGGAGGGGGAGCGTTCCCCATCTTTTAAAGACTCCCAGAAACAGTTCAAAACAGCCTTCATCTATGTCGTAACCCCCGGCAGCTTCACCCCCGATGACCTGATCGGTATCGAAAACCTGCGCAACGGGTATCTGGCACGATTCTCAATTCTGACCGACGGCCAGGGGGTGGTGCAGGTAGCATCCACGCCACAGGACAACCTGCCGGCAAACCCCGGAGTGCATCCATCTGCCACAATGCCTCGTACCTTACCGCCCAATATCAACGACGGCCTGAGCTGGCTGGTAAACCACCAACAGTCTGACGGCAGTTGGACCGATTTTGCCCTGACTACCGAGCGGGACACGGCTGAATCGGTGGCGACCCTGCAACTATTTCCCGCGGCACAGAGTCAGTTTAGGAGCGGACTTGATTGGCTGGGAGCGAATGGTTCCACCACCACCGACTATCTGGCCCGGCGCATTGAGGCGAGAGTGCATGCAGGCGCCGACAGCACATCGCTGGTGCAGGAACTGCTCACTCGCCGCAACAGTGACGGCGGCTGGGGAGGAGGGCGCAACTTCATCAGCAGCCCAACCGATACTGCCCAGGCTCTGAAAGCATTGGCTGCAGCCGGCTATGGCGATCAAACCGTGACCGGTCAAGCCATCGCCTATTTGCAAGCCACTCAGAACCTTGACGGAGGTTGGAGTGGCGAGACCATCACCAGCATTATTCAACCAACAGCAGCGGTACTTTCAGCCTATACCACCTACCGGAAAAGCCATGATCTGGAAATCGGCATCAGCAAAGCTGTGGCGTATTTGACCTCCAAGCAGAACAGTGACGGAGGATTCGGCAACAGTCCGAGTACGGTGTATGATTCGTCTCTGGCTCTGATGGCGTTGCAGTCGCTGAATGCCGACAAGGCACGTATCAACAATGGGATGAACTATCTGCTGGGGCAGCAAGGGGAAAACGGGAGCTGGAATGAGAGCCCGCTTCAGACGGCATTGTCCATGCGTGCGGTTTGGCAGGCTTCGGTGGAACCGGATCTTTCCATCAAAGCAGAGGATATCACGATCATTCCGGGGACGATCACCGCCTTGCCGACGAATGCCGTGTTGAGTGCCACGATTCAAAATCTGGGGAATACCGACGTCCCCCAGGCCAAAATATCTCTTTACGAAGGTAGTATCGATCCCGAGCACAAACTGGCAGATCAGACCCTTGCCTTCCCCGGTCAATCTTCCGTGACGGTGACTTTTCCCATTCCGGTGACCAGCGCCACCGGCCATGTCTATTATGTGGCTGTCGATCCTGACAATCTGATAAAGGAAACGAACAAAGGCAACAACCGGGCTTCCAAGTCGATGCTGCCGGAAATTACCTACGATTTCCAGGTGTTAAGCAGCGACATATCCGTTATGCCTGATCCTGTCGATGCCGGCAAGGATGTGAAAATTGCGTTCAAACTGTCCAACCGTGGCACATCCGACGCCTATAACGTCCCGGTGCGTCTCTTCATTGATCAGGCCGGGTCTCCTGTGGAGATCTCCCAATTGACGGTAGACATGCCAGCCGGTGGCTCGGTGGCGAAAGAAGTTATCTGGAAAGCCGGTCTGGCTGGTGTCAACCTGCCGCTTACGCTGCAGATTGATCCGAACAACACGTTTAAAGAAACCAGCAAGGATAATAACAAAGCCTCTGTAATGCTGACGGTGAATGCGTCAACGCTGCCCAACCTGTCGGTTTCCTACAAGGATATGATTGTCTCCCCAAGTCACGCCCGCGAAGGGGGAAGTGCATCCATATCCGTTCTGGTGAAAAATGATGGATTCTCTGCGGTGGAGAATGTCAAGGTCAATATCTTCAAGGGGCTTGCCGCGAACGAAGGCACTTTGTTGAGCAGTCAGGTCATATCGGTTATTCCGGTGGGTCAGGCAGTACGGGTTGCCACCGAATGGCAAGGGATTGCCGAAAACGGCGAGCGGATCATCTCTGTGCAAGTTGATCCTGACAACATCATTCAGGAAATCGGCAAGGACGATAATTTTACCTTTACCACGCTGGATATTCTCAATCTGCCTGATCTGGCGATTTCAGATAGTTCCATTGTGATTAATCCCGCAACACCAAAGTCTGGTGATCCGGTGTCGGTGTCGGTTACGGTACAGAATGCGGGCGATCAGGAGGCCCGAAATGTTACCGTTCTGTTGAAAGAGGGTGAGGCTGTTGTCGGAAGCACAGTTATTCCCTTGATAAACGGTAACTCACAGTCCTCAAGTGCCATTATTTATAGTAATTCGGCACAGACTGGAAAACACCGGGTAAGCATTATTATCGATCCGGATAACACTCTTGTTGAGTCGACCAAAGAAAATAACAGCGCAGCCAAAAACTTCAGTATCCAGAATGCCAATCTTTGGTTGAGTGAAGCGTACATATCTCCTAATGGTGACGGCATTAAGGACAGTACCGACTTTTTCTTCCGCCTGGCTGTGGCTGCCAAGGTTACGGTTCAGGTTGTCAACAAAAAGAATGTCGTGGTGCGGACGTTCAGTGGTGGTGAGCTGGACAACACCACGGGAACAACGATCACCTGGAACGGCAAAAACGATGCCGGGACTGTTGTGGATGACGGGACGTATCAAATCAAGGTCATGGGAGCTAATACTGTTTTGTTGGCGAGCTTGCCGGTGGAGGTGGATACCAACAGGTTGCCACTGGCAGATGCATTGGGAACGAAGTATCTGCTGCAAAGCAACCAGACCTGCATGTTGCCCAATTACTCAAATTTGCAATGGCTGCCGGACGAGAGTGGCCTTACGTTCACTCTTTCACCGGATGCCAACTCTTCATATTGGGACGGTATCTACAGAATGTCTCCGGCCGGAGAAGAAGTGTTGCGTCTCGTTCCTGATTTGTGGAATTCCATCAGCGATCCGAACATATCCTACAATTTTTACACTCATGATTTGTCGCCGGATGGACAGAGAATCGTCTTTGATCAGGCAAAGACTACTAGAACAGTCCTGGGGAATGTGTATTCTCATTCACTCTGGATGGTAAATACGGATGGTGGCAATTTGATGCAACTTACGGAGGAAAGACAAACTTCAAATTCTGATGGTAATGCTTATAAAGCATTAAAATGGTCGCCTGACGGAAAACGGATTGCTGTGGTTGATGCGTCTGGTCTGAGTGTCATAAATCCGGAGACAAAATTTGTATCAGCGCCGCTGTCCGGTGGTAATGATAACTATTCAGACTTTCCTGCTTGGTCACAGGATGGGACGCAACTTGTAGCAATATTTAATAATCCGTTTAGAATAGCTTTGCTCGATGCTGACGGCAATGGTGGCATGGTCAGCGTAGGCGCTAATTTTACATACGGCTCTGCAATTGGCTGGATGTCAGGAAACAAGATCTTAGTCTCTGCGTACGACAACAATGCGTATAGTCAGAAGGCATTACTGTTTAAGCCTGCTGATAGCAGCATCATAAACATCAATCTTGATTCTATAGATTATACGACCATCAGTTCTGATGGCCGTTATGCTGAAAAACGTGAATACGGTTGGAGTGACGGGATTGCTAAAATCACGGTGATTGACAGTATGGGCAACGTGTCCGTTATCGCGGAGTATCCGCTGAATGAAAATGCGCCGACTGTCGGAGATGGTGAAAGCGTAAATGTTATCGGTGCCAGAGTCTGGTCTGGCGATAACAATCGTCTTGCATACGTGAATACGCATTATGATGAAACAAACGGACGTTATTACGACGACATTGTTATCTATGATGCTGAAACAGGTAACAGTCGACGCATTGAGGTCAGTAATTATTCAGTGGATCCTGATGCTGATTGGAATGACTATCCGGATGGCATGATAACGCAGATTATCTGGATGAAAGACCAACTTCATTTTCTCGTAACAACTCATGGCGGCACGTTCTTGTTGAACTTAAACGATGGTAGCCGTAGTGAATTTCTGCCTATCGGTACGGCCAATTTCCTGAACTTTTCACCAACTGAGCGTTATCTGACCTTTGAACAATATAATGATGCAAACAGTGGTTGCTACTCCAAATGGGGTAACCAGTGGGTAATGAGTTCGCTGCTTAATCTGACCGCTGACCTGAGGATCGCGAAGTCCAAGACTTTTGTGACTCTCCGGGGGATTGCATCAGATAAATACTTTGAGGGATATCGTCTGGAATATTCCGATGTCAAAACGCCCGGAAACTGGAATCTGGTAACTCCGCCTTCGGATGTCCCGGTGTTGAATGGCCCTTTTACCACCTGGGTGCCACCCTACGAAGGATCATTTTTTGTGCGCCTTATTGTCTGGGATAAGGCAGGTAATCAGGCTGTTGATCGAAAACGGCTCAACTGGGGCATGTCTTCATTGATTACCAATCTGTATAAAACGGAAGAATTTATTTCACCGAACAGCGATGGGATTAAGGACGCCGTTGAGCTGCATTATCAGGTGCTGGAACCGGTTCACCTTGAGTTCAATGTGTACGACAGCGGTAACAATCTTGTGAGGACGTTTTCTCGAAACTATACAGACCCGGCAAACGACTTCATAACATGGGATGGAAAGGACAATGTCGGCAGGGTTGTGTCGGATGGCCAATACAGGATTTCAGTGTTTGACTATGACTTCTTTGTCAAGGTGGACACTACGTTTCCAAACGTGTTGATCGCTTTTGACCCGTTACAGATATTCACAATTGATCGATTGAATCACGCAAAGGTGGTTTTACACGGCCGATCACAGGATCAAAATATTAAAAAATGGGAGGTTGAATACGCAGACGGTGCAAATCCACAGAACTGGGTCAAGTTGCGCGAGGGGAACAAGGAGTTGATCTCGGTGGATGAGCAAGGAACTCAACGTGATGACTTGATACAGTCACACCAGGATTTGCTTATTGGAGAGTATAAAGGAAAACGCTACAGGATTACTGCAGAGGATTTTGCCGGTAATCGAAGCAGTCTGACCAGCGATTATGTTGAAGAACGTATTATGCTCATGTTCTGGGATGAGTTTGACGTGATCGGCGCCAGGATGTTTGCGCAGTCCATGATGGCGCACGGCGTACATGCACTCTCCGGTATTGATACGGTTCGTTTTCCGACTGCACGCCGGGTGCTTCAATATACGAGCGCTGGACAATGGTTTGACAGCGCTGCCAGGGAAACCGCCAGTAATGAAGGTTATTACAGAATGTCATGGGACACGGCATTGCTCGATGTATCTTCAGTTGATGCACTGCGGATGAAAATTGAGGATGTGTATGGGGGGGAACATTTTTCCGCAGAGATTGCGGTAGAAAAAAGAGAATATTTTTATGCCAAGGTCGCATGCGATCAATCTATTGAAGTTCATCATGAAAAGCCGGAGAGTTTGGGGACGCTAACGCTTCAGATAAGTGATGACAAGGGCGTTACATGGAAAGATGCTTCACGTTTTACCTACATAAATCAATCTGTTGTGAACAGTGTTTTTCAAGTTCCATTGCCTCTCTATGATGTTAGTCGATATGGACAGTATCTGGTCAGAGTTGTTGCGAATTCTGTAGATGGAACTGTTTACTATACAGCTCAAGAGTCGTTTCCCAGAAGGAGCTGCGATAAAGTAAGCGTTAAAATGCAGGTGTCATATGCCGAAGCAACGGCGTGTAACACGATTGCGCCAGGAGTCGCAACGATTGCGGTCTTGTCAGAATTATCTGATTATTCAGCCGAATCACTCAAGTTGACCATGAGTGCAATTGGCGGAGAACGGTTGTTGAAAGATTTTGGAAAAAACAGCGTGGGTACGGTCACAGTTGATACGTCAGTTCTTCCGGAGGGCACATACCCGGTAACAGCAATTTTGGATTACTCATATGTGGACCTGAATAGGGCTATGCTTCCGCAAAGCGTAATAATCGTTCTGGCCGACACTCGGTATTAGCAGCAGCATAGATCAAGCGCGGGAGCATCTCGGCGAGA
>Ga0209798_10000171_pt1 | contig 37103 bp, 32 predicted proteins | sample DOMMetBare3Fresh_FD_187475 | JGI IMG/M metagenome (GOLD analysis project Ga0209798, IMG submission 187475) | Wetland sediment microbial communities from St. Louis River estuary, USA, under dissolved organic matter induced mercury methylation -... | ecosystem: Environmental > Aquatic >...
CAGCATCATTGCGACCGGCTGTGATGGGATGGTCCAGAAGCAATTTGTTTTCCCGCGAATAAACTACCCAGGCATCATTCTCATTTTCATGATTTGCGGGATCCCGGACGGCGCCCTGGCTCATTTCGACGCCGAAACGCCCGGCCAGTTTCTCCGCCGCGCCGCTGAAAGGAGCTTCATCTGCGATCAATAGCAACGCCCCTCCGGCTTTAACCCAATCGCGCACCACGTCGCATTCGGCGTCGGTAAAAGCCGAGTTTCCCGCGCCTTCCTCGTCTACCTCTTCAGCCCCCAGCGCGTCGGCGATAACCAGAATCTTGAAAGTTTCCAAAGATTCTTTATTGAAGACTTTGCGGCTGAGCACAATCTGGTAACCGTCCAGGCCGATCAAATCGGCAAAGGGCTTATAACGTCCCATTCTTGTGTGAGAGTTGTTGTGTCCTTCGTCAAACAGCACACGCGGAAAGCCTTTGCTATAGGCCGGGTTTTCGACAATTGCCTTGAAAGTCGGATCAGCGGTTTGCTGCCCCTGCGTGGTAACCGTAAGGACTAGAATCAGAAAGATGATGGCAGGTTTAGCGAGCGCAGGGAACGTGTCGGGGCGGGGTGTGTACATTCGTTTTTAATTCCTGCTGCGAAAGGGCTGAGGCACCGTCGGCACCTAAAATCGGCGTGTCTCCGTGTCTTAGATACGGGTTTGCAGCTTCTGAAAGCGTTCGGCGGCTAATTGCAGGGTCTCGTCCTTCTTGCAGAAACAGAATCTGACCTGCTGTGCGCCACGTTCCGGAACGCTGTAAAAGCTTGATCCCGGCACGCAGGCAACACCAATTTCGCGAATCAGATGGCGCGTAAAGGCAACATCGTCGCTGAAACCAAAGTTACTGATGTCAGTCATAATGTAATAAGCGCCGTCGGGGATGTAGGTCCGAAACCCGGCCTGGTCCAGTACTGGCAGCAACACATCACGTCGCGCGCGGTATTCTGACCGTAAACGATCGTAGTAGGCAGGAGGCAACGACAAAGCGTAGGCGCCCGCGGCTTGCAGGGGCGCCGCAGCGCCAACCGTAAGAAAGTCGTGGACCTTCCGGATTCCACTGGTGATTTCCGGCGGGCCAATGCAATAACCAACTCGCCAGCCTGTGACTGAGTATGTCTTGGACATCGAATTTACAATCACTGTCCGCTCGCGCATGCCGTCAAGCTGGGCCATGGAAATGTGCCCTATCTCAGCGCCCTCGTGGGGATAGAGAATGTGTTCATAAATCTCGTCGGTGAAGCAAAGTACGTCGAATTCCTGACAGAGCAACGCAATGAACTCCATTTCGTCGCGCGAAAATACCTTCCCGGTGGGGTTATTGGGATTGCAGACAATGATCGCCCGGGTCTTGTCATTAAACGCGGCGCGCAATTCCTCCCGATCAAAGGTCCAATCCGGTGCGCGCAGCGGCACATGTCGGGGGCGGGCATCGGACAGGATCGCGTCTGGTGAATAGTTCTCATAGAACGGTTCAAACACGATGACTTCCTCACCCGGATCGACTGTTGCCATCATTGCCGCAATCATGCCTTCAGTCGAGCCACAGGTAACGGTTATTTCTGTTTCCGGGTCAACCTCCAGCCCAAGGTACCACTTCGTCTTGCGGGCAATCGCTTCGCGAAAGTCCCGTGCCCCCCAGGTAATCGCATATTGATTAAGATCGTCTGCGATAGCCTGCATGGCAACCCGTTTTATGTCCTCGGGCGCGGCAAAATCCGGGAAGCCCTGGGAGAGGTTAACGGCCCCATACTTCATGGCCTCGCGAGTCATTTCCCTAATCACCGACTCAGTGAACGAACCGGCTTTGACGGAAACTCGATGGCGTGCTGATCTTGCAGGTGTGGTCATAGGGTTTCAGATTTTCAGATTTCGGGTTCGAGCTACTGGCAATTCGCGTTGCTGCGCGTAAAGATCGTGCTGAATCGCTGCTGATACTCCTGCGAGGTGATAAATGAACAAACCATTGCGTGTTGCTTGCCCAGGTCTCGCAAAGGACCGCCATTAACCTGCCCGAGCCAGAAAAGGAATCCCGGAATGTCGGGATTGCGACGCAGGTAGCCAAAGTACTGGCTCAAGACCAGGGAACGATTGTACTCCGCGTCAATCAGGGCTCGATTGTCTATCGGATTACCCGGATTGTCATCAGCCAGGCGGTAGAGGACCGCGCCGCGGCCGCCGGAATTGAAAAGTGAAATAAGCGAGGCGCGTTGGGTCGACAGATCCACGCCCAGATCATTGCGAATATTGGCGAGCATAGTGTCGACAAAATCCGGCCCGCTCAAACCGGCGGGATATCGGGCCAAAAACTCCGGTCGCAGCACAAATGCATTGCCCAGATCCGCCTGTGACGCACCTAAACTCGGACCGCCCACCACCCGCGCCCGATCTTTTACGAAGGCCGCATAGCTCGGCAGCTTCCTGGCTTCGGCCAGGGGAGCGCCCGGATTCGGGAAAGGCTGATCGTTGCCATAAACGGTCCGGTACAAGCGTACGACATAAGCAGCGGTCTGTTGATACTCGGGCTCGAAGAAGAACGCATCCGAAACGGTGACCCGAGAGTTGTTAAGACAAGTTTGATCCGCACCGCACGAAATCAACAATCCCGTCCAATAGTCCTCTCCTGCCTGATCCGGCAAGCGCTGGAGAAAGTCATAATAATGTTGCCTGACGAAGAACTGCGCGCCATCAATCGGATTTGTCCCCGGCGCGACTGTGTCGTCGTCAAGGACGGTGACGGTCGCCGTGTCTTGCTCGCCCAACACAGCCGAGCCACCTGAGGGATTGCTGAGCCTCAGATTAATCGTCTCGTTGCCTTCCTGGTAGACGTCGTTGTAGATGATCAGGCGGAACGATTTCTCGAGCTCGTTGGCCGCGAAAGTCAGCGTCCCGCTGGTTGTCAAATAATCACAACGTTGACTGGCCACTCCGCTTACGGCGCCGCATTCAACAAAGCCCGGGCTGTCGATGGTTTGGAAATCAACGGACGCAACCGGCGCCGGATCACCAGCACGTTTCACCGTGATCCGCAAGCTCAGCGCAGCCTCGCTGTGATCGAAGTTCGGCTGAGTAAACTGGAGTTGCGGAGCCAAATCGTCGTTTACAATCGTACCCTGGCCCTGACTATCGCTGATCATGGCATTCATGGCGGCGGAAAGATTCACCACAAAGGTTTCATCCGCCTCAAAGCCTGTGTCTCCGTTGACGGTAATTGAGACGGCCTTCGCTGTTTCTCCCGGGGCGAAAGTGAGCGTTCCACTCGCTGGCACATAGTCTGAGCCGGAAGATGCCGTGCCATCAGCGGTAGCGTAATTAACATTCACCGTCTGCCCACTGGCTGTCGCCAGGCTTACCGTAAACGTGGCCAGGCTGGTTCCTGCATTGCCTTCAGTCACGGCTACATCGTTGATCAAAAGTGTCGGCAGCGCGTCATCGTCATTGATCGTGCCGACTCCCTGATTGTCCCCGATGGTCGCATTAGTCGCATTCGAAAGATTAACCAAAAGCGTCTCATTAGCTTCGTTCGCCAGATCCCCATTAATCGTCACATTGATGGGCTGGGTCGTTATGCCGGGCAGGAAGGTCAACGTCCCACTCGCGGCCGCATAGTCACTGCCGGCGGTAGCAGTGCCGTTCGCGGTCGCGTAGTTGAGCGCCACAGTCTGCCCGCTTGCGGCCGACAAACTAACGGCAAAGGTGAGGGTGCCGGTGCCGACGTTTCCCTCGACAATGGACACGTCATTGATTGAAAGCGCTGGCTGGGCGTCGTCATTATTGATCGTACCCACGCCGAGGTTATCAGCAATTGTGGCGTTGCTTGGCGATGACAGGTTTACATTGAAGGTTTCATTTGGTTCATTTAATAAGTCGCCGTTAATCGTCACCGTGATCGGCTGGGATGTTTGTCCCGGCGCAAAGGTAACTGTGCCGCTATTGGCAACGTAATCGCTGCCTGCTGCGGCTGTATTATCAGCAGTTGCGAAATTCACGGTAACCGTCTGAGTACTCGTGCTCGACAGGGACACGGTGAATCCGGCGGTCGTTGTTCCAGCATTACCCTCAGTCACCGACACGTCGTTGATGGAGATGGTTGGAGTGGCGACGTCGTCGTTAGTGATAGTTCCGATCCCCTGGCTGTCGCTAATCGTGGCGTTCGTGGGACTGGAAAGGTTGACGAAGTAGGTCTCGTCCGGCTCAGGCGTCGTATCGCCGTTGATGGTTATGTTCACGGGCTGTGAGGTAAGGCCTGGCGTAATCGTCACGGTTCCGCTGGCTGCCACAAAATCGCTGCCCGCGGTTGCAGTGTTGCCGGTAGTGGCATAGCCCACCGTGATTGTCTGATAGCTTGGGTTCGACAGTGAAGCCGTAAAGGCGGCGTTGGTAGTCCCGGAATTACCTTCCGTAACAGTCACGTCGTTAATCGAAATAGTCGGCTGCGCGTCGTCGTTGGTGATTGTGCCGAGCGCCTGGTTGTCATCAATGGTGGCATTGGTCGCGTTTGAGAGATTCATGAAAAAGCTCTCGTTCGGCTCAAACGTTGTATCACCGTTGATGGTGACGCTTACCTGCTGCGTGGTCTGGCCCGGTGAAAAAGTCAGGGTGCTGTTGGTCGCTACATAGTCGCTGCCGGCCAACGCAGTGTTGTTCGCGGTTGCAAATTGCACGGTCACTGTCTGGGCGCTGGCAGGCGACAGATTCACTGTGAAGGTGGCAAAAGATATGCCGGAATTCCCTTCCGTCACCGACACGTCATTGAGGGCAATGGTGGAAGCGCCAAAGTACTGCACACGAAATACGGAGTTACTGCCGCGCGCCAGATAATACAAGCTGCCGTCATTCGCTGTCTGTATGTCGACCGGAAGAGAAATTCCCGTGGCAAAGTTTGGCGCCGTGCTGGTGGGTGGCGGGCTGAGCGGATCAATAGTCTTGAGCCAGCCTCCACAAAAATCGGCAAAAAAATACTTGCCGACATACAGCGCCGGAAATGTTGGTATGGTCGGATTGTAGAAAGCACCGCCGGTTATGGCACAGTTTGCGGGATCCGACGACGAATATTGGTAAATGGGATTCGTCATTCCGGCGACCCCGCAGGCTCCTTCACAACTGGGCCAACCGTAATTCGATCCGGCTATGCCGTTGTTAATCTCTTCCCAGGTATTCTGTCCCACATCATTGATGTGCATTCGTCCGGTGCCGGGCTGAAAAGTAAAAGTATAGGGATTACGTAAGCCAACACTCCAAATCGCGCGGTTGAGGCCGGTCGGAGAACCGGCGATATTCGGAAAGGTGAGCGGATTATCCGCCGGAATAGTCCCGTCGGGGTTAATGCGCAGCATTTTCCCCAGCCTGTTTGCGAGCGACTGCGCGTTTGCAGAGACCGCATTCTCGCCTACCGCGACGTAGAGCTTGCCGTCAGGCCCAAAGTGTATGGCACCGCCGTTGTGGTTCGTCGCACCCAGGCTTTCCAGATCGAGGATGGCCACTTCGCTTCCAGCCACGGCCACATCTTCGTTCGCAATGTCCGCAGTGAACCGACTGACGCGGTTATGAATCGTGGGAGTCGGCGCTGTGTAGTAGACATAGACAAAATGATTCGCGGCGTAATTGGGATCGATGGCGATACCCAACAGACCTCGCTCGCTGCCATTAGGCGAGTTGACGGAAATCGTCGTAAAGGGGGTCGGAAGCAGCGCGCCATTCTTGATAATGCGCAGGTTGCCGGACTGTTCACACACAAAAATTCGTCCGTCGGGGTGCAGTGCCAGCGCCGTGGGGTTGGCCAGGCCATTGATTTGCGTTTCCGCAAACCCGGCTGGCAAGGCGGCCTGCGCATCGTCGTTATTGATAGTCGCCACGCCCTGGCCGTCCGTAATTGTTGCATTAGACGGGTTCGACAAGTTGACGAAGAACGTCTCATTTGGTTCGTCGAGCAAATCACCATTTACGGTCACTGAGATCGGCTGCGAGACCTGGCCGGGGGTGAAGGTTACGGTGCCACTTGCAGCCACATAATCTGAGCCTGCTGTTGCCAGGCCGTTGGCCGTCGCATACTGAACCGTTACTGGTTGGGTGCTGGCTGCGGCAAGCGTCACCGAGAAATTGGCGGCGGTGGTCCCCGCGTTACCTTCAGTCAGACTTACATCGTTAATGGCAATACCCGGCAACGGCGGTCCGGAAGGCGCCTGAACCTGGACGGTTATCGGGCCCCCGGTTTTAAAGAAGCCAACGGTCGCATTCGTATTCTGGGGCGCCAGATTGGAATCAAAGCGGAAGTTATACATCGTTCCCCAGCGAATCGCGTTTGCATTCGGGTTCTGGGCGAAGGTTTCAGAAGTCCAGGTGAGTGAAGTGGCCGTCTGCGTTGAAGTCCAGGGCGTACTGCTATAGCCCGCATCACCGACAGTTCCATCGCCCGTAAAGCCATGTGATTGTGGCGGCGCATGGAAATCCAAATTGCTAATGGTAGCACCCGCCCCCAAAGGTATGCTGAGTGATTGGATAGCACGATCGAGATTTTGATTATAGACAGCGTACTCATAATGCCAGACGCCTGGTGACGGGTTGGTTACCTTATAGGCTACCGAGCCTGTCCCATCGACTCCGGGCACTGGCTCGAATGAATTTATGATCGCTCCCGGCCAGACAGAGAGGGCTGGCTTGGTCTGTGCAGTAGCTCCGGCAGGGGTAAAGGTGAAGCTAGTGGTGCCGGTGACGTTGAATTGTCGGAAGGAAGCGTTGTTGTACATGTTGCACTCACCCGGATGCGCCTGACACCAGGCATATTCATGGGGAGTCACGTACTGAGCTTCAGCGTAGTAGGTCGCCCCGGGGTTCAAGGTCGTGTTCAGGTCACTGGCATTAACCAGGATCCTGTGCGACGTGCCCACGTGCGTGTGGCCGGTGTGGCTGTTGGGTGTCGGGTTCGAGCCGGGAAAAGCACCCGTAAAAGGATTGACCCAGGCGCGCGATCCCAGACTGTTCTGGCTTCCATTCAAGCTGGTGGAATAAGGATCCGAGCAACCAACTCCGAGGTGTGTGCCATTGGCAGCCGGAGTACATGGACCGCAAACCGTCTCCTGCAAGGCGGTAAAGGCGTGTTTCAACCATGACTGGCCAATCTGTTCGAAGCGGTCGGTGTTACTGACGCCGCCACTCAAGCGATAAAGGTTCTGGGGAATGACCGGGTGGTCGTTGTTTGGCAATTGGAACCAGTCCAACTCCACATTCCCGAGGTTACATGAGGTTGTAGCCACGGCCAACCCAACCTGAGTCCCGTCACTTCCGGATTGGACGAGTGAGGGCAGATCTCCTACGATGACATCGGGACCGGCTGATAGCGTTGGTGCTGCCGCACCGGCAATACTCGTCAGTGCCGGGAGCGCCACGGAGCGGGCTTCGCCGTTAACAACCTGCGTGACCTCGATGGAACGCATAGTTGCGGTGATCGAAATAGTTCCTACTGCGGTTCCTTCTGCCGCCGGACGCCCAACTTTCGCAGCAAATTCCCTGGAAAGTAGCAGTCTCCCTTCCTTAATGCTTAGCATTCGGGTCTCGGCATCGTAATCGTAGAGGTTGCCTTCAATGTTGAAGAATACGAAGCCAGTCTTGCCATCGCTCACGACGATATCAAACGGTTGACTCCCGTCGACTTTCTCGATGACGAGTTGGTGCAGCGAGGAATTCAACCATGAAGGCCAGCCAGAAAAGGTCCGGGGTACCAGGGCCATCGAACCAGGCAGCGGGCCACGCAGGGAATTATCGAGAACCAGAATGGTAAAGAACGAATCCGGCGCGATGCCGAAGCGCAAAGTGTTCATTTGCCGCCGGGCCGGTCCCCCATTCAGCCGGCCGAAATCGATGTCCATAGTGACGCTTCCGTTCGCCACGATCATCTTTTCCAGGGTACCGGTCTGACCCTCGCTGTCGTGCTGTTGAGCGCGGGTTGAGAAGGCGTCCGAACCATTGCTTAGAAGCAGGAGTTGGAGCACCAAAGGCACCAGAATCATCTTCAACATTATTTTGGGGGTTCCTGTGATATCGGCTCACCTGAAGGAGACTGTATCTTTTCGCACATGCCCGCCCAATAAGTAAAGTATCAGAGCCGGAGTTTTTTGGGGTTCGGTACCTACTGCGAATCGAACTGAACTTCGCGACATGATCCAGAAACTGTCGCGGCGGTTGTATCAAATTGGTTTAGAATCATTGCTGCTGGCCAGATGAACCATATGAAACGCGGATGCGAGAGCCGGGCAGGAAAGGGGCGGCAGTCGATTCAGCTGCCTGTGATAAACCTTGCCGGGAATCAGGAAAGCGGTATTCGAAAATCGAAGACCAGCCGCTGGCGGGCGGCGACGCTCGTCACCGTCAATCTGCTGATGGTTGCCCACTTCATTCAGTGGCGTCTGATGAGGACGACGATTTCGCCCATCGAACCGTCCGAAACGATGTATACGCTGCAGCAGGGCGCGGTCAATGCGGGGTTTATTTTTTTTGCGCTCGCCATCCTTGCGACTCTGATACTTGGTCGCTTCGTCTGCGGGTGGGGCTGCCACATCCTGGCTTTGCAGGATCTTTGTGGTTGGCTGTTGAAGAAGCTTGGCCTAAATCCCAAGCCCTTTCGGTCGCGGTTACTCGTTTTTGTTCCGCTGGTTGGCGCGCTGTATATGTTCGTCTGGCCCACGGCCTATCGCGCTTTTTCGAAGCCGGATGACGAACCACTGATCCCGCAATTTACTAATCATCTGGTCACCAGCAATTTTTGGGAAACTTTTCCTTCCCTCGCCGTAGCCATCCCATTTCTTTTTGTTTGCGGATTCATGACCGTCTACTTTCTGGGACAAAAAGGCTTCTGCACTTACGCCTGCCCCTACGGAGGCTTCTTCAGTCTGGCTGACAAGATTGCGCCCGCAAAAATTCGGGTCACTGACGCCTGTAATCAATGCGGTCACTGCACTGCCACCTGCACTTCAAACGTGTTGGTCCATTTGGAAGTCAAACAATATGCGATGGTCGTCGATCCCGGCTGCATGAAATGCATGGATTGCATCAGCGTCTGTCCTAATGACGCCTTATATTTCGGATTTGGAAAGCCGGCGGTTGCGGTACCGAAAACGCTCGGCCCCGCGAGGCTCCATTCACTGACCTGGCCTGAGGAAATCATCGCTGCGGCTATTTTTCTGGCGAGCTTCCTGGCGATTTGGGATGTCTACCTCATCGTGCCTATGTTGATGGCGCTTGGTTGGGCCACGATCACCACGTTCCTCGCCTTAAGGACGTGGCGGCTATTCCGGGCGAGGGACCTCGCCTTTTACCGCTTCAGTTTGAAGGCGTCAGGACAGATCAAACACGCGGGCTGGGTATTTGCAGGTTTTGCGGTTCTTTGGATTGGTTTGAATGTTCACAGCGGCTGGATTCGCTATAACGAATTCGAGGGTGAGCGCGCCTTTCAACGAATCCAGATACCGGACGAACTGGCGCTCGCGCAGGCGAACCCCGGGCCCTGGCTCAGCGAGATCGATCGCCAGAGTATCATTGTGGGCACGAAACACCTCCAGGCGGCTTCGAGTCTTGGTTTCTTTACCAACAGTGCAGCGCTTTCAAAGCTGGCATGGTTTGTCTACCTGGCCGGCGATGCGGATCGCTCTCTGCAGTTGCTCGCCCTTGTCACAGATTACCAACAGGGACAAGCAAAAGCGTTGAGCTTGTATTACAGCGGCGCAATCCTGAACCGCCTGGGACGATATGAGCAGGCGCGGGTGACTCTGGAGCGTGCTTTGGCAGAGCGACCGGACTTGATTCTTGCTCGTGAGGAAATGGGGGAGGCGCTTTGGCAGTTGGGGCGGAAAGACGAAGCCCTCGGAGTATGGAGCGATGCTGTGCAACGAAATCCGGGACTCGTGCTGGCCAACAATCAACTTGCCGGCGCCTTGGTTTCACTGGGCCGGCCGGCGGCGGCCATTGTCTACGAAAAACAGGCGGACCAGGTCACACCCGAAAACCCGCTTTTCCATTGGATGATCGCTCTGCGGCTCGCCAACCTCGGGATGAAAGAGCTGGCCGAGAAACATTTTCAAAAGGCCATTGATTTAGACCCCTCGCTCCAGGCCAGGCGACCAAATTGATCGCAGTGACCGCTTGGTACGCAGCGCTACTAAAAACCCCCGGCAAATAAATTCGCCGGGGGCTTCTTGATCGCGCGCGTTCGCGTCCTACGAGCTTAGTATATCGAGCCGCCGTTGCGACCACCATTGCGACCGCCGCCGCCGTTACGATCTTCGCGCGGCTTGGCTTCGTTGACATTCAACGCGCGTCCGCCGACATCTTTGCCGTTGAACTGCGCGATTGCTGCCGCTCCTTCTTCCTTGGATGACATCTCCACAAAGCCAAAGCCGCGTGAGCGACCGGTTTCGCGGTCCTCAATCAGGGCAACGCTTTCGACCGTGCCCGCCTTGGCGAACAGAGTTTGCAGATCATCCTTTGAAGTATTAAAAGAGAGATTACCGACATATAGTTTCATTGACATAAGTTTCTTACCTTTCCCCGGTTGGGGACATAACAGAAGCAGCATGCGGAACATGGTAGCTTCCCAATTTGCTAAGGTTGTTGGGATTACATATCCATGCCGCCGGGCATTGCCCGCGGTTTATCATCTTCCTGTAGCTCAGAAATAAGGGCCTCGGTGGTCAGCATCAAGCCCGCGATTGATGCAGCATTTTGCAACGCGCAACGCGTGACTTTGGCGGGATCAATTATCCCTGCGGCCACCAGGTCCTCAAACGTTTCAGTAGCGGCGTTGTAACCAAAGTTCGGGTCTTTGCTGGCTCGAACTTTCTCAACTATTACCGCACCTTCCTTGCCGGCGTTTTGGACTATCTGACGCAACGGCTCTTCAAGCGCGCGCTTTACTATGTTGACGCCGATTTGTTCGTCGGGGTCGCCAGCGGCCGCGCCATCTTCGTCCGTTTCGTAGATCTTGTATTTGTCCAAAGCCTTGGCCGCACGAATCAGAGCGACGCCGCCGCCGGCTACAATGCCTTCTTCAACTGCGGCTCGCGTGGCGTTCATGGCATCTTCGACGCGCGCTTTCTTTTCTTTCAATTCAGTTTCAGTGGCCGCACCCACACGAATCACGGCGACTCCGCCAACCAGTTTCGCCAGACGCTCCTGCAATTTCTCGCGATCATAGTCTGACGAGCTGTCCTCAATCTGCGTGCGCAGCGTTTTGACGCGCGCTCTCAAGTCGTCGGTTTTACCGGCGCCGTCAATAATAGTTGTGTTGTCTTTGCTGAGGGTCACTTTCTTGGCCCTGCCGAGGTCCTCAACCTTCACGTTCTCGAGTTTGATACCGAGGTCTTCACTGATGACCTTGCCGCCGGTCAGGACTGCGATGTCATTCAGCATTTCCTTGCGACGATCGCCAAACCCAGGTGCTTTGGCGGCGGCCACGTTGATCGTGCCGCGCAATTTGTTGACCACCAGAGTGGCCAGCGCTTCGCCATCGACGTCTTCGGCAATGATCAGAATTGGTTTACCGAGCTTGGCAACCTGTTCCAGAATTGGCAGCAAGTCTCTCATCGAAGAAATTTTCTTCTCGCTCAGCAGGATGACCGGATTTTCGAGCACGGCTTCCATCTTTTCGGCGTCAGTGATGAAGTAGGGCGACAAATAGCCGCGATCAAACTGCATTCCTTCAACAAATTCCAGGTCCGTTTCCATCGTTTTCGCGTCTTCGACAGTGATCACTCCGTCCTTGCCGACCTTCGCCATTGCTTCGGCAATCAATTCGCCGATGGCCGCGTCGCCGTTGGCGGAAATCGTACCGACCTGTGCAATCATGTCGCCCGCAACTGGTTTTGAAAGTTTCTTGATCGCCGCCGTAGCCCGCTCAACTGCTTTGTCGATGCCACGCTTTAGGGCCATCGGATTGGCGCCGGCAGCGACGGTTTTCACGCCTTCGCGGTAGATCGCCTGGGCCAGGACTGTTGCTGTTGTGGTGCCGTCGCCGGCCACGTCCGACGTCTTGGAAGCCACTTCACGCACCATTTGGGCGCCCATGTTTTCCTGGGCGTCCTTCAAATCAATCTCTTTGGCCACCGTCACCCCATCTTTGGTGATAGTCGGGCTGCCATAGGATTTGCCGAGGACGACGTTGCGGCCGCGGGGGCCAAGCGTGATTTTCACCGCATCGGCCAGTTGATTGACGCCGCGCAGAATTGCTGCGCGAGATTCTTCACCATGAACTATTTGCTTTGCCATAACTTTTGTTCCTTCTCCTAATCGATCTTTGTGACGCAAACTGGTTTGCGGATTTCAGTACCGCAGACTATGCGTTCTTCGAAAGCTTGAATGCCGGGCCTGGTTCGCAAACTACGAGTTCGCGTACACCAAGAGCCTACTTACCTTTCTTGCCACCGGTCGCAGCGCCGGCGCGCGTAACAATGCCGAGGATTTCGTCTTCCCGCAAAATCAACAGGTCTTCACCGTCAATCTTGATCTCGGAGCTGCTGTATTTACCAAAAAGGACGCGGTCGCCTTTCTTCACATCCAGAGGTTGGCGCGTGCCGTCTTCCCGGTACTTTCCTTCGCCGGCGGCAATCACTTCGCCTTCCTGGGGCTTTTCTTTCGCGCTATCGGGGATAATGATGCCGCCGCGAATTTGCTCGCCTTCCTCAATCCGCTTCACGATCAGGCGGTCATGTAGTGGTGTAATATTCGTCTTCATAACTGGTTACCTTCCTTATCGGCTTCCTGAGTCCGCCCGTTCCCGTATTTCAGTGAGATGACCGCCGGGTAAGGCTGATTGCGACTTCTCATGTTCACACCGCCGCAGTTCGGTAATCACGAAGCCTCTTGAGGAAGATCGGAACCGTTACCACGGGTTTGCTGGAGAACGTACGACGTTTGGACTCTCTGAGTTATTGAGCTGTGGATTTCAGGTGATCTGGAAGATCCCAGAGGAGCTGAGAGCGGAGTAAGCTGGACTCGGTTCAACTCTCACCTTACGCTAACGGCCCGGATATGTCCAATGCACGCGAAGTGATTGCTCACTGGGTTTTGGTCGCTTCCTCGTTCTACGCTTTGGCACCTGGAAATTCCGCTGAGAAAATTCGAACTTATTTGGAGAACAAAGTTCAAATCCGGAGATCGGAAATCTGCCGCCCCGACCCCGGTGGTGTTCCCGACTGCTACCCCCTTGACTATGACCAGCAGATGAATTAAAAGCTGCTTTGATTTCAGTCGCAAAAATGCCATCCCGGCATAAGGAAGTTCGGGCAGTATGGGTTCGTGACTGCGACCCGAACGGCAATCAGTTCCACTTCTGCACCGCAAGGTAATCGCCCAGTTGTCAGTCGTCAGTTCTTCCACCAAATAACCCCGACCGGTTCATGCCGGCAAATAGGAGAAAACAATGCGCAGATTAATTCTTGTCCCCCTAACGATCCTGTTGTTCTGCTTTGCCGCCGCAGGACAGCAGGCCCAACCGCAACCCCAGCCCCTAACTTTCTACTATGGCTATCACGTGATTCCCGGCAAGGAAGACGAGTTTATGACTCTGGTTAGAACCGTCGGCGCGCCAGTCCGCGACAAGTTATTGGCCGACGGCGTGGTCTTGGCCTGGGGTATAGAGACCCCTGTCCTGCGCTCCCCAGGTGGGACGACACATCTAATCTGGTTTAGCGTGGCCAACTGGGATGGGGTTGAAAAAGTAATGAACGGCATGGAGGCCCAGCAGGCAAAACTGGCAGCTGATGAAGCCAAAGCAGCAGAAGCCGCTCGCGCAAGAAGACAAACCCCGGCGATGACTACGGCCGAGCGCACTCGCGAGGTATTTGACATGAGCAAGACGCGCGACTGGCTGACACGCGATCTCGTTTCCGGCTACGGGGCGCCTCCCGCGGCTGGCGTGTTGCCATTCACCCGCTACAACTTCGTGAAAGTGAAACCAGGCAAAGGTGCTGACTATCGCCGGGCCTGGGAAAAGTACAATAAACCTGTCTACGACAAACTTGTCGCCGATGGTGTGGTCCTGGCCTATGGACTGGCTGCGGAAGAGGTGAAGACCGATGGTGATTTCACCCACTTCATTTGGGTGGCCACGGCAAACATGGGCGCCGCAGACAAGATCGCACCAACCTTTAACGCCGATCGCGCCCGGCGATCGGAAGAGGAACGCAACGCTATCACCGAGCTATTTCTTAGTTTGACCGAACCAGACAAGGCCAGGTCCGTTGTCACGCGGTCCCGAATGTTCAGATTGCCCGCACAGAAATAAGGCGGGAGTCTTGCGCTTTGAGCAGCTAATATCTTTTCCCAAGGAAATGAGGCCAGTCCGCACCGGGCTGGCCCTTTTCAGCGACTCCCGCGCCGTTTCCTCATCTGTAAACTCGTCGTCCGGCGCCTCTGAAGTGGAATGCCCACCTCACCCATTCAAGCCCTCTCTCCTATCGCTCACTGCTTCCCCTGCGGCAATGCCTGTGCGGCTTGCAGAATCTGTTCCGGCCGAGCGCGCACCCAGTAGTTTTCAGTGAGGTTCACCCAACGCACGGTGCCGGAAGAATCAAGGAGAAACTCGGCGGGCCGCGAAATGTCGTGTCCATCGATTCCCGCGCCCGAGTGGACCAGATCATAGCGGCGGATCACTTCCGCTTTTGGATCAGATAAGAAAGTGAACGTGTAGCCAGCCTGCGTACGCAGTGTTTGGGATTCCGACGGACTGTCGACGCTGATGGCAACCGGACGAATCCCCACCTCATGGAACCTGGCCAAATTCTGTTCAATACTCCGCAACTCGGAGTTGCACAAGGGTCACCAGTAGCCCCGGTAAAAAATTAACAGCACCCCTTTTGGCGTCTGACCATTTACCGGAGCAGAGCGCAGTTCCGCGAGTGGAGTCTCCCTTCCGGTCGAATCGGCGAGGGAAAAGTCGGGGGCCTTTTGTCCAACTTGTGGAGCTCCGTGGGAAGCTGGTAACCACCTGGCCATAACAAATGCAGAAAAGAGAAAAAGGCCGATGATTGTAAAGCCAAAGGCCGCCAGCAACGACGCCGCCACCTTTGACTTACGCGGCCGGCTGGCCGTGAACCCGCGCTTCAGACCCAACACCAGCAGCGCTGCGGCCGCCAGAAAAAGGACAAGGTTGGCCCAGGGAAAGTCGCGCGTCAGGGGAAATTTCACGAACAAGAGGGGAAAACTAAGCGCCGCAAGCACGCTTAAGAGCAAGCCTGCCCAGCTCATCCAATTGAATCGAGTCGTCATAACACCTTCTTCTTGAGTGCGCGTTCGGTTGTCTGGACTCTATAGCACATCTGATAATGCGAATCGAGCGTGTAAAAGAAAGCTGCCGGTTCGTCATCAACGTGGCACAGTTGAGTGCGTTCTTGACCTTCGTCCTAATCAGTGTAATCTGCGTAAGCTCGGCATAACATAAAAGACCGGGAGACAACCATGAAAGCCGAATTCAAAGCTGCCTATCCGTATACCGGCGATAAGATGAATCTGCCCGTCGAGAGTGTGGACGCCGCGCTTCCTTTTTACGAAGCGGTGATGGGGTTCAAAGTGCTGGCACAGAGTGATTCGCCCCACAAGTCAGCCACACTGTCACGGGACCATATTCAAATTGGCTTAGCCGAAAATGGCGGCGACCCCACCCAGGAAGGGTGCTTCTTCGAAGTTGATAATGCCGAAGCCGCTTTCATGGAGTTGAAGGCTAACGGGTTGCCGCAACAAGAGGCAAATTTCAGAATCGACCGGCACGGCGACCGATCATTCAAAGTCTTTTTTGTCGTGGCCCCGGACGGGTTGTGTTATTGCCTGGGCGAGCCCCAGGAGTGAAAACAGGTTATTAATCCGTGGACTTCCATTCAATGATCCTTCAGCAGGACATTGCCCAGTCATTCCACTCCCCGCTCGTGCGCGCGCTGCTCGGCGCGATTGCGCTGGGGCTGCTCTATGTCTTGTGGAGAGAAGTGCGCAAGATTCCTGCCCGGTTGTTCACGCTGATGGCGACAGCTTTTGTGGACATGCTGGGACTGCTGATGATCATTCCGCTCCTGCCCTTCTATGTAAAAACACTGGGCGGCTCCGGAGTCGACATTCTGGGTATGCACTTTGGAATTGGCATGATCGTCGCAGTCATTGTCGCAGCCTATACTCTCGCGCAGTTATTGAGCGCGTCTATGTGGGGACGCTTCTCTGACCGGGTAGGCCGGCGGCCCACTCTGCTAATCGCGCTGGGTGCTTCCGCTATTGCTTACCTGATCTTCGGTTTCGCTCACTCCCTGATGGTGCTCTTTCTTTCTCGAGTCGTGCAGGGAGCAGGTGGCGGCACAGTAGGTGTGATTCAGGCTTATGTGGCTGACTCCACTGATCCCAAAGATCGAGCGCGCGCTTTGGGCTGGCTGTCGGCGACAACCAATCTCGGCGTCGCGCTGGGACCGGTGCTGGGTTCCTTTGCGTTGACGCTGGGCAAGCGGGACCTGATGCCCGGAGCGGCAACGATGCAAATGGGCCATGCGGCGCCGGGCATTATTGCGGCGGCCTTATGCGCGCTGAATATGATTTTCGTCGCGCGCTACTTGAAAGAGTCGCGTGATTTCACTGAACAGGCGCAGACTGGCGCGGCACGGCGCACTTCAACGCAGGCGATCTGGCGCGTCGTCACCCATGCGCGCGAGCCATCTTCCCGTCTCATCTGGATCTATGCGGTCGGCATCGGCGCTTTTCAGGGAAGCTTTTCCGTCCTCGCGCTTTTCCTGAACGCGCGTTTCCAGGTTACAGAACAGACAATTGGTTATTTCTTCATGTATGTTGGGGCCATCTCGGTTTTTGCACGCGTACTGCTATTGGGGCGCGCGGTCGATTGGCTCGGGGAGGCGAACCTTTCACGTCTCGGTATTGGACTGCTCGCTGCCGGCGTGCTGGGGATGCCACTGTCACGTAATCTGGGAATGCTGGCCCTGGCTGTCGCGCTGATCCCTTTGGGCACGGCCTTTACGTTCCCCTGCGTTACTGCGCTTTTGTCGCGGGTCATCGCTCCCGGCGAGCGCGGCCTCTACATGGGCATGCAACAGACTTATGGTGGTATTTTCCGCATCATTGCGCCACTCTTTTTTGGCTGGACGTTCGACCGGATCGGAGTCTCGGCGCCGTATTTTTTCTCGTCCGCTTTTCTGCTGGCCACCATTTCCCTCGGCTTCGGTCTGGACAAATACGCCCGGCCGGGACGCCGCCCCGCTCCGGAACGTGCGGGTGACCGGTAGTTTTAATTGAGCTCCAGAATTACGCCAGCTGGCCTGAGGTCCATAAGTCCCATTTTTTTGTCCGCTTGCAGCCGGCGATGAGATACTTCTTGCTTATTGACCTCAGCGACAAATTTCAACCAGTGCCTTTATGCCTGATTTGACCTTCCCCCTGTGCGCTGTTTAGCATCGCAGAACTTCAATCAGCACGGAACGTACAAACAGCCGGGGGAACAAGTCATCGATCCATTCACCGTTAAAAAAATAGGAATTTCGATTGCCTGGATTGTTCTGGCCACGCTGCATGGTTATGGCGCAGCCTGGCTGGCGATCTGGATGCTATTTCATCCCTATAAGCCCATCAAGCTTTTCGGCGTTACTATCTGGCCGCAGGGTATGATTCCCCGTCATCGCGACAAGCTGGCCCAATCAATTGGGAAAGCGGTGGGTAGTGAACTGGTTTCGCAGGAAACAATCTTTAACGCCTTGTTCGAAACAGACTTCTTTCGGCTGCGGGTCGAAGGCTTTGTCACCTCCTACTCGGAAGATCTGCTCGCGACGGTCCATCCTTCATTCATTGATGCCTTGCCGGCCGCAGCGCGCACACCAGTGCTCGATACTATTTTTTCGCTGCAATACCGGCTGGCCGAATACATCGCGGCCATGCTCAAAAGCGAAGAAACGGCAGCGGCAATCGAAGGGTTTGTCGATCGACAGTTGAATGATTTGCTGAGCCACCGCCTGGCCGACACGGTGGGAGACGAAGTCTTCACTCAGGTGAGCAACTTTGTCGCAGAGCGCTTTCAAAAGCTGGTGCGCGAAGACGGCTTCGAAACGACTGTGCGCGATTTCATCAGCGGCAGATTGGATGACCTGGCACGGAGCGGCGCTACCCTGGCCGAAACGGTGACACCGGAGACGGTGACCTTTTTGAAGGAACGCCTGGACCAGCAGGTCCCGCCCATCGTGCATCAGCTTGCCGACATCGCCAGCAGCCAGAACACGCGAAAACAAATCGGCGCGCTAATCAAACGCGAGGTCGACGATTACTACGAGCAACTCTCGCTGATCAAAAAGATATTCATCTCGCGTGAGCGTATTCATCGCGAAGTAGACGAACTGGTCAACAACACCCTGCCCAAACGGATTGAAGAATATTTGCGCGGCCCGGCCTTTGAACAGGAAGCGGAAAACTTCCTCAACACCACGATCGATAAGGTCCTGGCACGACCTTTCAATGAGATCATTGGACAGATCGAGCCGGAACGGTTCGAGTTAATCAAAGCGCAGATAGCTGAACGCATCCTCGAGCTGGTCCAGAGTCCTGAACTTGCGGAATCGGTTTCCCGGTACACCTCTGATGGCCTTGCACGACTGCGCCCGCAAACATTGGGAGGCTTGCTTGAGCACCTGACCCCCGATTCACTCGAGCGAGTCAAGATTTTTCTCACCAGGGGCCTGCTGTCTCTGATTACACGTGAGGACACTGCCCGCACCATCAACGGCATCTTAAGTTCGCAGGTGGAGCGCCTGCTGGTTGCGCCCATTGGCCGCCTGGGTGACCACCTTTCAGAACGCACCGTCAAACGCGCCACCGACACACTGGTGGAAAAAATTACTCTTTCGGCGCGTGAGCGACTGCCCGCTACGATTGCCGAGTTCGACGTTGGCGGTCTGGTGCGAAACAAAGTTTCGGCGTACCCTCTCGACAAGCTGGAGACTCTGATTCTCTCCGTAGCCGGCCAGCATCTGAAGACCATCGAATTCTTTGGTGCTGCCATTGGCTTTGTGATTGGCGTGGGCCAGGCCATTTGGACCTGGGTCATCATGCGTCCGTCACCATAGGGTCTGGCAGGAGCGGCTCCAGGCCCCGAAGAGCCAATTGCTCCGCCCTCAGTCCGCACGCCTTCTGTCCTTTTATTTGCGGAACATCAGGGCCCAGCCAGCCGTTCTTCTTGATGGTTGGGCTTTTATAGGGGAAGACCCGGAATACCATTGAAATTGGGGGAATATTTTATGTATTGCGCCACCTGCGGAACCCCGGTTACTGCCGGACTCAGCTTTTGTAATCGCTGTGGTACCAGCCTTTCCAAAGAGCGAATTGGGGCGAAGGATAATTCGACTTTTGCCGGCCTGATCACCGCAGTGGTGCTGGTGGCAATCTTTGGCCTGGCCATCATGTGTGGAGGGGCTATCGCGTTAAGAAAAGGCGCAGACCTGCATGAGCCGGCGGTAGTATTTTTCATGATGATGAGTTTCGCCATCGTGGGCTTTGTCGAATTTTTTCTCGTGCGCCAGGTTGCGCGTGTGACTGAATCCGGACGCAAGCAGGACGGCTTAAGGCAAGCCGCTCTACCACCACAACCGCTGTTTCAACCGGCTCTGGTACCGGCCAGTGAGGTAAAGGTCGCGCAATTACGACCCGCGCTTGAAAGCGTTCCCAGCGTCACAGAAAACACTACCCGCACACTTGAGCATGATTTCCGACGAAACCAGAATACTAACTGAAGAATTAAGTTGGCGGCGTGCAGTGACTGAAGGCTGCTTCTTCAAAGAAAGGTAATGACGACCATGAAAACAATCCCCCTTGCTATCGCCCTGATTTCTTTGGCGGCGTTGCTGGGCGGCTGCCACTTTTCCCATATGGGAAACAAGGTAACAGGCTCCGGCGTGCGCAAAACTGAAACGCGAGCGGTGCCGGCTTTCAAAGCCATCAATACCGAAGGTTCCTTTGAAGTCGAAGCAACCTGCCAAGAGCCGGAACGCCTGGAGATTGAAGCTGACGACAACATCCTGCCTTTAATCCATAGCGAAGTTAAGGACGGCGTTTTACAGCTCAGGTCTGACAGAGGCTACAATTCGCGGCAAAGTGTTATCGTGCGCATTTCGTTGCCAAACCTGGAAAGCGTGTCGGCTACCGGCGCGGGAAAATTCCGTATTCGTGGGGTCAGGACCGACTCGTTCGCCGTGCGGACGACGGGCGCTGCAAGCGTCGTTGCCTCAGGTGAAACCAGGAGCCTGGAGATTCACACTACCGGCGCCGGCGCCGTCGACGCACATGCGTTGCGCGCCGAGAAGGCCGACGTCAGTTCGACAGGCGCAGCCAAAGTTGACGTCTATGCCAGCGAGCAACTGGACGCCACCGTTTCCGGCATCGGGCAGATCACCTACGGCGGTGACCCGAAAACTGTGAACAAGCACGTGAACGGGGCTGGCACAATCAACAAGCGGGCGGAGAGTAGCTATTGAAGCAAGACCGCGGCGTTTTTTGTCGACCGCGTGATTATTCCGTGAAGACCTTCCTCTAGTTAAACTTCAGTCAAGCCGTCCATCCCCCGCAGCGAAAGTCCCTCAATCCACCCGAAGGCGCGCCGTGCCCAGGCAGGAACTGAACCGTCAATGGGTCGCTCGCGGGTTCACTGCCGTTGAAGACATTGTCTATGTCGGCCTGGGGATCTTATTGGCCGCCAGTGCCCTGGTCCTGTTGGTAAGCGGCGTAATCAGTCTGGGTCAGAATCTGACAGCGGTCTCCTTGCCGACCAACATTGTCGCGCTGCTCGATCGAATCCTGCTCATCCTTTTGGTAATAGAGTTACTGTACACGGTGCAGATCTCATTTCGCGAGCATGGCCTGATTCCGGAGCCGTTCCTGCTGGTCGGACTCATTGCCGGAATCCGCCGGGTGCTGGTGCTGACAGCAGAGTTCGCACGGGTCCAGGACCAGCCTGAAGACGTATTCCAGCGCTTCATCAAGGAACTCGTCGTGTTGACTTTGCTGATCGTGGCCATGGTAATTTCGCTGGTGCTGCTGCGTAAGCGGGTTGCCTGGAAAGCTCCCGAGCGGGCCAACTGAATTTTAGGAGTCCTGTACCGGTGCGGGTGCATGGCCAGGGCTGAACCGTCAGGGAAGCCGACCTTTAGTTAGTTGCTTGCGCCGGTCCGCCACCAGGCCGATCTGTCTGGCCCCAAGTCTCTTCATTATTCCAATCAGGCTCACAACATCACCGTATGGGCTATTGACAGAAGCTTTGATATAGACCATTCGATACTGCGGGTGACGGCGGATTGCGGTGCTTAGTTCCCGCGAATGCAAAGCCAGATGCGCCTGCTCGTATTCTTTAAGCTTACTTTTGAGCGTCACTTCTATCTGATGCGTGTTGTAGGCCCGGCCTAACCACTCTTTCCCGAGGTACACATCTCGCTGATCAGCCAGACACACTACAATCACGTGATTCCAACAAAACTGATCTGCGGAGTCGCTTTCTTCAATCACTGAATTGTCGTCCGCAAGCGCAAGGTTGTCGTAGCGTACGATTTTGCCTGCCAAAAAAACAACGACCCGATGAAAGCTGACGCCGACACAAAGTGCCGGCACCACAATAGCAAGTCCTAAAGTCCGGCTCTTCATTTTGACCACCGAGATTGCCGCTGAACAATTAGACGCGGCGCCTTGTTTTTAGTTCCGCGACCGCATATGTTATTTTCTGTTGACTTTCCGCTGGATACTTACTAAAAACCAGTTGGCCTAATCTCTTAAAGGAGCTTCTTCCAGATGACCTACGTAGTTGTTGAGCTATGCGTTGACTGCAAGTACACCGACTGCGCCGCAGTCTGCCCCGTCGAGGCGTTCCACGAACTGCCGGATCGCCTTTATATAAACGCGGACACCTGTATTGACTGTGACGCGTGCGTGCCCGAATGTCCTGTCGAAGCGATCTTTGCCGACACGAATGTCCCCGAGCAATACGCTGACTGGACAGAGATGAACATCCAGGAGGCGCCCAAGTATCCGATCATCAGCCAAAAGATTCCGGCTCTGCATGGGCCAAGCTGCGCCGGCCCGGAAGAACAGCATTAAAGTCGGTACCAGACGAGCAGTGTTTTCTGATACTGCTCGTGCCAGACCATCAATGCCGCGTAAAAAGCAACACCCTTCGCAGTGTTGCTAGTTACGCGGCTCGTTGTTTTAGGCCTTCCTCATTCCTGGTCTTGCTTCACATTCTTTTGAGTTTCGCTCCAGACCGTGGATGGCGGGGAAGAAACTTATTGTGAGAATTTCTCCGCCGTACCAATCCGTTTGCTAATCGGCCTGCGTATTTTCACCGAGTTCGCAAAAACAACAAGTTCGACAAAAAGGAAGGGCAGGAAATACGTGAAGAAAATATCTCTAATGCTGCTGCTCGCAGTAGCTGCAATTGCAATCGCCAATCAAAGTGCTTCGGCACAAATGAAGTCAATGAATCCGATGGTGGGTGGCGCGCCGATGATGGCCTCCAAGGACATCATCGACAACGCCGTCAATTCGGCTGATCACACTACGCTCGTCGCTGCAGTCAAGGCAGCTGGGTTGGTCCAGACGCTCAAGAGTAAGGGACCATTCACCGTGTTCGCGCCGACAAATGCGGCTTTTGAAAAGCTGCCAGCCGGCACGGTTGACACTCTGCTCAAGCCGGAAAATAAAGATATGTTGACCAAAGTCCTGACCTACCACGTTCTGGCTGGAAGGCTCGATGCCAAAGCTATTGCGAAAAAGATCAAGGCAGGACACGGCAAAGCGATGTTCAAAACTGTGAGTGGCGGCACTCTGACCGCGGCGATGAACGGCCGCAGTTTGGTGCTGACAGATGAAAAAGGCGGCACCTCGATGGTTTCAATCGCCAATGTCTACCAGTCAAACGGCGTCATCCATGTAGTTGACACCGTACTGTTACCTAACTAACCGCACTCCGCAATGGCCAGTTTAGAAGGCGCTTCCGATCTCTCTTCGGCAGCGCCTTCTAATTTTCTTGAGGCCAGCAGCCTGCGAGTAGAAGGTCATCCGGCTTGACCCACTTTCATTGACGAGGAAAAACTTCGCAGCCTATGATTCGGACCTGTGTTACTCTCCGTTTTCAAAGTCCGGCTACTCGCCACTGCATAAGGAGACCTGCTTGATCACCTGCCGCCGAATGACTGCCGCGGATGTACCCGACGCGTTCGACATGTTGAGTTCCTTTCTCGGTGAAGATGAACACTACCTGGCCAGCAGCAAAGCCTACGGAGATCGCGGCACCGAAGCCTTGATGGAGGCGCTGGATCTGTTCCTCAACCGGCCTGAACTTGGCTTTGTCTGGCTGGCTTACGATGAGGAAGGACCCGCCGGCATGTGCGTTATCTGCTATGCCATTTCGACTTCCCTGGGGACTTTGGTGGCCAAGCTCGACGATGTTTCCGTGAAGGCCAACCGGCGCGGCCGGGGCACGGGCAGCGCGATGATCTCGCAGCTAAAACAGGAATTGCACAAACATCACGTTATGCGCATTGATGTTGCAGTCCACGTGGACAATCCAGAAGCACGCACCTTTTATGAAAAACTTGGCTTTGCTGCCTTGAATGAAGAGCGACTTGCCTGTTTGATCTGATCCAGCATCCAGTCTATCGGCCGATTTCTCCCGCAGACATTCGTCTGGGCGACGCCCAGGCGAATTGGTCGGGAGTTATCCGTGGGTGCTCATTTTAGAGCGTCAAAGCCGGTCCCGGGACCCGGCGCCAACCCTTCGACGAAATGATCCAGGCCCAGCCAAAAACTCCAGCTGTGATGATAGAAGGCGAGCGGAAAAAGCATTGCCAATGCAAAGAGGACGCCGAGAATCAGCTGATAATGCGCTCCAAAGATCGGCAGAGAAAGCAGGTAGACGAGCACAATCACTAATTCCGTGCCGACCACATTGGCCAGGATCGCGCCTACAAAAAACCCATCCTCTCGCTTGAACAGCACCTTACACGATGAACACAGATGTTTGATGTGGAACGGCCGAGCCACTATTGAGGCCTGACCGCAGGCCGGACAACGAAGTCTGAGCGAGCGTGAGAATGTAGCGATTAATGAACGTCGGCCAATCATTATGGATGAATCTTCTTAGTCACTTAAGCGACAGGCAATTCAGTGCGCCTGCGGTACGTTAGACTTGCTGGTGCGGAACCTGCCAGCCCGACCCGATTATGGTGTGGCTCCTATCACAGGCTCGCAGACGACCGGAAAGTTCACGGAATTAGCAATGAAACAAAGGTGGTGTGCCCGCTCGTGAAGCGTCGTCGCCAGTTCAGTGTCTTTATTGCCCGCGAAAGTGACTACTGGTCGCAACGTTACCTGGGTGAAGCGCCCGCCGCCATCTTCGGACTCGACCATTGTACCTTCGGCCTGGTCCTGATAATTGATAACGACCAGGCCGGCTTCGGAACTAAGGTGCAAGTACCAAAGCATGTGGCAGGCTGAGAGCGAGGCCAGCAAAAGTTCCTCCGGATTGTAGCGCGTCTTGTCGCCTCGAAAGTTCGGGTCAGAGGAGCAGGGTATGAGGGGTTTGCCTGGCGCTGAGATCTCGTGATCGCGTCTGTAGGCACGGTAGTTCTCTGTGCCCAGACCATCGTTGCCGGTCCATACCGTTGCTACTGAATATGAATGATGCTTATCTTTGCTGCTCATCTCCTCGCTCCCCTTATGTCGGCGGCTCATTTTGTCCCGCTTTGAGATCTTACCGATCCTTTCCAATCCTCGGCAATCAGGGCCCAGCGTTCATGATCGCGCCATCGGCCTGCTATTTTCAAATACCGGCGTGAAAACCCTTCACGACGGAATCCGGCCCGCTGTACTAAAGCAATCGACGGGATATTGGCTGGCTGAATGTTTGCCTCCAGACGGTGGAGTTTCAAATCGCAAAACGCGTGTCTGAGCATCAGTTTCAGGGCTTCAGTCATATAACCACGGCCGGCAAAAGTCGCGCCGATATAGTATCCGAGGTAGGCGTTTTGAAATCCCCCGCGAAAAATCTGGCTCAGATTGATAGCACCGGCGATCGCTCCATCCGCGGTGCCGCAAATCAGGAAACTGGCCGCATCTGCCCGGCGACTCTGTTCCACGTATTGGTGGAATTGTTCGGGTTGCCTTGGCGGCGAAACCAGCCCCCGGTGAAACTGAATGCTGGCGTGACTAAGCGCGATGAACTCGCGCAGATCGCCGGCCGTCGGAGCGCGCAGAAAAACTTGCTGTCCGGCGAGCTGCAGATCATTCATCACTTTACGATGAGCGCCTGGTTCAATTGGTTGCGGCGTTTGCCTACTTGTACTTATTGTAGGCCGCGGCGAGTTTCGTATCGTATTTGTATTTTTGATAGCTGGGGCCATTGTAACCCTTGGCGAAACCCGCCCAATTCTTTTTCTTAAGATGACGGGCCAGGTTGTTGGCTTCCACAAAACGCACAAATGAATCGAGGTGACCAGCTTCGTCCCGATACATGGCATCGACAAAATCCTTGAGGCTGGGATATCCGAGCGGTTTCCAGTTCATCCCCAGCACCTGAAACCGGCCCCAGGAGCAGGATTGCTGCGCGGCGTTTTGATCAAGCGCCGCGGCTTTATTCAAGCGCGCGTGCTGTTGCGATACTGGTCCATAGCCACCCGGTTTGGGATTGGAGATGTCAGGTGCGCTGGCATCAAATTTTTTCTTCGTAAGTCGACTGAACAGATGTCGCTCGAAAAGAATTACCGGTTTCCCATCGGGCAGGAACGCGCCATAAGGGCCGGACTCGACTTCGGCAACGGCTTTGATGGCGGCTACTTCGCAATCCAATCGCTCGGCAGCCTGCTGAAAATCATCTTCAGTGAGTGGCATGACATTTCCTCCGGTGTGGCCCGCTGAATCGCCCGTTTTTTGAGTTACCACCCGAGCTTCACGAGCATTTTGCGGGAACGTGAAAGAGTTCGAGATTTTCGGGTGCGGGCGATCTTACGCGAGCCCGCGAAAGCGAGCAAGAGTTTTAGACGCCTTGTTGAAAACACTGCCGCCCTACGGGGTGATCCATTTAGAGATGGGCACAAACCTTTTCTCTTTCAAATCGATGGTCACCACGTAGGCTCCGAGCGCGCCAATACGACGATCCGGTCCGAAGGTGATTGGAGGAGTCAGGCCGGTCTGATAGTCGCGCAGTCCTTCGAGAGATCTGATCAGACTTTCGCGACTAAGATCTTTTCCGGTGAGCTTTAACCCTTCAACCAGAATTCTGGCCGAGCTGTAGATGGAAATCTGCGCGGCTACACTTTGCTCCGGTAGTTTGTACTTTGTTGCCAGCGCGCGAAATTCCTGCCAGCCAGCCTCGCTTTGATCTACCGGTGACGTGGGAAAGGAGATAAAGATTTTGCGATCGAAGCTGGCCGGGGCCTCAAACATTTCGGAACCAGTTGTGGCTACCGAACTATAAAGTGAGGGAAACCAGCTGAGCTGCTCGGCTTCTTTCAGAAATGAGAGCTCCTCAGCGCTGCTTCCCAAAAAGAAAACCGCGTCGGGCCTGGTTTGTGCCAGGTGTTTCGCAACCTCAGCGGCCGCAAAATGCCCAGCGACATATTCATATAACTGCGGCCCGGCCAATACATCCTGCTGAGACTGTTCTCTGATGGCTGCAACGGTCCCCAGGTTCAGGTCGGAGCGCGGATATATAACGGCCAGCCCGATCTTCTGCGGTCCCGCCTGTTGGGCGGCGAAATCGATTAGCGCCCGGGCCTGCTCGCCCACTCCCGACAGCAGATAGAATACCTGACGATTAAGTGGCTCCCCCGTTTGTGGATAAAGAGTTAGTGGTCCAATCAAGGGCACAGCCTGCTGATCGAGCAAAGCAGCGATTTCTTTCTCAGCCCCGGCGAGAAAAGCGCCCGTCAGCGCGAAGACCTGTTCATCTCTGATAAATCGTTCAACCGCCGCGCGCGTGGCTGCCGGTGTGTCTCCGGTTTCAATAAACTTCAATTCAATCCTGCGATTGTAGATGCCACCGGTGCTGTTCAGTTCGGCGAAATAGGCTGTTAACACGGCCTTGATCGACTGGCCCATCACGGCCTGAGAGCCTTTAGGCAAGATGGTTCCTATGACGATCCGGTTATCGCTGATTCCCGGATCGCGGTCATGCCCGAGTCGTTTGAGATAAGCGAGCAGGTCGGCCAGATCTTCCGCTGAGATCTGAAACCGCGGCATCGCGCTGCGGAGTCGATTCCCTGCTGGATCAATGCCACGTGTGATGGCCGTTGTCAGAAATTCATCGTTGTAGGGAGGATGGATGCGCCCGGGACTTGATCTTTCACTGTTGGGCTTACTCAGCGATTCCCAGGTCAGGTTTGAGGACCTGATCGAGCCCTCAGTCTTGCCTTGACCGTTGGTGCCGTGACAACTGGCACAGGCCATCAGGTTGGCCGGAACCTCCAGGCCCGCGTCGCCGATCGAGGCAACGATCTCTCTGCCCTGGGGACTGGTGCCATAGAGAAAAATGCGTTTGCCCCGCTGCTCTGCTGGAGTCAACGGGTCCTGTGCCACAAGCGCGGCGGAAGCCGGCCAAGGTGAAAGCGCCAAAAAAAGAAAGGCCAATGCTGCAAGAGACTGCCAGCTCGTTCTTGTCTTCATAGAAAGTGAATGCGCTTTAATGCCGGCCGGTCTTCAGAGCACCGGCTTCAATCGGCCTTTTGATGCTGGGCCTAACGCTTGCGCCCGATCGCGAACACGCTGTTTGCCGAACGCACGTACATTACACCATCCGACAGTGCCGGCGTGGCCATCAGCAATTCTCCGAGGGAGTTGGTTCCAAGGTGGGCGAACTTTTCTCCGGCAGCGATAATCAGCACTTCACCGTCTTCATTGGAGAGATAAATTTTGTCGTCGGCCGCGACCGGCGAGGCGCTAAAACCACTGCCCACTCCCGGCAGTCGCTGTCGATAGATCTCATCGCCAGTGCGCAGGTTATAAGCATCAAAGAGTCCGTTGTTGGACAGCACATACAGGATGCCCTTGTAAATTAGGGGCGTCGGCATGTAGGAACCGCGTCCGGTGCGACTCCAAGCGATGGCGTCGCTACTGGTCTTGTCATCGGGCAACGTCAGGTCGCCACGAGCATTCGGTCTGACCACGAAGATCGGTCGCTCAGGCGCGCGGCCGCTGACCACCACGAACAAATCCTCGCCAAATACCGGGGTGGGCGCCGTGATCTTTGAACTGCGCCCCAGCCGCCACAATTCCTTGCCGGTCCGGGGATCGTACCCGCGAACGAAGTTAGAGGCGTTGGTCACGAGGACGGGGCCACCGGTCGTTGTGGCAATAGTCGGAGTGCCCCACGACGGTAGCTCCTCGCGCTCTGTTTTCCAGACAGTCTTACCGGTGGCGACATCAAGAGCGAGCAGGAATGAATCGGCCTGGGTGTCACATTGAAGAATCACCAGGTCATTCCAGATAATGGGCGAGCTCGCCGGGCCCCATTCGTAAGTGGGAATGTCGTAGGCACCCAGGTCGAGGCGTCCCAAATCGACTTTCCAAAGAAAGCGTCCCTTGAAGTCGTAGGCATACACACCTTGTGATCCGAACCAGGCTACGACGATGCGGCCATCGGTTGCCGGAGTGGCGTTGGCATACGTTGATTTGATGTGACGCTTGTCAATGGGCTCTCCCTGGTAGGCTACTCGTTCCCACACGATCTTGCCTGTCCGCTTATCAACGGCATAGATCGTCCAACGATGGCGCGAGCGATCTGTGGAAGCGTCGCCATCGCCGTATAGTCCGGGTCGAAAGGTCGCGTGCACATCGCTGCTGACCGCGCTGGTGACAAAGATTCGCTTTCCCCATACCACCGGACTGGAATGGGCGAGTCCGGGAATCGGTGTGCGCCAGAGAATATTTTCGCCGCTCTTCGTGTTCCAGCGATCGGGCAGGTGCTGGCCTTCAGCAACGCCCGAAGCCTGCAGCCCGCGAAATTGCGGCCAGTTGTCTGTTCCCGGCTCCGGACGCGCGGGTGGGCGGGCACCGCTGACTAACGCGATCTGTCGTGGCGGCAGCACTATTTTTTCGCTTGCCGGGACCCAGGTACTGCGATCGAGGATCATGCGCCGCACCTGGCACTCATCGGCTACCAACTCGAAGCTGAGGTGAGTGTGGTCCATTCGCAGTCGATATCGACCTGCGCCTTCGCAACCTGCTGGGGCGCCTTTCATCAACAGCTCAACTTCGCTGCCCGTGAGTTTCCAGTTGCCACTTAAGGTGGGCCAACCCTTTCCCTGCAACCTGAAGGTGCCGCCTGGATCAAACTGCCCTTCAAAGGAGCCAAACTTTATGCTGCCGGAAGGGAGTTGAAATATCGGCTCCTGCGCCTTGGCGCCCACAAAAGCCAGGACGATGACTACAATAAGTCCGAAGTTGGTCTGACATCTTTTCATTTTGCACTCCTCAAATGCCGGCAGGAAACACTTGACTGCAGTTGGTACCCAACAACGGTTTGTCAGTTGCTCTTCTGCTGGTGCTTCGCGATGTACTGGCGCGCGAACTCATTGAGGTGCGGACTGTCATGCAGACCCACCTTCTCAGCCTCTTTTTCCGCCTCCGCTACGGTCCACCCATCACGGAGAACTCGGCGAATCATCCAGAAGGCTCCCACGCGAATGCCCGCAGCACAATGGATGAAAGCAGGCCGGTTCTCAGGATTGTCTGTGATCTTCAGGAACTCTTTGACCTGTTCGTCTTTTGGCTCGCCAAAGGCCACCGGAATATTGAAATAGCGCAGACCTAGTTCTTTCGCTTTGGCTTCCTCTTCAGCGGCACGGTGTTCGCTGGGTTGCCGCAGGTTGATGATGGCTTTAACGCCGTCGGCCTTCAGCTTTTCCAGATGCTCGAGCCTTGGTTGCGCTCCGGTGCAAAAGTTCTCGTTAACCCGCAGGAAGTTCCGGATCGGCGGCACCTCCTGTTGGGCGAAAATGGCGCAGCAGAAAATTGTGATGCCAACGCTGGCGCTGATTAGTTTTTTCATGTTGTCCTTCCCCGGATTGCTTACACTTCTTTCGAAACTGGCAGAGGTTGCCAGCAGATCATACAGGACTCTGAGGCCATAAAAAACCGTTTTATTCCTGGCGCTGGCTGGGGCCCGGCAGGCGCCGGTTAATCGCCTCAAACAACCCGGCCGGCGAAGTGTTTAGGAAGAAATGGTCACCGGGAAACATTATCAACTCGAATGCAGCCGAGGTTTGACTGCGCCACTCGTCCAACTGTTCACTTGAGACGTCGGGATCCTCGAGCCCTCCATATGCTGAAAGAGGACACTCCAGGGGCGGCCCTTCCTGGTAGTCGTAGGTTTCATCGAGCGTGAAGTCCGCGCGCAGCATCGGCAACATCAATTGCGTCAACTCCTCATGCTCAAACACTTCAGGGGGAGTCCCGTTCAGCCTTTTCAATTCGGCAATGAATTGCTCATCTGACAACTCGTGGCGGGGCGCACGAGGGGCCGGCAGTTGGGGGGCCCGGCGGCCGGCGACAAACAGGTGCATAGGTTTGATCCCTGATTTGCGCAACCGGCGAGCTAACTCGAAACCCGTCACGGCCCCGAGACTGTACCCAAAGACAGCAAAAGGCTTGTCCAGAAATGGTCTGAGCGCTTCGTCCAATGCCGGAACCAATTCGTCAATGCGCGTGCAGAGAGGTTCTCGTACCCGGTCGCCATGCCCCGGCAATTGGACCGCGCAAACCTCGACGTGAGGAGCGATGTGTCTGGCCCAGGACCGAAATAGGAGGGCCGATCCGCCGGCATAAGGTAGACAGAACAAACGCAGTGAAGCTCCCGGGTTGGGTTTCGGAAAATATAACCAGGAGGAGTTTGCCATTTACGATGTGTTATTTCTTAAGCCTAATCTTTATTTGGCTCGTAGCAAGTGCTCGACCAGGAGCATTGGCTCCCAGTCGACGGACGTTTTGGCCGCACCCACGCGAATCAAATATACGTCCACTGCATCGCCGCGCCTGAACTCTTTCTTAAGCTGCGCCAGTGAAGCCGTGCGCACCGCCAGCCAATATTCTTTGCCTGCCTCGCCAAACTGCAATTCGGTTTCATAGGGCTTGGTATAACCTTCCGGAAAGCCGGCATACAGGCGTGCCCATTGTCGCAAAACCTCTCTCTTGAGTTGCGGCGCCGGTCTCCTTCTGCCCTGATACGTGAGTCTCACTCGCGAGGGAAGAATATTCGGGTAGACCCACAAGTTCTCCGCCATATTACCCAGCCCTTCATTGGTGGATCTCTGGACTGGCATCTCCCCTAAGGTACGAACCTCGTAATCTGCCAGAGTGCGCGCTCTTTTGGGGGTGGCCCTGGAATTGTCCTGGCCCGCTGCCAGGCTGGCGCCGCCCAAGGCAACGGCCAGCAGCAGGATAAGCCGCCTCCACTCATTTGCTGCGCTGAAACGACGCTTACTTGACTGCAAACCCTTAGAGAAACTGGCGCTCACAACAGGCCGGCTCATACTCTGCCCTCGGTTCTAACACTCTCACTTTGCCGCAGCTCCGGACACGGTAAAGGTAATATCGTCTGCGCTCTCAGCCAGCTTGATAGCGTTGGCATTGTAGGCTTCAACCTTGCACCGATACGAGCCCGGCTCCAGCGCCTTGTCCAATGTGTAAGAGTCTCCGTCGACCCGCTTGTTGATGTAGTCGTACTCCGTCTTCGCGCCCGACGCACTGTCGGCATAGATACTGAATTTGTAGTAGCTCGCGTCAGGATAGGCTTCCCACTTGATCTCGATATTGGCTGCGGCCAATTTTGCTCCTGCTTTGGGACTCAACAGTTTGAGATTGCTCTTGAATAAATTCGTATCTGGGGCAAAGTATGTCTGATCGGCTTCGATTTTGTATTTAGCGGTCGAGAGAATGCCCGAGGTGGCAAAGACGTAGAAGGGTGAGTCGAAAACCTTGACGATCAGTCCTTCATAAACCCTCGGCGGTACGTCCTTGATGAGGTACTCACCTTGCGCATCCGTTTTGGTGACAAAGGTCTCGCCCTGGCAGCCGCCAAAGTACTGATTGAATTTCTCACAGAGTTTGACGTCCACGCCTGTTGCGGGTTTCTGGTTATAAAACACTTTGCCCTGGACATTGCCTTTGCCGGTAGCTGGCTTTTCCTTTGCGACGCCGGTCCCCGATGGGAGCGTACCGTCCGCGTTAGGTTTTATGGCCGTATTAGTGTTTGCCGCACTGCTGTTTGAATTACTCGAGGAATTGAAATTCACCTTTTTGGAAAAGTTACAGCCCAGCAGGACCGCACCTAAGACCAATAGGGCAGCTAAAGTTTCTTTATTTTTTGTGGCCACGCGAATTATTCTCCTTTAGCGAATATTAACATGGGATGAAGCCGTAGTGACGGCACGGATCAACGTATAATAATCAGACTGCTGCTCGAGTCATGAGCATGGCCGGAACCGGTCAATCTCTGCGGCTCCAGGTCGCGACATCAGTTTAAGTCCAGGATTAGTGGAACCAATGCGCAATTCAATCTGGAGGACAGATCAATGAAATTGAGGGCCTTGCTTTTCTCCGTTTTTCTGTTCGTGCGGTGGACCAATGCCGCGCCACCTGGGCGATGACGATACGGGTGGGGTTTGGATGAGTTGGTTCCTGCCGTCCCCGGCCGAGGTAGACGCCGTTCATGAACTCGCGCTGCAGCAGGGTATCACCGTGACCTGGCCGCCTACGGACGAGCCCTGGGGCGTGCGGGAATGTCACCTCGGCGCTAAGGGCAAAGAGCAAGGAGCAAGGAGCAAGGAGCAAGGAGCGAAGAGCGAAGAGCGAAGCGTGGCTCCGCCCTGCGCCCGTTGCTTCTTCGCCCTTCGCCCTTCGCCCCCTGCTCTTCGCCCTTAGCTCTTCGCCCTTAGCTCTTCGCCCTTAGCCCCCTTGCCCCTTGTCGTCGCGGCGGATAATGGCGAGCGACATCGCCTTTGCCCTTCGCTCTTCGCTCCTCGCCCTTCGCCCTTTGCTCCTTGCTCTTTGCTCTTCGCCCTTAGCCCCCTTGCCTCTTGTCGTCGCGGCGGATAATGGCGAGCGACATGTCGTCAACGGTCGGGGAAGCGGCAGCGAAATCCTGAACTGCGCCCAATACCGAAAACAGTGCCGCATCGGCGGCTCCGCGGGCTGCGCGCCGCAGATGGTCTTCCAGGCGCCTGTGACCAAACTCTTCACCGGCGTGATTAAGCGATTCGGTAATGCCATCCGAATAGATCAACAGCGTGTCGCCCGGACCCAGCTGAAATGATCCACTCGTGTAGGCGGCCCCGGCCACTACACCCAACAACAGACCGCCTTCTGATAACAATTCCAATTCTCCACTCGCTCGCAGCAGCAGCGCTGGAGGATGTCCGGCACTGCAGTATTGGACCACACCCGTACCTGGGTCGAGCCGCGCCAGGAACAAACTGGCTAGCGGCATGAACGACTTCAGCAGGCAGACATCGCGATTCACGCCCGCTACTACGGCCTCCGGCCTGGAAGACACGGTCACGCGCGCGCCTACCAAACCCACCATATGCGGCATCCACATACTGGCTGCCAGGCCTTTGCCGCATATGTCCCCGAGGGCAATCATCACACCATCGCTCTTCTCCGTGACGGTGAAAAAATCCCCGGGCAGATGACGTACCGCGAATATTTCACTGGCAATTTCAAAATCTCCGAAGCGAACCTGACGAGGAGCGCAGAGGCGCCGGTGGACTTGCGCCGCTTCGAAAACCTCCGTGCGCAGTTCGGCGTACTCCTGCTGCAAGCCGGCAAGCCTGACTTCCAGTTCGCGGCGCGGCGCTTTTTCGGCTTGCCTGGCTCGTCCTGAATAGACAGGCCGCTCGATGATCATTCGTCTTAATAACCCGGAATTAGGTGTCGCTTGCCTCATGAACTCGTGTCCTCTAAAGGGTTTGCCAGAGTATGCGCAGCCTGCGCGTGATTACGGTCAATACTATCGAACGTGGGCCATGGGCGAGACGCCCGGTCCCAAGTTTCAGCCAACGAATTTATAACCGCTGCCATGGATGGTCAGAATAAAACGCGGCTCTTCCGGGTTGGGTTCCAACTTTTGTCGCAGATGAACAATGTGTGTGTCCACTGTGCGTGTATTGGGATAGTTCTCATAACCCCAAACCGCGTCCAGCAGGCGATCGCGACTAAGAGTTTCCACCGGATGAGCCACAAAGTAGGCGAGCAGCGCAAACTCCTTGGCGGACAATTCGACTGGCCGGCCCGCACGCAGGACTTCATTACTGCGCACGTTGACTTCGACATCACTGAAACGGTAGACCTCGGCGGCCGGTGCCTGGGGCGAGGCGCGCCTCAGTACCGCTTTCACCCGGGCCATCAATTCGCGAATCGAGAAAGGCTTGGTGACATAATCATCGGCCCCCAACTCCAAGCCCACCACCTTATCGACCTCCTGCCCACGCGCTGTCAGCATGATGATGGGCAGCGCAGGCTTTTTGGTCTTCAGTTGCTTGCAAACGTCGAGACCGCTCAGGCGTGGCATCATCACGTCCAGCACAACCAGATCCGGGTCATCGGCGAGCGCCCGCTCGAGGCCCGCGACTCCGTCGGGAGCGCTGATGACGTCATAGCCCTCATACTCAAAGTTGTCACGAAGTCCGGCCACCATCGCGGGCTCATCCTCGACAATCAGGATGCGCATCTTGCGGTTTGCAAGTGCCTGCTCAGCCTCGCTCCTGGTCGCCGCCTGGCGGCTGTTCGCGCCATTTGTTTTTTCGAAATCCTTTTTTCTCTTCATGTGCGCTGGTCCTTATGCAGCAACAAAATCTCTGGTCAGAATCATTCAACCGGCCTGCGCAGCAGGAGACGGTTTAGCTGCCGGAGTGAGATAAAACCGTCGCTTCGGAGGCTAATGCGCGATCCCCGGCTGCGCCCGGGTGGATACCAGCGGCAGCGAGAGAATAAACTTGCTGCCTTTTCCAGGCACGCTCTCCACGGCTATCTCGCCTCCATGTGCCTGTGTAATATGACGGACCAGGGACAGACCCAGTCCGCTGCCTTTAGTATTGTGCACGAGCGGATCGCCGGCGCGATAAAATTTCTCAAAGATCTTTGTCTGATCGCGCCGCGCTATGCCGATACCATGATCCGCAACCTCGAGCTTCACGACACTGTTGTCGCGATACAGTTTTACGCCTAAGAATTTTTCACCGGACGAGTATTTCAAGGCGTTGTTAACCAGATTGACGAGCGCCCGCGCTATTGCTTCGCGATCCACGGGGACCACCGGCAGGTTGGAATCAATGCTCTCCTCAAACGCGAAACCCTGTTGTTCGATTTGGTAACGATAGGACTCAAGCGTGTTGTGAACCAACTCAGCAATGTCGGTGTTGCGGAACTCGTACTCTTTTCGGCCGGCCTCGATTCGCGAAAAGTCGAGAATGTTATTAATCAGGGCGGTTAGTCGCTCGCTCTCCTTGCGAATGATGCGATAGTACTGATGTTGCTTTTCCTGAGTCGAGATGCGTCCCAGCTCAAGAGTCTCCGCGTATAGGCGTATCAATGCCAGTGGTGTGCGCAATTCGTGGGAAACATTTGACACGAAGTCAGACTTGAGCCGGGCCAGCGCCATCTCCTTGCTCACAATATGCCGGGTAAGCACCAGGCCGCCGATTATCAGGAGCGAAAGGAAGCCGAGAATCAGGAAACTGCGATGGACCCAGGTCTGGCCCAGCGCCTGCACGCTGGTCCCCTGGAACTTGATGCCCAGCGCCAGCCCGCGGAAAACATCGTCAAGCTTGCGCGAAACTTCGGGTTTGCCGTCACCCCAACCCGCTGAAACCGCCAGCGGCCTGCTCTCGGGCCCCATATCCATGTCCGCCGGATAGATCATCATGGCCAGCGGATTCCCTCCCTGGTCATTTATTTTTTGGGCAACTTGTTCGTCCAGGATTCCCGGGAAGAAAGTATTCTTCAGATAACAGGAAGCAAAGCTCACACCTCCGATTACAGCCCTGTTGCTCCCGAGCTGGGGCAGCACGAAGAGGGCAGTTGTGACATAAGCCTCGCCCTCGGCCCGTTTGGCGGGACCTGTGTAGAAATTGAAAGGTCGGGACTTCTTGTGCATCCCCTCGACGATTGACTTGCCTTCCATGCTGAACCATCCACGATAGGTCTCAGCCATGCGCTCATGTTCTTCGCGGATATACCTGTCATCCAACTGTTGTGGTTGCGAACGGACCACGAGACCCTTTTCGTCAAAGAGAAACACATGCGTGAGCCAGGGACTCTTTGCCAGAATGAGATCAAGCTTCTTTTCTTTTTCCTGCGCCTCAGTGTCCGGAGAGGGAAACAAATTCCGCGCGTCTTCGGTCATCGTATAGACCTTCTTGTTCATGTTCTTCTCAGTGATGGCGAGCATCTCCTGAAAATCACGATGGATGGCTTTCTCGAGTACCTTGTTCCGTTCGAAGGCCCGCAGTTGGCTGAAATTGAGATAAATAAGCGCGGCGGCCGGCAGAACCACTGCCAGACCCAGCGTTAAAATCAACCGGAACCGGTTAAAGCGCCGCAGAAAACTTTTGCCCTTCAACTTCATTTTCCGACCTCGGTGGAACCTCTGATACAACTAAGCGGAAGCATACTCCTGGCAGTTCCAGGACGTGTCAAGAGCTTGTAAAAATATGTTAAGGATTGTGAACTTATCAACAGGGGCGCCGGTCGGAAAACAGTCCGGGAAGTAACTCTGAGAGGCGTCTTTGTCGCTAACTCTTTACCGGGCGGGTTGACTGTGCGTCACGGTTTGAAGTTGTAAGTGATGGTGCCCAGATTGGTCGCGCCGTCCTGCAAAGCCAGCGTGGCGACCAACGTCGAACCGCATGCCAGATTTCCGCTGGTAAAGGTGAACGAACGCGAGACCGTGGCTCCGCCTGCCACGACCACGCCGTAGTTTTGCGGGCCGCTGGGGCTGGTCACCCCGCCGGTGGCTTGCAATGTAGCCACGAGGCTCGCCGTGTTGAGCGTTCCGGTGTTCTTGATCCCGAAGCTGACCGTC